>Ga0209562_1000183_pt1 | contig 26689 bp, 19 predicted proteins | sample WorMetvacBELIZE2_FD_187399 | JGI IMG/M metagenome (GOLD analysis project Ga0209562, IMG submission 187399) | Marine gutless worms symbiont microbial communities from Max Planck institute for Marine Microbiology, Germany - Olavius vacuus BELIZE.2... | ecosystem: Host-associated > Annelida >... | reverse complement strand
CGTAGCAACTTTCGATAAGGGTGATCTTTACACACTAAATCATCAATGGGTGTCTCAAACATATCTTGCTCCTGTTTTCGTATGGATTTGAACATAGTCTTTGTACTCAATTGCTTATGAACGAATTATACCTCTCAAATCCTTTTATTTTAAGTTAGTCTTGAAAAATTTTGTCGACATCTCCCATTTCTCAACAGGCCCATAAAGAAAGGTCCACAGATGTGAAAAACATTTCAACAGATTGCGGGCTAAGGATTTGCTTTGACAAACTTTTGCCTTTGCCGCCGCAAACATAAGAATCGTTCTAATGTTTTCGATGGGATCCTTTGCCCTCCTCTGCAGCTCTTCTCTAAAAAATTTTCCCGCTTTGTATTCGTGCCACAATGCAAATATCTTCCCCAATTCCTTTTGACTCGTTTTGCCAAGGAATGCATCGACCCCTTCTCTTTGCTCCATTTTGGCGAGCGACCTATCAATATGAGTCAGACAACTCTGTCTGCGACCAGGATGCTGATTGTACACGCTATATCGATCTGTGGTCAGGGTTCCTCTAAACGACCCAAAAATGCGTTTATAAGTCTCAGCAGGGCGAGAGGGGTCAATGTGAAAAAGGGACACTCTGGTGTCGCCCCCACCCATAGATAGCTCTTTTCCTTTGCCACTCTCCAGCTAGCCTCATCCGCGTGGATTCTTTTCTGTTGCAAAACATGTTCTTGAATCTTTTTTGCTCAACTCTTCAGAAGATCAGCCGCCCTTTTGAGAATATTGCAAACCGACCCTAGAAACATTCTGATCCCAAAATCGCTTGCCAAAGCGCGGAGCTTTCTTCTGCTGGTAAGGCCTTCCGCGGATTGTGCTGCTAAAAAAGCCAGCAGAAAAGGACCCAAGCTATGTTTCGCTTGGGTAGTTGAGCTCGCACCTTTTTGCCACAATGCGCACATTTAAGACCGTTGCATAACTTCCTTTAGAGCTTGTCGTTGATTACCAAGCCATGTGGTACAACGAAAATAGAAAAGGCGGAAATATATATAAGCAATTTATAATAAAAACCTTACTTAAGACCGTTGCATAACTTCTCTTGAAGTTCATTGTTGACTACCAAGCTATGTAATACAACGGAAATAGAAGAGGAGGGAATGTATCTAACTCATTTGTAATTAATATTTTATGATGATTACAAATCTCGGATTTCTCACTCGAATTCTTATGGTTTTTCATATAAAGTTGACCAACCAGAGGTTATGCAACGGTCTTCATTTAAGCATGTGTGTTCGATATTGGGTCACGTTTGGAGAAGTTTCTGTTATATCTGCTACTTGATGCAATTGAATGGATGTCACAGATTCTTCAAAAATTTTGCCATGACAGCCCAAACACTCTTCTGGAAAAAGATCTACGTAGCGACTTCATCCTCGAAATAGAGCGCCCTTATGTGGCCAGGATGGCCAGGCTGACCCCCTGTCTTTCTACCTGTGGGTCTAGGCTCCTACGAAAAGGATCTTGTGACGGAGGTTTGGAGCTGCGTCTGCTATTTAGTCCCAAGTTTTTCCTTGAGGGCCTGGTTTTCTTTTTCTAGCTGAGCAGCTTTTTCCTTCCACTGAACACATTCCTGCTTCGAGATGATAAGACTTTTCTCCAAGCAGAGAGTTTTACTCTCTCTTTCTTGACCAGACCTTTTCTTCGCCATCTGGGCAGCGCTTCAAAGCTAACCTTCCTAATCAAAGAGCCACGGTATGTAACAAAAAAATTTTTTCGTCTTCCTTTAAAAAATTTGACAAGAGTGGCAAGGATTAAGGCTCGGTTAGTGCTATTTACTGATCGAAACCAAGAATACCAGCTTGGCCGGATATTTCAGATCGATTTGCTACCTCCGTTTGCTACCTCCGTGAACTCGCACCACGTTTTCGAGCTATTTTGATATAACACATTTCTATACTTATTTAAATCTTGATATGTTACCCTGGGCGCAAGTCTTTTCTTCCGAAGGTGGTTTGTCACAAAGATCAAATCGGGGCTCATTATGGACTTTTTGCGTAAGTTGGGTTTTGATTCTCCTTTTACTTCATTGGTGGAAGGAGGACAGCCACTTTCGGTCGGAATAGAGAGGCAGTTGCGCAGCTTTACAGCTCTTCAGATTAGTTTATATGTAGCTATGCCTCACTTGTTGTACAGGCTTGCCTTCCCATTCGCGATTTTCATCCTTGATTTCTTATTTATATATACTTTATGTCAGGTGAAAGACCGTTGCATCATTTCCTTTCAAGGAGCTGGTGGTGAATCATCGAGCCGCGCGATGCAACAGAGGTAGAAAGAGGGGGGATATGTCTAAATTCTATTCGAAATGAAAAGCTTATCATGATTCCAAATGTTAAATTTTTCACTTAAACTTCCAATGATTTTTCACATCACGTCGGCCAATCAGAGGTGATGCAACGGTCTTTATCCCTTTTCTGCAGACAGTACAATATAGTTGGTTTGGATCTGCAACGCCTATACTTTTGAGGGAGAGAAGGCACAAAGGAAGCAAAAACTTTTGAAAATTATAATGAGTAAAGCGATAATGGGGGGAGGGAATCGTGACGAAACCGCCGGATAGATGGATCTCTGGCGGATTAAGACATGTCTTACCCCGAATAGAGTAATTCCTAACAGAATAGAGATGACCACTGGCGTAGCCATATGGAAAATGCGACCCCCACACGATCTCGAACGACAAGAAAGAAACACCCGGAAATCCGCGGCCTTCTCGTTCTCTCCTGTAGCCTCATTCTGCTGCTCTCTCTGTTGAGCTTTTCCCAATATCACGCAAGGGGAAATCTTCTAGGGTTGGTTGGACACCACATCGCTTTTGGGTTTCTCTACCTTTTTGGCCTGTGCGCTTACCTTGTGGTAGGATGGATCGGGTGGATCGGGTGGAAAATGTTGACCGGTACATTGCCCACAGGTTGGGCAATCAAAACCAGTTATTTCTTCTTTTTCACGCTTTCTATCTCTATGTTGTGCAATGTGTGTGCAGAACATTATCCCCCTTCCAACCCCACCTTGATCGACCATGTCCTGTCAAATGTCTACCTCCTCCCTGATCTGCCTCGAGGGGCACGATATAATCTGGGAGGCGTGCCCCTTTACTATCTCTACCAAGACCTGGACACATTCAATTTAGAGCATTTGCTCAGCCATGTCGGCGTCCTCATCACCTTTTCCCTCACCGGCATGCTTTCCTTTATCCTATTCACCCATATCCGTCTGACCTTCTTTCTCAATTTTCTCGGACGTAGGATCCGAGGGATAGGCCGTCTCATCAGTTTGGGATGTTCCTTTTTCAAGCCCTCATCTACACCCCCTTCCTCCTACCCTCCTCGAAAGAATGGTCAAACTAAGATTTCCCCTCCCCCTTCAAAAGGACAAGAAGAGGGAACTTGTGCAATTGAACGAGATATTCCCCCCTCTTCCCCCCCTTCCTCGGATAAGGAACTAGCCTCTTCCCTCGCTCTCCCGCCCCGAACGAAAAGGAAAATTAGACCCTATGAACTTCCCCCCATCCAACTTCTGACCAGTGGAAAAAAGGTGGATCAACCCACTCTGAAAAAAGATCTACAACAACAGGCAGATCTCCTAGAAAAAACCCTACTAAACTTTGGCATACAGGTTGATATTGGGCAAATCCATTGTGGCCCCACAATTGCCTCATTTGAGGTACACCCCCCCACAGGAGTAAAGGTTCAAAAGATCAAAGTGTTGGAAAATGATATCGCATTAAATCTACAGGCAAAATCAGTCCGCATTATCGCCCCTATCCCCGGAAAGGCGGCCGTGGGGGTGGAAGTTCCTTCGCCTCATCCTCAGGAGGTGATCTTCAAGGAAATGCTTAGGGAATACCAAAAGGGGAAAAGAAAGGCACGCATTCCTATCCTGCTGGGGCAAACGGTCTCTGGAGAGTCTCTTTTTGTTGATTTGACCAAAATGCCTCACTGCATTATCGCGGGAGCCACCGGGTCTGGCAAATCTGTCTGCATCAATAGCATGGTCATGTCGATTTTGATGACCACCCCTCCTACAGAAACCAAGCTTCTATTGATCGATCCCAAGAAGGTCGAATTAAGCGCCTATACCGACCTTCCCCATTTGATCGCTCCGGTCATCACGGAAGCCTATGAAGCCTATGAAGCTCTAAACTGGCTGGTAAAGGAGATGCTCAGTCGATATGAAATCCTCAAACGCCTCGGGTTGAGAAATATCCACGCCTTTAATCATCGCAAAATCCAACCCAAAGAGGAAGGAAAGTTGGGCCTAGGAATGCAGATTCCCCAAAAAATGTTCTACCTCGTCGCCATCATCGATGAATTTGCAGACTTAATGATGGCCTCCTCTACCGATCTAGAGACCCCTATCGCACGTATCGCACAAATGGCGCGCGCGGTGGGCATTCACCTCGTCCTCGCTACGCAACGTCCTTCGCGAGAGGTCATCACAGGCATTATCAAGGCAAATTTTCCAAGCCGTATCGCCTTTAAAGTCTCTAATCGCATGAACAGCCAAATTATCCTCGACGACAATGGGGCAGAGTCCCTGCTGGGCAATGGAGACCTGCTCTTTATGCCCCCTGGAACGTCTCAAATGGTGAGGGCTCAGGGGGTATATATCCGAGATCACGACATCAATCAGGTCATTCAACATATCCGAAGTCAAGCTCCCCCTCACTACCTGATCCCCTCATTTGACCAATTGGGGAAAGATGAAAATCACTTAGAGAGAGCTCAAGCGCATGATCCTCTGTATGAGAAAGCTCGTGATCTTGTCTCCAAAACCGGAACAGCTTCTACTACATTTTTGCAGAGAAAACTCAAGGTGGGATACGCTCGCGCGGCCTCCCTAATCGATGCGCTTGAGTCCCAAGGAGTCATCTCTTCTCAAGAGGGAAGCCGACCCAGGCGAGTCTTTACTTCTGCTCATCAAGAACAAGAAGCAGAGGAAGAGATGGAAAATATCCGATTGTAGGTGGTGACACAAAAATATCTCTCAAAAACAGATATAGCCTACATCCAAGAGTTGATATCTACTGATTCCTATTTGCAGGGTCAGAGGGGTAGGGGCAAATGGTCCCCTCCTCCGGGGAAAGAAGAAGGAGGGTGGTGTATCACTGTTGAGGTATGCGTTCATAGGGGTAAGGGACGCAGAAGAAAGAGGAGGGTCCCCTCGCCTTGAGCAAGGAAGAGGTTATGCAACGGTCTTTAAGAAGATTAATAATAAGTCGCTTACAGAATACAATCCTGCTCGTTACTTTATCAAAGATCGTTTATAGATTGATAAAATATTGACTTTAAATAGCTAATTTCTTTATCGTCCGGGGCCATGGTATCCGCTTTTTTGATAGCCTTTACCTTCGGAGTAAGGAGAGAGGATCTTTCTCAGTGTCAGGGCGGTTTGAAATGGTTTTTAACAGGGAGTGAGCGAGGTATGAGTACTGGGTTTGCAACAAGGGTGGCATATTACATATCATCTGCCGCGGAGGCAGGCGTTATGTCTACGTTGTTGACGGGTTATGCGGCGCTAAATTCTCATAGTGCGTTTTGCAAGGTGTTGAATGTCTTGCTCTGTCCGCTTACGCCTGCCGTCTCTTTGCCTTCAGCGGTTGTTAGGATGTGCCTGAATCTGTTTTTGAACCGTATCAATCCTCAACAATTCATTTGCAAGGATGGAAACCCTAAAAACCAAGCGGTAACGCAGTTTGTAATCGGCACGATGAACGGGTCCCAAATGCCCCCACCTCTGCCCTCTATGTTCGATGAATTTCCTCTGAAAAGCCCGAGCGGTGAGCAGAGGTGGCTCAATGTCATGAATTGCGTGCGAGATTCGGAGGTCCATATGTGTGCCTATCAAGAATGGGGGGGAGAGAGACAGTTTCCTCGACACCTGAACCATATCGAACGTCTATTTGGTGACCCCGTCACTATCGTATTTGGGGCTGGACTGTCTGTTGCCATCAGTAGTATGATGGGCTTGTCATCTCGTTGCGCCGTACACGACACGGAATGGACCTCCTTGCCACGCGCTTCATTTGGACCGCAGAGGGTGGTCAATAAGGGAATGTTGACCACATGCTTTGACATATGGTGGACGCAGGGTCATGAACACTCCGAGAAGCAGGTGCAAATCTGCTTCGGGACTGTTCATCTCACTCCTACTGAGGATGATGAGGTGGCAAGATGGAGACAGTTGGAACAGGTGGTGACGAAATTTAGGGAATTCCTCCTGAGAAGGGAAGGCAATCATGCCATCCTAGCAGGGGATTTTAACATGGACGATCCCGTGAAAGCCATGAGGGAATGCTCCGGGGCGGAAGGCCTCACGATCGAAGAAGCAGATCCCGACAACGATAGTAATACATGGTTTTCACATGATACTAGAGTAGACCCGCGAAGACTGGATCACATCATACTGCTCCATCCTCAGGGCGAGGCGTCGTTGAGGAACTCCTTTGACATCAAGGTGGAGGTGCGCGCAACCGGTGGGACGGGATGGTGTAGAGATACTTCGGACCATAAGCTGGTTACTGCCACCCTTGCCCGTCTAGACAAAGGACTCTTTAATGTTGGGCAACTAAGCAACCCTTCTCCTGACCAAGAGAGTAGTGCTCTCCTGGATGATGGGATAGCAAAAATAGAGGGAGAGGGGAGTGCCCCGAGCTGTTGAGTTTTCATAGTTTTTCATATCAGGTCGGCCAATCAGAGATTGCGCAATAGGGGTCTCTTAGGTGTGGTGGGAGGCCAAGAGGCGTGTTGAGAGCCCCCTGGTGGTTGCACGAGGTTCTTAGTAGAAATAGTCCTCCCCCAACTTGTAGTCCCGGTTGTGGGCTCCACCTTCGTTCAAGACAATGGAAGAAAGCTCTTAGAGAAAAGTATCTTAGAGATAAAGCTTGGAAGGATCTATTTGTTAATGTTAAAAGGTCAAACAAAAATGAAAAAGATCTGCGAGGGTCTATATAGCGCAACCTGTACAAAAACGCTCGCCAGCTTGGGGAGGATCAGCTCCGCCACTCGGGGGAGGCCTCTCCCTCCTAACGTCTCTCTGGGAGGCTACAGGAAAAGTATCGACATGAAACCAGATTCCCCCTATGGTGGAGGGTAGAAATTGCGGGCATGGCGGGGTTACACCCGAGTTCGGTGATGGTGATTTTACTCGATGAGAAGTTCATGTGGAATGAATGGCTCTGATTTCTGTTTACGCGCTTTTGGTTGTTCCGATATCGGGCTTGTTCGCACCAATAACGAGGATATTTGGGACATCATTAAAAAGTATGCCTTTTTTATACTGGCAGATGGTATGGGTGGCCATCGAGCGGGGGAGATAGCGGCTAAGGAGGCGGTGCGCTCTGTTTGTCGTTCTATTCATAAACTGTTTTCCGCAACTACAGAAAAAGATCTCGTCGACCTCTCCTTTCATTGTAAGTCCAGCATAGAAAACGCTAACAGTTGGGTACATTTTCTTGGGAGAGAAAGAAGAGAATGTTCCGGCATGGGAACAACATTGTGTACGCTACTCTTTCACAAGGGATTTGTCATTTGCGGACATGTGGGGGATAGCCGTGTCTACCGCTACAGGCAGGGATGCTTGAAGCAGCTCACCTTGGACCATTCCCTGATCAACCCTCTCCGATATGGGGGAGGAGTCTATCTGCCTCCTACCCACCGCTGCCTTTGCAGGAAGGTGCTCACCAGAGCGGTGGGGACCTATGAGCGTGTCCGTCCCGATATGCGAATCACTTCAGTGAATCTCCACGACGTCTACCTAGTCTGCACGGATGGTTTAACAGATTGTGTGACTGATCAGCAGATTATGCAGGTTTTGCAACAGCATCTCAGTCCGGAAGAGACAACGCAGCTGCTCATCAAACTCGCAAAACAACGAGGGGGAAATGACAACATCACGATCATCACAATCCAGGTGAACGATCGACGATGACCTCTCATATCTACCTCGATAACAATGCCACTACCCCTCTCGATCATAGGGTATGGGAAGTAATGGGGCAGGCCGACAACCTGCTTCCCCTCAATCCATCCAGTACACATTTCTTTGGCCGAAAAGCCAAACAATTGTTGAACCAATCCCGCCTGTCTATCGCCCAATCTTTCTCTGTACACCCTCAAGAAATTGTGTTTACCTCTGGGGGAACGGAGAGCATGAATCTTCTGATCATGGGCCATTTATCTCATCAGATCGATAGCCATGTGATCTCTTCTGACATCGAACACCCATCCGTACAGCTGCCCCTGCAAGCCCTAGAAAAAAGGGGACTTTCTGTGACTTACCTCCCCTCGGGAAGGTGGGGTGCACCACGCCCATCAGCCGTTGAACAAGCTATTCGAAAAAAAACTCGATTAATCGTATTGTCTATGGCCAATCATGAAACAGGGGTGAGACTGGAAGTGGATTCAATCGCAGAGATCGCCCACAGAAGGAGGGTTCCTCTGATCCTCGATGGGGTCGCCTTTCTCGGAAAAGAACGGTTGAGCGTTCCCCAGGGCGTGCAGGGAATCGGATTTTCTGCACATAAAATCCATGGGCCAAGAGGAATAGGGTGTCTTCTTGTACGTAAAGGGTTCGCTATATCTCCTACTCTTCTAGGGGGCTCGCAGGAGTCAGGGCTGAGGGCAGGCACGGAGAATCTATCTGGAGCTTTGGGAATGGCTGCAGCTGTTGAGATATTGAGCTCCTCCCTAGCAGAAGATCGAGAGAAGATGAAGATGATGCGACATTTACTAGAGACAGAACTTCGGTCTCACATCCCAGGTCTCGAGGTTAACGGAGAGGGAACTCGACTGAGCAATACCAGCCACCTCTATTTCCCAGGAATTTCCGGAGATGTTTTACTGATGCATTTGGATTTGGACGGAGTTGCAGTCAGTCGAACCTCCGCCTGTGACTCGGGAAGAGAAGGCCCCTCTCCCATTCTATTGAAGATGGGATTCTCTAAGGAAAGAGCGAGCAATTCTGTGCGTTTCTCCTTCAGCAGAATGAACACGAAAGAAGAAACGATGACCGCAATCTCAAAGGTAGTAAAAATTTTCAGAAGATTGCGTCACACCTCATCCTCTCCATCACGATCTGAACGTTAATGAATTTCACAAGCAGACGTCACCGCGCTATCGCAAACCCATGTAACCCATTGACCTCTTTACGCACTTTAAAGCCGCTACACTATTTCCCTTAGAACTTGTTCATTGATCAATGAGCCGTGCAACACGACAGAAGTAGAAGAACAGGGAATGCATCTAATCTCATTCACAAAAAAACTTATAATGATCACACATTTCAGATTTCTCACTCGAATCTTCACGGGCTTTCATACTAAAGACCGTTGCATAACTTCTCTTAGAGCTTGTCATTGATCACTAAGCCATGTGGCACAACGAAAATAGAAAAGAGGAGAATATGTATAAGCAATTTATAATGAACAACTTGCTTAGGATGTAGATTTTGGACCCCTCGCTTGAATCCCCATGGTTTTTCACATTAAGTTGGTCAATCAGAGGTTATGCAACGGTCTTTACTAAGTCGACCAACCAGAAGTTACACAACGGTCTTGTTTTGAAACAACACTGCCTCCCCATAGCAACCTACAAAACAAAGATGGACGACGACTCGTCCATCTTACTTATTAAAGGCACAAACACCCCAATTAACGCAGAGATTTGCACACCTCAGCAGAACATCCCAGACAATCTGGAATAAGCGCATCGAGCTGAGCAAACGTTCGGCTAGCACCACCGTTTTTGAAGATCCAAGAACCATGGATTTTCAAAATGCGCACATTTTTATGATAGACAGTAGCATCGGCCCCTACATAAGAAAGCACATAATGATACTCGTCGTTTCCTTGAGAGAGAACGACAGTATAAGGGAGATGTCCTTTCAAAAGAGCCTCTGCCTCTACGAGAGAAATTTGACCCCTCCAAGCTGCATGAGCATGAACTTGAGAAACAAGTTCTGCGACTTTTGAAGCAACGGTAACCTCCCTAAGAAGGGTTTTGGACGATGATAACATGATTACCTCCAGGATAACTTTTTAACATCCAACAAATCAAGCACGCTTTCCTCCGCATGCACGGAGCCCGCAGGCTAACAAAATCGAAGAAAAAATATCAACAAAAAATTTTTATCCAACCCTTTTTCTCTTTTTTTGCGTCCTGGAGACCTCGCTTGAAAACAGAAGCAAAACATGTTCGAAACACTCCCATAAGTGAGGAGTCCAAAGTTTACATTTGTCATAAGCTATCCACGTGGACACCTGGCTTGATGATCAATACAAGGCTCTAAAGAGAAGTGATGCAACGGTTTTATGCCACATTTCCTCGCTCGCTCTAGCCAATGTTTTTGATGAGTTTCTCGGAGATATGCCACTTGAGATTCTGAAAGACGCGCCAATTGTGGTTCACTACCTTCGCTTAAAATGTTGATCTGCTCCACCAAACATCGATAAAATCCCGCAACCTCCCAATGGTACTGACCATCTGGTTGAAAAGCATCGATTTTGCTAACACTTGCCAACATGCGGGAAATTCTAAAGCAGTTATGGATATTTTCCGCATAATTTTCTACCCTTTCTACGTAGTCTTCCGATAGACTCACCGTTTGAGTCTCAAAATTCACTTTCATTCCTAGGAAAGGCAACCATCTGCACCAAGACAAAGACAGGTTAGAGCACATAAGTTTAGCCCTGGAAGAACCATCATTGAAATCTTTGATGGACTGTTCCGTAAATACCGCACTCCTCGGCTGAGGACCGCTTACCGTCTCACTAGGAAAGAACCGCTGAACCACATTGTGCGTTTTTTCCAACCAAGCCAAGTTTCTTGACGCCTCAAGGAGCATGTAAATTGTGATATACCGAACCTGCCTGCCATCCGGCAGTGTTATTTTTGCTCTAACCTCTTCTCCACAAAAAAACTTAGTGATATCATCTCTTCGTAAGAATCTGCAAAATGCGGCAACATCTGTGAGCAGCCCTTTTGAGGCTAGATGTCGTATCCTAGCGGGCGTTTCGTCCCAAAGCAATCGATTTTCTTCGTCGCATGTTAAATTCTTCTGAATAATGTGGAACCTCTCTTCTTCTGACCCAACCTGCTTCAACAACTCTACAAGATCAGCCAATCCAGCAACTTCAGCCTTGGAAAATAAGCAAAGAATCCTTGACCATACCCGACGGAGCCACGCAACAATCCCCCGGCCGATCGTTGATAAGAAGGCATATACCATCCCTGCTTGACGAGAGGACGCTGCACCTTGACTGTCTGCAACGTTCCTAGCATCGCCAACATCGCTAATGTCGATCTCATCAAGGTCCGTCTTTATCCATGCATTGGCTGTCACGACCTGTTCACTATCGCCAATATTGTTCATTTTTTCTACTTATTATTTAAGATTAAAAGAAGCTTAACACTATTTTCTTATTTCTGTCAAGTCAAAACCGTTGCATAACCTTTGGCTGGTCGACTTGATGCGAGAAATCATGAGATTTTAATTAGAGAGTTTAAAATTTGTAATCACCATAAACTTTTTTATTATAAATAATTTTAACCATTTCCCTCTTTTTCGTACGCATTCAAGGGGATAACGGAATAAACCTATGCCCTTCGTACGCGTTCACGGGGGTAGAGACTATATCCAATTCACCTGATCGCTCTTCATTTAGCTTTTGCGAAGCTGGTTTATATCTGACTCATAGTCAAGTCTTTGCATTAAAAATTCCAGAAACAAACTAAGACATTCTCAAAGAAACCTTCTCTTGTAGGATCGTAATCAATTTCGTGTTCAAACATCACAAAGAAGAATTGTTTATAATGTTTCGCATACTATTGGCTTACTATTACGCAGGTCGAAAAAGCGAAGGATGCACAAAATTTCGCAATATTTTTTCAAAAAGGATTAACTTAAGACGTTGATTTTCAAGAAAATAAACACATAACCGCACGATTAAACTGGGGACAGATTCGTACAACGCACCCCCCGTGAACGCGTACCTTCGTCCTTGTGTGATACTCAGAGAAATTTCCTTAGGAAGTCAATCGACTTGGGGAGTTAGACTGATCGAAAGGTTGATGACCGTAGCCGTTACCTTGCAACAAAGGTCGAAAAATGTGTTTCTCTTCCTAACCGAGTTCTTTAATCTTTCTACGAGATAAGGTCTCCCCCTTCCTTAACTCTGTAATGTTAGTATGCTTCGGAGGACGGCGTGGATCGCGCTCTACGGTGTTCTCCCTTTTTTTCAGAATTTTTTTGGAGAAACGTGTTTCGAGAAAGTGAAAGATAGAAGGTCTAATGGTGGTTTGCTGGCTATAAAGAAGGAAGGGCAGTACGCGTCCACGGAGGTAGAGACCATATCCAATCCACCTGATCGTTCCTTATTTAGCTTTTGTGAATTTGGTTCATATCTGGCTCATAGCCAAGTCTTTGCATTAAAAATTCCAGGGACAAATTAAGACTTTCTCAAAGAAACCTTCTCTTGCAGGATCATAATCAATTTCGTGTTCAAACATCACAAAGAAGAATTGTTTATAATGTTTCGCATACTATTAGCTTACTATTGCCAGGTCGAAAAAGCGAAGTGCGCACAAAATTTCGCAGCGTTTTCTCAAAACAATTAAATTGAGGGCAGACTCGTACAACGTACCCCCAGTGAACGCGTACCCTTAGAGCCTGTCGTTGATCACCAAGCCATATGGCACAACGAAAATAGAAAAGAGGGAAAAATATGCATAAGCAATTTATAATGAAAGATTTACTTAAATTGTAAATTTTGAGCCCTTCGCTTGAATTCCCATGGTTGTGCACATTAAGTTGGTCAATCAGGGCCCTGTTGAAAAATGGGAAGGCAGTGATAAAAACCTTCGAAAATGGCCGATCTACATCGTAAATCACTGAAAATAAAAAATAATGCAATTTAAAACCTCCTGTTGACGATTTAGTGTATATAGACCACTTGCATCGAAAAATGCTATTTTCTCAACGCTCCCATCAGAGGTTATGCAACGGTCTTCTTTTGCCTTTTCCGCCGCAAACATAAGAATCGTTTTAATGTTTTCAATAGGATCCTTTGTTCTTCTTTAGTTCTATCTTCACATAAAATCAATAGGCAACGAGCGTACGGATAGATTGTTTGACCTGTTGTTTGCGCGGAAGTGCACACTCTTCTAATGGCTTGGCATAGGGTGTGCAGATATCTAGCCCACCGATCCGTTTAATTGGGCCATCTAGATAGGCGAAAGCTTGATCTCCGATGCGCACAGCAATCTCAGCACCCAATCCACAATTGAGAGGAGCTTCCTGAAGAACGAGCAAACGGTTGGTTTTTTTGACTGAGTCGATGACCGTCTCGGTGTCGAGGGGATTTAAACTTCTCAAATCAATCACCTCTACCCCAATCCCCTCTATCCTCATTGCCGTAGCCACTTCCACCGCCATGGAAACCATCACTCCCCAACAAACGACCGTAATATCCTCTCCTTCGCTAACCCTATGCGCCTTACCAAAGGGCAAAACTTCCTCCTGCGTCGGTTCCAGCCTGGAGGAAAATAGCCTCTGCCTGTAAAGAGCCTTATGCTCCAAGAAGATGACCGGGTTAGGATTACGAATAGCACTTTTAAGCAACATCTTGGCATCTGCCGCATTGCTTGGCATGAGGACAATGAATCCTGGAATGTGACACAAAAAGGCCTCAACGCTTTGCGAGTGATAGGGTCCCCCCTGAATATATCCTCCGACGGGCATGCGGATGACCAAGGGACAGTGCCATTCCCCGTTTGATCGATAATGTAGGGTGGCCAATTCATTGAAAAGCTGATTAGCCCCTGTCCACATATAGTCAGCAAATTGGATTTCTGCAACAGGTTTGAACCCATAAAGGGACAGTCCAACAGCTGTCCCAATAATCGTCGACTCCGCTAAAGGGGTATTGAAACATCTAGCTTCCCCAAACCGTTTAGATAAACCTCGAGACACTCCAAACACCCCTCCCTTGCCATCGGCTACATCTTGGCCGAACAAAAGAACGCGTTCATCCCTCTCCATTTCTTCATGAAGGGCATGATTCAAACCGTCTACCATCACCGCCTCTTGCCCCCTTTGGGACTCTTCCTCTATACGATCTGAGAAGTCGTCGACATAGAGGTGACAAAGCACCTTTTTCGCATCTTGCGAAGGTTGGGTCTCAGCCTCTTCCGCTGCGGCGTCGACCTCTTCTTTAACCCTCCCTTTGACCCGCTCCATCTCTTCCAACGTGATCAACTCATTGGTGAGCAACCAATGTTCAAATAGGGGCAAGGGATCCTTCTTTCGTTCTTCTTCGATAGTTGACGCCGTTTGATACTTTTTGGGGTCATCGCTGCTGCTATGAGGACCCAAACGCGGAACCCTGGCGACGATCACGGACCCCCCCTCTCCTCTCCTTCCTCTAGAAACCGCATCCACAATCGCCATAGAACTCTCCTCATAACAGCTCCCATCGACCTCATAGATCGAAAGAGAAGGATAGCCCTGAATCAAGCGAGCAATCGAACCGCCCGCCGTCTGCTGGGCTCGAGGAACGGAAATAGCCCAACCATTATCTTGAATCATAAAGATGATATTGAGACGATGTAGGCAAGTATAGTTCAATGCCTCATAAAAATCTCCCTGCGAAGTCGCCCCCTCTCCCGACGAAACATAGACTACCTCGTCGGTTTTAGATAAACGGGCCCCCTTTGCCACGCCCACCGCTTGCAAAAATTGCGAGCCAACCACGCTAGATTGACAGGGAATATTGAGTCTGCGGTGTGAAAAATGGTCGCCCATCATCCGACCACCCGAATGATGTGTCCCCTCCCGCGCTAGAGACGCCATTAGCAGTTCTTTTAGGGAACAGCCCAACCCCAGAGCAAGGGCTCGGTCACGATAATAGGGGAAAGCCCAATCCACCTCGGGAATGAGAGCTTGTCCGCAGAGAACTCCGACGAGCTCATGTCCTTCGTTGGAAACATGGAAGGTAGATCCCTTACTCTGTCTGGCTAAGTGCGCCATCTTAACATCCAGAAATCGTGCCCGATAGAGCTGTCTCAGGGTGGTAAGAGGCTCATTCCCCCTCCGCACACTTTCAGGAGAAAGGAGTGGCAATGGATGAGTCTGCATATTCATGAAAGAAATCCTAAGATGTGTCACTTTGCTTTTTTTTTCGTGGCTTAGCGGGGGAAGCTCCTTTTTTTCTCTTTTTGGCCTCCTTAACGGATTCAGATGAGGAAGCTCTCCGTTGAGGGGGAACTAGGGGACTCAACAACCCCTTGGCAAAGGTCTCCACCCTGCGGCCATCTCCCTGAGGTTGACTTGGCCCAGTCGTCCACTCACGGGCCTTCACAGAAGGCTTCTCCTGCCCCGAACGGAGAGCGGTGGCCTGCGCAAATGTCCCCGATTGTTGGCATAGGGCTTTCAACTGCTGAGTTAGGGACTCGAGCTTAGCGTCGACCTCTGTAGAAACGCTCTCCCTTAAACTGGCAATCAGCTGAGCGTCGGTTGCGAACTTAGCAGAAAATGTTGCCGAGGTCGCGCTGAAGTCAGGCGCGTAGAGAAAGGGACGCATAGCGGGAGCAACCGTCTGGTAGATGTCTAAGGTACACTGTGGCTTAATGTCCGCCTTGATAGCATGTTTTGGTGGACGACCGCGCTTAGGACGTGGATTCAAGGCCTCGTTGGAATAGTAGATTTTAGACTTTTCATAGATAGCCTTGCGAGCAATTTGCACATCCTGAGAGACTTTGCCAGTTTCGAAAAAATATTGTTTGACCTTCTGCATAATGTGCGGTTCAATATCGAGATCCTCTTCAAAAACGAAAAGCAGATTGAGACTTCTCAACCACTCAATGATTCGAATACGCGAGCGCTCATAATAATATTGTTGCCATTTCTCGAGCTCAGGAATGTGATCGTAAATCACTTCCAAAAAATTTTCTCTCGCCTCCTTGTTTTGAAGGATATCGAGCAGCTTATCTTTGGTATCGATGTCGTAAACCTTCTCATGAATAAACCCTTCCATCAATTTCTTGGTTTCATAGAGGGTCATCTTGGGAATTAGACGAAAAAATTCTTGCGACCTCTTCAGCTCTTCCTGTAGATGATCGAATTCCTCCACATGCTTATCCAAATCGGAAAATATTACAAACCCTTCCTCGATATTCAGGTAGAAATCCCTCTCATCGTCAGACTTTGCGAACGCATCTATTAAGCGATGACAACGCAAAATGAGCGGGCGAGCTTGATCTAACGGCGGTTTGGGCATTAAACGACCTCCTCATCGGTTGAGATGAATTTCCTACACACTCGCTTATACTCCTTGACCTTCTCTTCCCTTAATTCTCCATACCAAGTACTGTTTTATTCACAATATTTATTCATATATCAAGGAAGGAGCACGCAGTCTTTTCTTAGCACGATCCATCGAGTATGGCAAGATGAAATCGACCTCTGCACAGACAAAATCAAGAGGGACACAAAAGCTAGACTCCTACCAAACGGATGATTGGCCAATGGTCCCTACACGGGCTTTCTTTCCTTCTCTTTAGGTCAAAGAAAAAGCAAATCTCTTCGCGGAAAGGATATCAGAACGATCATGTTGATTTCAAGAAAAAATCGCACGATTCCATCATCGAGGCAAAAAGGCAACTTTTGACCCATATTTCATCTACAGATCAACATTCCACACATCTATGCACATTCTATTATCTTCTTCACAACAAACAGTTTAATATCAACCCCTTCGTTATATTTCTAGGAAAAACCTTAAATGAGGAAAAAGCGGTCTATGCTAAAATCTCAGATGATCACTCAACTTTACTTTTGTACAGGTTCATGGAGTAGAAGATTAGAAAAATGAGTGCGAAGAAATTTTTTAATCCTCGCACGCTCAGTTGCCCGAGAAGGAAGAAGGACACGCGTTCACGAGGGGTGCGTCGTACGAATCTGTCCCCAATTTAACCGTTCAGTTCAGTTGTATATTTATTTTCTTAAAAATCAATATCTTACGTTAATTCTTTGAGAAAATGTTGCGAAATTTTGTGCGCACTTCGCTTTTTCGACCCACACAATAGTAAGCCAATAGTATGCGACACATTATAAACAATTCTTCTTTGTGATGTTTTAACATGAAATTGATTACGATCCTACAAGAGAAGGTTTCTTTGAAAATGTCTTATATTTGTTTCTAGAATTTTTAATGCAAAGATTTGACTATGAGCAAGACATAAACCAAATTCGCAAAAGCTAAATGAAGAGCGATCAGGTGAATTGGATACAGTCTCTACCCCCGTGAACTCGTAAGAAGAAGGTGTTGCCCCGGGCAAAGTAGGGAATAATCTACACACCTTCGAGTAAGAGTGGATAAACTAAGCTGACAACCTTGCGAAGTCTTGCAGTAGGGCGAGATGACGGCTTACAATTCTCCTCAACGGTCAGGTTGAACAGACCGTCGCTTGTTTCAGCCTTCCCCTCTATGCTATCTCGACCATCAAAACACAAGAACAAATAGAAAAGTTCGCAAAAGGCAAGCCGATCCGTTGGAACCACCAAAGAGACCGCCACCTGGGAATCTCAGACATCCCACTCAGTTCGCAAGCCATCCAGAGGCATTCTTCCTACTCCTGCGGAGAAACGGACAGAAGCACATATTTCCGAATATGTTGCCCCATCTGCTGTCCCATCTGCGCATAGGCAGATCCTATGGAAAAACGCATCCTTGGCTCCCACATCTCCGGAGCCTGATTCAGCTTTTGGGCGAGATAACGAGAGACCGGCACTGAGCGATGAATGACCTCCTGCAAGATGACCTCCGGCTGTTGAAAACACAGACCAAAAACCCTAAGCCGTACGACAATCGACAGATGGTGAGGGGAGCAAGAACCAAGCCCGTCTTCCGCACCCCCCTTCGGATAAAGAGCATGATCGAGGAGCTCTGCGAAGATAACGAATTCACAAAAAGGAAACTTATCCTTAACCCACTGACAGTTCAGGCCAAATGGATCCTGCTCTGGAGTTAAAGTGCTTACAATCTCTTCCACTTCCCGCTGAGGCACGAAACGAAAACAGGACCCCCTGGATAGGGCAGAAAACATCTGGTGAGTCAACTCTTCTTCCCCCCCCCAGGAAAAGGGCCCAGCTTCCTTCTTCAAGACAGGAACGACAGCCAAAACCGGACGCTGGGCCGGAGAAATAACCCCGGCCGCCTCACAGACAGCTTCCCTATCTCCACTAGACCCTCCACGCACACAACCGGAGAAAAGGATCATCAAGGGAAGAAGCAAGGTGGACCAAAGAACGACCACACGCCCCTTACGCCCTTTCATGACACACTCCTGACCACATCACAAGACGAGCGTAACACACCCCCCTTTTCTTAGCTACTTACTTGCTGACAAAGGAGGGCAAGGAGAGGAAAATCTCTAGCCAGAGATCCTCCCCCACACTCATAGAGGAACCAAAAATTCGATAATATATGCCCGTTGGAGCCTAAACGCGAAAGTAGAAAACCGCCCTTAAGTCACCCTGCAAACGAAGATCTCCTCTTGACTATTTCTCTTCTTCATCCAAAATCTCCACTTCTGCCTCCTCAATGTTCGACTTCGATTGACTTTGCCCTGCTCCAGATTGGCCGCTAGCCCCCTCCTGTGCGCCTCCCTGCGCGTGGGAATGTGCACCTCCCTGAGATTGTTGTAGCGCTTCTCCAATCTTTTGCACTTCGGTCTCCAATGCAGAAACCGCCGCTTTGATCTGACCCATTTCATTTCCCTTGAGAGCCTCCTTAACTGCATCCACTTTACTTTGAATGGCCTGCACAAGCTCCTTAGGTAATTTGTCCTGGTAGTCTCTCAACGATTTTTCGGCTTGGAAAACAATCTGGTCCGCCCGATTTCTCTCGTTAATCTCTTCCTTCCTCTTTTTATCCTCTTCAACGTGTTCCTCCGCATCTTTGATCATGCGATTGATCTCTTTTTCATCCAATCCGGATTTCGCTTCTATGCGAATTTTCTGTTCCTTACCAGATCCGAGATCTTTTGCAGAAACATGTAAGATCGCGTCTGCGTCAAGGTCGAAAGCAACCTCAATTTGTGGAGTTCCGCGAGGAGCGGGAGGAATATCTGTCAGGTCAAAACGTCCAATTTCCTTATTATCTCTGCTCATCTGCCTCTCTCCCTGAAGCACCACAATTGTGACCGCAGGTTGATTGTCCGCAGCGGTTGAAAAAATCTGTTTCTTCTGGGTAGGGATCGTCGTATTTCTTTCGACCAGAGGGGTCATAATGCCTCCCAAGGTTTCGATCCCCAACGTGAGAGGACAGACATCGAGAAGAAGCACGTCCTTCACGTCTCCACGCAACACGCCTCCTTGGATCGCCGCTCCAGAGGCAACAACTTCATCCGGATTCACTCCCTGATGGGGGGAACGGCCAAAAATTTCTTGCACCTTCTGTTGCACCGCAGGCATGCGCGTCATTCCTCCAACCAACAGCACATCGTTCACACTCTCCTTACTCACATTCGCATCTTTTAGAGCGTTAAGGCAGGGCTGCAGGAGACGATCTAAAAGTTCAGAGACTAAACTTTCAAATTTCGCACGAGTTAGAGTGAGAGCGAGGTGTTTCGGACCTCCGGCATCCATGGTAATGAATGGCTGGTTGATCTCTGTTTGTTGAGTTCCCGACAGCTCTACCTTTGCCTTTTCTGCGGCATCTTTGACCCGTTGCAAAGCCATCTTGTCTTTGGACAGGTCCACTCCATGCTCCTTCTGGAACTCTTGCAGCACCCATCGCATCACTGCTTCGTCAAAGTCATCACCACCCAAATGCGTATCCCCATTGGTAGAGAGCACCTCAAATACCCCATCTCCAATTTCTAATATTGAGATGTCAAAGGTCCCCCCCCCAAGGTCAAAAACTGCAATTTTTTGATCTTTGCCTTCCTTGTCTAGACCATAGGCGAGGGCGGCTGCTGTGGGCTCAGGAATGATCCGCTTGACATCTAATCCAGCGATCTTCCCCGCATCTTTCGTCGACTGCCTTTGTGAATCGTTGAAATAGGCTGGTACAGTGACCACCGCTTCGGTAACTTTCTCTCCGAGGTAGGTCTCCGCTGTCTCTTTCATTTTCATTAAAACTTGCGCTCCAACCTCCTCTGGTGTGAGTTTAACTCCATCTACAGAAAAGATTGCGTCTCCGTTTTCATTGGGAACGACCTGATAGGGAACCGTCTTGATCTCAGAGTTGACTTCTGAATGTTTTCTCCCAATAAATCGTTTAGTAGAATAGAGAGTCTTCCCGGGGTTTGTCACAGCTTGCCGTTTAGCGGGCACTCCGACCAATCTCTCCCCCTCTTTATATGAAACCACGGAGGGAGTGGTCCTCGACCCTTCAGCATTTGCAATCACTTTGACAGACCCTCCCTCCATGACGGCCACGCAAGAATTTGTGGTGCCTAAGTCAATGCCAATAACTTTACCTGTGGAATGTTTAGCCATACTGATTTTCTCCTTAATGGTTGTGATAATCTGGTTGATGTTCGTTGATTCCTTCCTGAGTGTTTTCTGTTTCCTCCGAAGGGGTGAGCTTGGGAGAAACCGAAATCTTCACCCGAGCTGGTCTGATTACATAATCTCCTCGTTTATACCCCTTGACGAATACCTGAATCACGATATTCTCAGGGTGTTCCGAGCTCTCCTCAGTTTCGATCACCTCATGTAAGTGAGGATCAAAAGGTTGATAGAAGGGTGAGAAAGAGACCACTCCATGGTTTTCCAACACCTCTTCAAACTGTCTAAGGATCATCTGGAAGCCTTGGGCCCAATTTTGGACCTCTCCCGACGCATGTCGTGTACATTCCAACGCTTTTCCAAAGCTGTCCAGAGGAGAGAGGAATTCTTCAATCACGCCGCTCGTAGCAAACCGAACCACATCCTGTTTTTCTTTCTGCATCCTCTTGCGCATGTTTTCCATGTCAGCGAGAAGCCTAAAATACTTATCTTTGAAGTTGTCTTCTTCTTCCTGATGCTCCTCGTGCATTTTCATCTCATCCTCATTTGTCTCCTCCCCCTCCTGATCCTGAGGAGAACCCTCTTTTTCCTTTTCTGCAGGTGAGTCATTAAGGTGCGATTTTCTCTTCATGCTGTCTCCTCATTAAACATTCTCTCTTATCTTTACTTCCAAGGTGAATTGGAAGGATCACCCTATCCATCTCAGTTCTTTCTCCCCTCCTTGCTCCCACTACAGGGGTCTTTTCCTCTTTTCTCTCGACATTTTCTCCCCGTTTCAAAACCGTGGGGCGAATCCACTTCATCCCTACCTACCTCTTCTTCGTTTTCCTCACGTGAATCATGATGATGTGGCTCTTTTGTCATGTGATGCTCCTCATTGAACAAATTCTTCCAAAATCATCCTCTTCTTTTTGGTCATGTGCGACACGATGACGATGGAAACTCCTTCTTCCTCCCCTATCTCTGTGCGGGTCACGCATATATGATTTTTTCTCATTCCCTTTTCTCATTCTACATTAGTCCTTAAGAAAACCTTTCTTTCTTATCCTTTTCCTTCTTGGCTGCTTGGTCTGATGATGACCGTCTCAACGCCAAACCATGGTAGGAAATCCGGCATGAGCTGCTCTGATGGGTTTGGTCACTGATTTGTTTAGCCATGGGTTCTTGGTAGGTAATATGATACTTATGTAGATTCACAGTCAGGGTATGGCCCACCTCATCTGAGAAGGTGCGCAACAGGCTAAACAATTTCGGATAGGGGGCGCGTACTGGAACGAGAACGCCAATGGCTCCAACCGGTTTTTCATGAACGGAATAGGGGATCGCGATGATGCTCGTCGAAGAGTTCGACTTTTCCAATTCATCCCCAATCCAACATTTGAGAGCTTTAGCTCGGATACACTCTTCAAGCAACCCATGAATCAAGGATTTCCTTTCAAAAGCTGCCAAGCTAGCTGCTAGAGCTGCTGCTTCCTGAAACTCGGGATATTGCAGCAGCCTGGAAAACCCTGTTTGATAAGTATCTTCTACGCTGAAGCTCGACTGAAACACAATATGACGCAATAAAATCTCATGGTATAGTTGATCTCCCAAGGCCTCCTCTTCTACGCTCAAATCTGGCCGATCTAACCCCGTAAGACGGAAGTGAAAGTAACTCTCTATCCTCTGCGTAGCAAGCAAGCTCAATTTCTCAGGAGTATGGAGGATCTCCGTATAGACCAGACCAAAGCTGGTCACCATCACACAAAGGGAGCGTTGACTATCGATATTGATTAGCTTAAGATTTACGATGAAATCTTGATCAAAACGGGGAGAAGATAAAAAGGCCGCTCCACGCGCAAGTTGGCTCAATGTCTCCGTAGAATGGTGAAGATAGCGTACGATCTCCTTCGTCTCGCTGCGAAGCTCCCTCTTCAACATCTTACGATCTTCCTCGCTGAGGTGATGGTCCTTAAGATGACAATTGGCGTAAAATTTATACGCATTCAGCGTAGGCACCCTCCCCCCAGAAATGTGCCGCTGATGTAAAAATCCTTTTTTTTCCAATTTCATGAAGTAGTTGCGGATCGTGGCCGAACTAATCTCTTGAAATCCGTGAGTTTGCAACGTCTTGGACCCGATCGGCTTTCCGGTCACCAGATGCAGTTCCACCAGTCCCAGCAAAATCTCTTGTTCCCTTCCAGGTTTTTGTCTCGCTTTACCAGGCATATCGACTTCATTCACCTAATGGTTTAACACTCAACCAACCCGAATGATAACATAGCCTCTGCAAACTACGCAACCAATTTTTAGCAGTCTCGACATAAGACTGCTGATAAAAATCATAATATGTTTAAAACGAGCATGTTATATCTGCTGTCTTTTCATAGAAAATCTTTCTTACATTTTGGACCTAAAGAAAATCGATAAAAATCAAGGAGGACTTTTTACTTCTTTTTTCCTATCCTACCTTCACAGGAAGAAACAATAGACTTAGGAGTGAGTGGTGCTGGATGCTAAATGGATTCGCCAAAATCCACAAGAAGTAGAAAAACGGCTCAAAACCAAAGATCCTTCTCTTTCTCTAGGCCAACTGATGCAGATCGATCAACAGAGGCGTCAACTAAGGGAAAGGGTAGAACAGTTGCGCAGGGAGAGCAACCAACATGCGAGAAAAGTTGCGGAAAAAAAACGGTTAGGAGAAGAATTCTCTTCTCTCTGTGCAGAGCGGAAACAGGCGGAGGCCACCGAAGCAGAGCTCAACGCTCAGCTGTCCGATCTCGACAACCTCTTTGCCAAGGAATTATCCCTCCTACCCAATGTGCCACTAGCCGAAGTGCCCATCTCTTCGGATCCCCAAGACAATCAATGTATCAAAACCTCCGGACCACTTCCCCGCTTCTCATTCCCCCCCAAAAACCACCTCGAACTGAACGAGCATCTGCACCTATTCGACCTCAAAAGAGGAGCTAAACTCAGCGGAAGCGGATGGCCTCTTTATCGGGGGGTCGGAGCGCGGCTAGAGTGGGCTTTAATCAATTTCATGATGGAGACACATGTGAACAACCAGTTTGAGCTATGGCTCCCTCCTCTAGCAGGAAAAGCGGAGATCCTGTTCGGTTCTGCGCATCTACCAAAGTTCGAATCACAACTCTACCGGTGCGGCCATGAAGAAGATCAACTCTACCTCATTCCTACCTCAGAAAGTGTGCTTAACGGGTTGCACGATCATGAAATTCTCGATGAAAAACAGTTACCGCTAAAATATGTCGCCTATACGCCCTGCTTCAGAAGGGAGGCTGGAGCAACAGGAACTCATGATCGGGGGCTTATCCGCACCCATCAGTTCAACAAGGTAGAGCTCTTTTGCATTACGCGCCCTGAAGAAAGCGAACAGATGTTGGAACAGATGGTAGAATGTGTAGAAAAGATGTTAGACATTTTGGACATTCCTTACCGCCGCATGCTACTGGTCACTGGAGATTCTTCCTTTGCTGCAGCAAAAACCATCGACATTGAGGTGTGGTTACCGGGGCAGAACCGTTATTATGAGGTCTCCTCCCTCTCCAACTGCACCGATTTTCAAGCAAGACGTGCCCAAATACGCTCCAAAAAAGGGAGGGATAAGCCACGATTTGTCCATACCCTTAACGGATCTGGGGTAGCCACCTCTCGCCTCTTTGTCGCACTGCTCGAAAATTATCAACAGGAGGATGGCTCTATCCTCCTACCAAAGGTGTTGCATAAACATATGGGAGGTCTCACCGTGCTCTATCCCCCACTAGAAAACGACCTACGCCCTTTCCAAAAAGGAGAAGAATGCCGCTAACCGAATGAACAGACCACTTTCTCCCTTTAGTCTTTCTCCTAGCTCTCTTTCTCATGTCCGAAACATGAAGAAACAGAAACCTTCTCCTAGCCATGCTCCCTTGCAAATAAATAGAAGAAATGGGGAGAATGGTCACTTAGCTCTGTCATGTGCCGATAATGAACCACTGTCCCGCCACTTCTAGAAAGTATCGCCCCCAGATCTTCGGGGAAGTATATGGACAGAAAGAGATCGTCACCACATTGAAAAATGCGGTCCGCCTGCACAGGCTCTCTCATGCTTATCTTTTTTGTGGTCCCCACGGGACGGGGAAGACTACACTGGCACGGCTTTTCGCCAAGGCGATCAACTGTTGCTCTCTGAATGCAGATCATGAGCCTTGCAACCAATGCATCTCTTGCCGAGAGATCACGCAAAGTTCCTCCCTGGATGTGTTGGAAATTGATGGGGCTTCCAATCGAGGGATCGATGATATCAAGGAGTTAAACGAGGGAGTGGGGTTTGTCTCCTCCGCCAGCCCGTACAAAGTATACATCATCGACGAAGTCCACATGCTGACTAAAGAAGCATTCAACGCATTGTTAAAAACCCTAGAAGAGCCACCCTCGCATGTGCTCTTTTTATTGGCTACCACCGAACCTGACAAGGTTTTGCCGACGATCCTAAGCCGATGTCAACGCTTCTATTTGAGAAGAATGACAAGAGAAGCCATTGCGCACAAGTTGCACAAAATTTCCGAGGATTTGAAGAGAAAAACCTCCCCTGAAGCTATCCATCTCATCGCTAAGCATGCTCAAGGAAGTTTAAGAGATGCAGAGAGCATATTGGATCAAATTTACTGTTTTCATGACGACATAGTCACAGGCCAACAGGTGACAGATCTTTTGGGCGTTGTCCCTCACGATGAATTCTTCTCTTTCGATCAAGCGGTGATGGAAGAACGGTATGGCTATGTCTTTTCTTGGGTCCATCAATTGTTTAAAGAAGGAAAAAATTTGTCCCTTTTTTTTGAAGGTTTAATCGAACATTACCGTAACCTTGCCATTGTAAAGTTCGATTCAACGCAAATATCTACCCACCCCGAACTCGAGGAGCGGAGAGAGGCCTACCAGAAATCTGCTGAACAATATACTCAAACACAGTTGTTGACCATCATCGACTATTTGGGAGAATCGGCCCACCGTGTACATCAAAGCCCTTTTAAACGTATGCATGTGGAGGTCGTCTTGTTACATATCATTCGTTCCATGAAACAGATGACAATCGACCATTTGGTAGAAGAATTAAAAATCTTAAAAAAGGAAATCGAACAGAAGGAAGAGGAAGGGCCTCAGAAAAGAGAAGGAAACAAAAAAAGGGGGGAAGAACAAAAAAAGGCGCAAGGGACTGTCGATCAGAGATTACATGATTCGATTTCTACCGATCAAGAGGGAGGAAATTCTCCCCTTCTCAAAAAAAGAAAAAGAGATCGTTTGCTCTACTTTGCTAAGGCAGAGTTTTCCGGTCAATTTGTACACAAACCACTTCGAGAATAAATCTACTGCTCTCCCATCCTTCCCTGAAATTGTAACTAGATTTTGGTTTCAAGGTTAAGGCCCGTTGCATAACTTCTCTTGGAGTTCGTCGTTGACTACCAAGCTGTGAATACAGCGGAAATAGAAAAAGAGAGAATGTGTTCAAGCTATTTGTAATTAATATCTTATGATGGTTACAAATCTCGGATTTCTCACTCGAATTCTTATGATTTTTCACATAAAGTCGATCAACCAGAGGTTATGTAACAATCTTGATGCATTTAGCAGGGGGCCAAATGCGATGCGTTGTTTGAACCCATATTTTTCACCATCTAGCTAACTTCTGGACCGGTGGTGATTAATGGGAGAAGGTCGACGATCGAAGGAGACCAGGAGGGGCCCCGCGAATAGACCATTCTAAGACTGTTGCATAACCTCTTCCTTATGAAGGTAAAGAGCTAGTAAAATCTTTTCGGACACACGGAGAACCGAAAGCAAGGAGATATGAAATGTCATTTTTTCTTTTAGGAGCGAATGAGCGAATTGGAAAGATAAACAAGCTTATGAAACTTTTCAAACTTGTTAACTGGGACCGTGTAGACAAATGTTTGAGCAGTCTCCGCAAGAATGCGCTTTATTCCCTCGGGGGGACCTAAAGGACATAATAAACTCTCTATGTTCAAAGCAATCTTATTAAGCCAGTGGTACAACTTGAGCGATATAGGGCTCGAGGAGGCTTTACGCGTTAGGTTGGACTTCATTTTATTCACAGGCTTTGAAGTAGAAACAGAGGTTCCGGATCACTCGACCCTTTGTCGATTCA
>Ga0209562_1000182_pt1 | contig 26784 bp, 20 predicted proteins | sample WorMetvacBELIZE2_FD_187399 | JGI IMG/M metagenome (GOLD analysis project Ga0209562, IMG submission 187399) | Marine gutless worms symbiont microbial communities from Max Planck institute for Marine Microbiology, Germany - Olavius vacuus BELIZE.2... | ecosystem: Host-associated > Annelida >... | reverse complement strand
GTTTTTTAACAATTCCGCAATGTGGACAGTTTTTTGGTGACATGTAAATTATTGAGTTACGTTAGTTATAGACTAACTTTTCCTCCTGTCTACCAACACTTCTTGGGTCTAGTCCCGTTTTCCGCGAAATTTTTCTGCGGAAAATTATGATTCTCCCACGCCTTCTTTTTCCCCATCGATGGGAATAAGGTTTCGCGATTGGGTGTTAAATTTATGTGATTTTTGAAAATCGCCATCAGTAGTAAGTTCATAAATATCTCCTGGGATAGGGCCGGCAATTTGCGCGTTTTTTGTATTGGGTAATTTTCTCAGCGCATCGACAAAAGTGTCCATTTGCTTGGCTTCGCCATGAACGCAAAAAATATTTTTCAAATCACTTCCCGCCTTGGCGGAAAAATCCAAAAGTCCGCGCTGATCGGCGTGACCGGAAAAAGCGTTATAAATAACCGTTTCTGCATTGTTTGCCAAAGGTTCTCCAAAAATATTTACTGGATCTTCGTGTTCGACCAGCTTCCTCCCTAGTGTATGTTGTGCCATGAAGCCGATAATCATCACTAGTGTTTTGGGGTTTTCGAGATTATTAAAAAGATGATGACGGATTCGACCAAATTCACACATCCCGCTAGCAGAAACAATGATGGCGCATCCAGGAAAATTGTTGAGTGCCTTTGATTCTTCCACGCTTTGAGTAAATTTCACCCCTTCACCATCCATAAAAGGATCACCTCCAGAATTTAGTAAATCGCATAAATCCGCATCAAAACACTCTGGATGAAGCTTGAAAACCTCGGTGGCCGAAGTGGCTAATGGAGAATCGATAAAAATAGGAATATGGGGAATGCGTCCACGATGAATAAGATTTCGTAAAATATATAGAATTTCCTGCGTCCGTTCCACGGCAAAAGCAGGGATTAAAATTTTTCCGCCTCGCTGATATGCTTCGTGAATTTCTTTTTCAAGGTGCATTTCTACCGCTTCTATCTCGTCGTGTAGTCGGTCCCCATAAGTCGATTCGGTGATCAAAGCATCTAGGCCTTCGAGCTGTTCTGGGTCTTTGAGAATTGGTAATCCCGATCGCCCCAAATCTCCGGTGAAACCAAATCGGATATTTTTCCCTGTGTCACGATCTTTCACTTCCCACGCTTCCATTGCTGCGCCGAGTATGTGTCCGGCGTTTTGAAAGGAGAAAGAAATATCCGCAGAAATTCGAACATCCTGGTGATAATTTACGGAACGAAAAAGGCTCATTGCCTTGTATACATCATTTTCAGTATATAGCGGCTCGGCATTTTCATCTTTTCCTTTTTTGGCGATCCATTCGGCATCTCGTTCTTGGATAAAAGCCGAATCTCGTAGCATAACACTGCATAAATCTTCGGTTGCATGAGTACAGTAAATTGGCCCATTGAAACCATTTTTTACCAGCAGTGGGATAGCACCAGAATGATCAATATGAGCGTGAGAAAGCACTAAGGCATCAATTTCGTTTGCCCTAAAAGGAAAGGTTTTATTTTGTTCTGCAGCCTGTCTTCGATGCCCCTGAAAAAGTCCGCAGTCGAGCAAAATCTGTTTACCATTTATGCGAATTAAATGTTTGGAACCGGTCACTTGGCGCGCCGCGCCACAAAATTCAATCTCCATGATTTTTTGTATTTATTATAGAATTTCGTCCATTGTATCATAAAAAGCATGAACAAACCAGCGTAAGTTGTGAGTCACAAGCTTGAGAATTTCTGACAAAAAAATATTTTTTCGGCATTTTTTAATTTAGTACAGATGCCCCGACGAGGCATTTGTGTGTAAAATAAAATTCTGAGAATCTAGAGCCGTCGGCTTGTAACTTGTCATCTCATTTATAATACCAATACCGCCAACACAATCCCCCACCACAGCGGTAATAGAAATGCCTTTACAGCTTTTGATCAGCTTCCCATAAATCAAATATAAAAAAGCTTGATAATCGTGTTTACAATTACCGCAACGGCGATGGCATTTTGTGCGGTGTAGAGCGACATTTCTCCCAAATTGACTGTTTCGACTGAAAATAGCACTGTCGGGTCTACATCTACAAATCCTGCGAAAAATAAAGTGACATACACTCCAAAATTTCCAAAATATTTGCCCATAAAATGTGAAGTGAAAATCATCGCCATAAATAATAGCGAAAATTTTATGGCGGGGATATCAAATGGCATACCCAAATCTATTTTCTTTTCCGCGATTTTTGGTTCTTGGGAAATGGTTTTTTTATTTTTCCACCAGGCATACCACGCCACACAAACTCCCGTCAGAGCCATCCCCAGCGGTACGATCGCTAGCGTCAGTGCCCAATCGGGATGCCCAAAAGCGCGACCACAAAACTACTGATAATGGGATTGTACAAGCTAAATTCCATTTATATGCAAAAAAGTCCGCTCGTTGTAGCACGGATTTGAGTGTTTTACCAGAAATTTATTCCACCACTTCCCGCACTGTTGGAATCATAATTCCTGTAGCGCCTGTGGGACAAGGTCCTTCGCTGCCACTACTCCCCATTTTTTCGGAAAACGCTGTTCCGGCAATGTCAAAGTGTACCCACGGAGTTTTTTTATCCACAAAATGACTAAGAAAAGCGCCTCCCATGGTAGATCCCGCAAAAACCCCATCGGTATAATTTTCTAAGTCGGCTACCCGGCTACAACATTTTTTTTCAAAATAATTATTAAGTGGCAGCTGCCATACTTTTTCACCAGCATTTTCTGCGGATTTTTTTATCGTATCGACTAAGGACTGATTATTTCCCATAATACCGGTAATCTCGGTCCCCAAAGCGTGCAAAACTCCTCCCGTGAGTGTGGCAAAATCCAAAATTTTTGTGGGTTTAAAGTACTTTTGTGCGTAAAAAAGGCAATCGGCCAATACCAATCGCCCTTCGGCATCGGTGTTGGTCACTTCGATTGTTTTTCCGTTCATCGCGGTAATAATATCACCGGGTTTATACGCATTTCCACTGACTAAGTTTTCTACAGCGCCCACAATGCCGACGACATTTTTCTTTGGCTTGGTAAGTGCCAAATATCGCATACCACCCAATACAACTGCCGATCCGCCCATGTCCATTTTCATTGCTTCGATGTGCCTGGTGGGCTTGACATTATACCCTCCCGAATCAAAACACACCCCCTTGCCGACCAAGGCGGTGGGCGCGGTTTTTTTGTCGGCTCCGCGGTATTCCATTACGATTAATTGTGATTCTTCCGCCGACCCCTGCCCTACGGCATACATGGCACCCATTTTTTCTTTTAAAATTTCTTTATTACCCAAAACCTTAATTTTAATTTTTCCCTTCGATAATTTCGCGATTTCTTTGGCGTGTTTGGCAAGGATTTTTGGCATCATTAAATTGGGTGGAAGGTTTACCAAACCACGAGAAAAATTCATCGATTCGGCTAAGATTTTTTCTTTTTCTACTGCGCTACTACTTATTTTTTTTGAGGTGATGATGTGGCATTGTTTGATCGGTTGATGATCTGGTTTTTTGGTAACTTTGAAGTCTACATTTCCCAGTACACTCCCTCGCACTGCCAAAAGTGGATTTAATTTTTGTGGTAAAACAATAGCAATATTTTTATATTTTCGAGTCACCGCAAAACTTACAATCCGAGCAGAAATAGTATCGACCGTCATTTCATCTGTCTCACCCGCTCCCCAAAAAAACATTCGCTTTGCCTTTTTTTCGGTGGAAACAAAAGGCCAAAATTCTCCTTTTTTTGCAGAAAAATCTCCCTCTTTTTTGAGAGTAGTAAAAGATTTACTTACCGATGTGTTCCAGTGTTTTTCGATTGCTTTTTGGTCGGAAAAAACTACAAAGAAAATGGCATCAACGGAAGTTTTTGGCGTTTTAGTGACAGATATTTTCATAAATTTTTAGGATTTTATTTTTCAGTTTTAGATTTTAGTGAGTACTGTTTGGGCTGACAAGAAAGATTTTTGATTTTTTCTCTACAGGTAGCATGATTGGTTTTTTTGATTCCGGTTTGGGTGGACTTTCTACGCTAAAAGAATGGCTGCACATCGCTCCCAAATCTTACGATTTTTGTTATCTGGGAGATCAGCTTCGCACTCCTTATGGTGGTAGAAATCCCGAAGCGATAGAAAAATTTACCGAGGAAGGATTCCATTTTTTATGGAAACAAGGCGCAGAGATTATCATCTTGGCATGTAATACTAGCAGTAGTGAAGCGCTTCGAAACATGCAGAAAAAATATCCAGAAAAAAAAATCCTCGGATCTATCATCCCAGCAGTCGAAACCGCCCTTGCTAAAACTCGCTTTGGTCGCATCGGTGTGATCGGTACCAGAGGGACTATATTTAGCGGTGCTTACGAAAGAGAAATCCAAAAAAGACACTCCGCACTTTGCAACCCAAAAGATAAACGAGCGGAAAAAATTCCAAAAGTTTCTGCCAAGGCCACCCCACTTTTGGTACCTTTGGTAGAAGAAAATTGGACCAGTAAACCAGAAACACGAATGATCGTAAGAAAATATTTGAAGTCGCTAAAAAATCATCGTATCGACACACTGATTTTGGGCTGCACTCATTATGGATTGATGGAAAAAATTATTCGAGATAAAATAGGGTCGCGCGTGCGGATTATCAATTCGGGAAAAGTACAAGCAGAAAAATTTTTAGACTATTTAAACCGCCATCTAGAAATAGAAAAAAATTTGGAAACTAACGGAAAACGACAATTTTTTACTACTGACTCAGTCGATCGATTTGTAGAAGTTGGGTCTCAATTTTTGGGTTTAAAAATTGGAAAAAATTCAGTAGAGAAAGTGACCATTAATTCGTAATTGGTAGACCATCAAAAATATGGGAAATTCCGATAGAAAACGACTAACAAAAAAATTCGCGGAATTTTAAAATCTTCACACCCATTCCTAATGTCTTTAATTCTTTCCTCTACCACCGAAGCCAGCTTTTTCTCGTACTTCTTTTTCTATTTTTTCCGCAATTTTTGGATTGGCTTTCAAGAATTCCACCGCATTATTTTTTCCCTGTCCGAGCTTTTCTTCTCCATAGCTATAAAAAGCTCCCGATTTTTTTATGACTTCTAGATTTGCTGCAGTGTCTAGTAAATCTCCCATACGAGAAATTCCTTCATTAAAAAGAATGTCTACTTCCGCAGTTTTAAAAGGCGGGGCGACTTTATTTTTTACAACCTTTATCCTTGCGGCATTTCCATGCGCTATTTTATCATCTCCGGTTCCAGTTTCGAGTTTGCTTCCCTTTCGAATTTCTAGGCGAACTGAGGCATAAAATTTTAGCGCATTTCCTCCGGTGGTGGTTTCTGGATTGCCAAACATTACCCCAATTTTCATCCGAATTTGGTTAATGAAAATAATCGTGGTTCCCATTTTACTCGAAATACCAGTCAATTTTCTCAAGGCCTGACTCATCAATCGAGCGTGTAAACCCATCATCGAATCTCCCATGTCGCCTTCGATTTCTGCTCGAGGGGTAAGGGCTGCTACTGAATCGATAATAATCAAGTCAATCCCACCACTGCGAACCAAAGATTCCGCGATTTCTAATGCCTGTTCACCACTATCGGGTTGAGCGAGGAGTAAATTCTCGGTATCCACTCCTACTTTTTTGGCATATCCTGGATCGAGTGCATGTTCGGCATCGATGAAAGCAACCGTGCCACCTACTCTTTGAAACTCTGCAACGGCGTGCAAACAAAGTGTCGTTTTTCCGCTGGATTCTGGGCCATAAATTTCAATAATTCTTCCTTTTGGGTATCCACCACCCAGGGCCACATCAAGGGAAATAGAACCCGAGGAAACCGTTTCAATAGGAGAAATCTTTTGATCTCCCAGTCGCATGATTGATCCTTTTCCAAAGCTTTTTTCAATCTGAGCTAGGGTAGATTGTAGGGCGGCCTTTTTTGTTTCGTCAGTCATATTAATATCGGTAAAATTTCTGAATCGATGATACCCATTTTTGGGCAGTAGTGAAATTATTTGCAGAAAAATTCGGCAGTCCTTTTTTTTGATGTCCGAAAAAATAAAAACGAATTTGCTTTCCCCGCCAAAAAATGCCAAAAAGAATACATCATGGATGACCGTTTTTTACACGATTTAAAAAGTCGTATCGATCTATTGGAAGTAGTGCGTCGGTATGTTCCCGAAGTAAAAAAAGCGGGGAAAAGCTTTATGTGTCGCAGCCCGTTTCGTCGTGAACGGACTCCCAGTTTTTCCATTAGCCAAGCCGACCAGGTATGGTACGATTTTGGTGCGAGCGAGGGGGGCGATGCCATCCGATTTATCGAAAAAGTAGAAAATGTAGATTTTTTGCAAGCGTTAGAAATTTTGGCCGATATCGCGGGCATGGAAATACCAAAAACAAAGCACGAAAAAATCTCTAAAACGGCGACTGAAAAAAAAGATATTTTTGCATTGCACAAAGCTGCACAAGAGTATTTTTCCGCAGAATTGGATAAAAGTGAAATCGCAAAGAGTTATTTAAAAAATCGCGGAATTTCCGCAACGATCGTTGAAAAATGGGGCTTGGGATACGGTGGTGATCACTCAACTGGACTCACGCATTTTTTATTAGAAAAAGGATTTTCCGAAGCACAAATTGCCAGTTCGGGCGTGGCATTTGAGCGTAGTTTTGGCGATAAATCTATGCGAGATCGGTTTGAGGGTCGTGTAATGATTCCCATCCGAGAGCCTCGAAAAGGACAAATTATTGCCTTCACAGGTCGAGACATTTTGAACCGCGCCAATGTGGGGAAATATGTCAATTCCCCCGAAAATCCTGTGTATCACAAATCGTCGGTTCTCTTCGCCCTCGAAAAAGCGCGCGAAAAAATAAAAGAAAAAAATCGAGTCATCTTGGTCGAAGGAAATTTCGATGTTATCGCCATGCATGAGGCAGGATTTACCGAAGCTGTTGCCACCTGCGGTACGGCATTGACCGATGATCATTTGCGCATTATTAAACGTTTGACCCAAAATATTTATCTCGGTTTCGATACCGATCCAGCGGGAAAGCGCGCCACCCTCCGATCGGTAGAAATGCTTTTGCAAATGGAACTGGAACCCTACGTAATTTTTCGAGAAAACGCCAAAGATTTGGACGAATTCCTCCGGTCTGATGTGCATAAAAAAAAATTTTTCGCGGAAATAAATCAAACGCCTCGTGCGCTGGATTTTTTGTTTGATCGGTTTGCCAAAAAGCACATCGATAAGACACTTTTGGGTGAAAAAAATTTTTTAGATGCGTTTTTTTATTTTCTCAATCTCGTAAAAAGACCCGTCGAAGTCGATGATTTTCTCACTCAATGCGCTCAAAAACTCAAGCGATCCAAAAGTATTATCGAATCAGAATTTTCCCGTTTCCAAAAGGTAAAAACTCGATACCAAAAAATTTCTTTTGATCAGCCAAAAGCCATAAATTTTAATCGTGAGGAAAAATTTGCTGGATTTTTATCACTCCACTGGGAAAAACTGCAAGAAAAAATTGATGATAAACTGCTGTCACTTTTTTCCGATGGTTCCGTTCGAAAAATTTTAAAAACCAAAAAAGAAAACCGAGAACTAGAAGACCAAGAAAAAACACAGCTTCTATCCTGGCATTTACACCTTGCCCCTCTATATGAAGAAACCAGCTCCAACGATATTATTCAGCGAGATTTAAATCAATTCATTCACCTGCTCCAAAGTGAACAAGAAAAAAATCAACGGAAAACCGAAGCCGAAAAAATAAAAGAATATTTAGGAAGCCACTGATTTACACTCCGTTTTTAATCAAATTTTTCGATTTTTACCAAAAAAACCACGAAATTTCTTGGGGTTCTTCTTTCTTTTCCCGTGTATTTACTTCTAAGAATTATGGGGTATGTCTATGCCTAGCTACCTTTTCTAAAGTTTTCTAACTTGCCTTTTATGAAGGCTTTTTTAGTATCCACGCCGATGTCGAACTTTAAAATTCGAAAAATTCGTCAACACCAAAGTCGATCTAGGATATGGGGATGGATGCTAGAACACCTTGGATCTTTTGGTGCCAAAACAATTGCGGTAGTTTTAATACTTTCGATAGTTATTTTTTTTCTGGTTTTTTGGTTACCTAGTGGACTTTGGGATACCGTAAAAAATATTTCTGGAGCAGGACTCCCGACTGACTTACATGGTCGGACAAATGTATTGGTATTGGGAGTGGCAGGAGATAGTGAGGAAGGTGGACTTCTGACCGACTCTATTATGGTTGTATCACTCGATGTCAAAAAAGGATCGTTCAATAGTCTTAGCCTGCCCCGTGATTTATATGTTCACAGTCCTCTAGGGGATAGCAAAATTAATGAAATTTATTCCCGATTGTACGCTTTGGGTTTACGAAAATTTTTACCACCGACGCCTGAGGGACGAGAACCCGTTCGTGCAGCTACTGGACTTGCAGCATTGGATATCACTCGTGAGCAAGTAGCGGAATTTTTACAAATGGAAATCCACTATGGGGCAGTAATAAATTTTCAAGTATTTGAAAAAATTATTGATGAACTGGGAGGTATTGATTTATTTATCCCAGAAGATATCGAAGATCCTTATTATCCAACCGATAATTATGGATTTCAGACATTTACTATTCGGCGAGGAATTCAACATCTGGATGGTGCCACGGCGCTCAAATACGTACGAAGCCGAAAAACTACCTCCGACTACAATCGATCAAAGCGCCAGCAGATGGTACTCCGAGCTATTGCCGATAAGGCACTTTCAGCCCAAATAATTACTGACATTGGAAAAATAAAGAGGTTTTTTTATCTTTACCGCCAAAATGTTGTTACCGATATCGACATCGGAACCGGCATCGCACTAGCTACCGTGATGGCTGGGTCTGATCCAACCCAAGGACACCGAGAAGTTTTGAGCAACGATCCATCGGTTACTGGCGGACTGCTATATGCTCCTGGATTGGAAAAATACGATGGACAGTTTGTGCTGATTCCCGAAAACGAAGAGGATATTCCATTTTTTGTGCACCTCAATCTTTTGGATACGAGTACATTAGATGAAAAAGCGCAGATTATCGCCCAAAATGCTACCAAAAAAGAAGGGCATGCCTGGGAAACCGAATCACGTCTCAGACAGATGGGATTTTTACTTTCCAAAAGTGTTAATTATGAAAAGAAAGAGGGAGAAAAAATCCCGGTAGTGCAGCTCAAAGACATCACACAAGAAAACCCAAAAACACGAAAATTTTTGATACAATGGCTTGGCATATCAGACAGCGATGTAATCGATGTAGAACCACTAGATCGACCAAAAAATATCACGGAAGATTTTGAAATTATTTTGGGCAGGTGTAACTTTTCGGGTGCGTCAAAAGTATACTTTACATAGTCTGTGACTGTGCTAAGCTGATATTTTTTAAAGATGGCAAAAAAAATGTCCCAAATGTGGAAAAAATAAGACACAAAAAAGAGGTCGAAGAAACAATAGGATTCGTTACTTCTGTAAAACGTGTCAAAAGTCATTTATTGGTTCAAAAGAGGGTCGGCAAAATCTTTGGATGGAGTATGCTTTTGGAAAGCAAACCCAAGAACAAATTGGAAAGTTTTTGGTAGGAGTAGAAAGTGGGTAAATAGACAGCTACAAACAAAAGTTTCATTGTCTGGAAAAAACAAAACCATTAAGGAAGCCCCGATAGAAAACGGCTGGTAAAAAAATTCTTAATCATCATCAATACTCCATTCTTCATTTTTCCTCGCCCCCAATTATTGAATTATTTCAAAATCAGGAGTGCTGGCTGGTTTTCCCAAAACTTCATCTAAAACAATTATGACCGTACTCACCGGATCGCTTTTTACTCCGATATTATTTTTTGATTGTACGGTGATGCGGTATTCTCCGGGTGTTTTGAAAGTCGCATAAGTATACCCAGCTCGAGGATCGATAGGCGTATTGGAAATAGCTTTTATTTCCTCGATATCTTGCACTAGTCGAGGACAAGATCCGCCAGCAGAAATACGGGAACAAGAAAAATTATATTCCGTTATACTCCCCTTTGGTGTGCTACTGATAGCAGCAATAGCGACACCTTCATGACGATAGATATTTTGACGACTCGCCCGAATTTGTGTGGTAATTTTTCCAACTAAAAGTTCTAAAGATTGGACAAATTTTTTTCCCTCCTTTGGGGCAGTTTCCAGTTGTACCCGATATTTTCCGGGACTACTAAAAGCATAGATAATCCTTCCATTGTTAATCGTTTTTTTTACTCCATCGCCGAAATCGATGGTTGCCTCGCTCAAACCTCCCGAAAGTTGAAAAGCAATTCCTTTTTTGGCCGCAAAAAGCGGGATCATATATCCATCACCAAAAGAAATAGCATCAGTATTGGTGATTTCTAAAACGCGTTGATCTTTGACGATTTCTGCTCTGCTTGGATTGGCCACCATCCCCATAATTTTATTTCCGTCCTTGTCATATATTGGTTGTGTATAGCTGGAATCTTCCAATGCATAGGGAGCAAAATCTTCCATAAAATTCAGTGTATTTTCTTGCGGAGAATTTTCTGAATCCCCAGCAAAACCAACGCTGGCGCTTTGATTAGAATCATTTAGATTATATGGATCTTTTCCAGTTGGCGCCCCTCTTAACAAGGTATAAACAATCGCATAAGACAACAGAATAATAACAATACCAATAGCGGCGTATTTGATGATTGTTTTAGCTTTTTCGGTAGTCGAATCATCACCAGCAGCAATAATATACTGTACTCCAGCATAAATAATAGCGATCACAGCTGCCAATCCCAAAAATCCCAAAAAAAACTGCACATATTTTACGATCCGATTTCGAAAACTTCCCTCGTTGGTTGTTTGCACGGGGAGATTATCTTTTATCGAGCTATCGGAAACAGTAAGCCCTGGTCCTTCTGGTAGAGCGGTTGGTGTACCGCTACCAGCATCATAATAAGTACCAGAAAAGGTATTTGTATTGACTGGCAAAGAATTATTACTCGCTGCAGTAGCACCGAAGCATATACAAAAAGATAAAATAAAAACGGCGAAAAATTTTTTCATATTTTTTAGGAAGCCCCTGTTTGCACTCCAGTAATGAGCGTATTCACTAGAGCGTAAGAGATTAAAATTACTAAAATACCAACCACTACCCATTTTATAATATTTTTTGCCTTTTCGGCATTGCCTTCGTCGGTAGCAGATCCGATGTATAAAATCCCCGCCCAAATCAATGCTACCACTGCCAAAAGTCCCAAAAACCCCAATCCCCAATTGAGATAACTTCCAACTAATTTTTTCAAGTCTGATTCAGTGCTGATTCCTTTAGATCCTTGACTGATAATAGCTTTTGCTTCCTCGGTACCACCTCCGCAAAACGCTGTTGCACCGCAATTAGTCTTTATTGAAGAAATGGAACCTAATGTGCCGATACTAAAAAAACCGCCGTTTTTTCCGATACCAAGCTCGAAACCTGGGAACGAAATACTTCCGGTTTTATTTCGAGTATTTCCACCGATAGATATACCCGTGTTTGTTCGAATCCCTATACCTCCTCCACTATCACCTGAGAGACTAACGCCTCCCAGCGAGACACTCCCAAACTTAAAGCCAGCCTCTGCTTTTTCTATGGAAAAAATATTGAGACCAAAGACCAATAAGGCGGTTATTAGTACGAGGTGAATTTTTTTCATTTTTATATTTCTGTTTTCTTCCGACCATTCTATCAAAAAAATAACCTTTTTTCAATTCTTTTTGTGATTATAGTCGGAAATGATTTGGAGAATAAATTTTCTCCCAAAAATTTTTTATGAACTCTGCCCCACAATTTACCGGAGAAGAAATTATCGCTGACGTGCTACAAATAATGCCCGAGGTCGTAGATATTTTTTCTGCTCATGGCATTGCATGTGCCAGTTGTTATATAAATGGAGCCGAAACGCTAAAAGATGGCATTTTGGCACATTATGGACCACAAATGTGGGAAGCAGTCCTAGATGATCTCAATGAAGCTGCTGCCGAATTACAAGTAAATACTGCGAAAAAATATTGCCCTCCGATTATTACCAAAAAAGCTAAAAAACAATTATTCACTTTTCAAAAAAAACGTGATGTGATCGGATTTGGGCTCAAAATTGATGTGATCGAAGAAGGTCAAAAAAAATCCTATTTCCTAGATTTTCAACGCGAACCCGACGGTGGCGACAGTATTATAGATTTGGATGGCATCCGACTTTTCCTTGATCCCCAGAGCTATCGATTGCTAGATGGAGTAACGATTGATTACAAAAAAGAAAAAAATCAGGAAGGTTTCTCTTTTTCCGATTAGTCATTTTTTTGGTGTTTTTTAAAATGTGGTCACAATGCCAAAAAAAACCGTTCATTTTGTATGTAATCAGTGTGGAGAAAGCTTTTTGCGCTGGATGGGAAAATGCACCGCTTGTGGTGCCTTCAATACACTCCAGGAATTTCGAGAAACAGCCGTAGAAAAAACCGCGATAAAAGGAATAAATTTAACAGAAAAAAATGAAAAATCTTCAGTACTACCCGAAGAAAAACCTCGAATAAAAACCCATATCGATGAGCTAGATCGTGTGACGGGAGGTGGATTTTTTCCCGGATCGTTAGTACTTTTTGGTGGACATCCTGGCGTAGGCAAATCATCACTCGCTTTACAGATTTTTTCTGCTGTGCCCGATGCGATGTATTTTTCTGGCGAAGAAAGCCGTGAGCAAGTATTACATCGATCAAAACGATTACAGATAGCCGAAAAAAAATGGCGGGATATTTTTTCCACACATTCGGTTGAAGACATTGTCGAAACGACTGCCAAGGAAAAACCATCCGTCGTCATCGTTGATTCCATTCAAATGGTGGGGCTTTCGCATAGCAATTTTGGTTCGGTTTCCCAAATTCGCGATAATGCAGAAATTTTTTTGAAACTCGCAAAATCTTCTGGGAGTGTGATCATTTTAATCGGTCACGTGACTAAAAATGATGAACTCGCAGGGCCAAAAATGCTCGAACACATGGTCGATTTGGTATTGCATCTGGAGGGAGAGCGCCAAACTGGTATACGTCTTTTGCGCTCCCCAAAAAACCGTTTTGGTTCAGCGCAAGAAATTGGTGTTTTTGAAATGCGAAATGAAGGACTCATGCCCCTAAAAAATCCGTCAGATTTTTTCCTAGCGGAGCGATTGCCTGGATCCCCCGGAAGTACGATAACCGCCGTGCGGGAAGGAAATAGAAATTTACTTCTCGAGCTCCAAGGACTCTCCGCCCGAACCAATTTTGGTCAGCCACGGCGCACAGCGAGTGGTTTTGATATTGCAAAGTTTCATCTGCTTTTAGCGGTGGTAAGCCGTTTTACTCCTTTTGGTTGTGAGGCGTTTGATGCGTATGCCAATGTGGTCGGGGGGCTCAGAATCTCTGATCCAGCAGCAGATCTAGCCCTTATTGCTGCGGTACTGAGTTCTCGCATCGGAAAGGAAATTTCCGCAGATACGATGATTTTCGGGGAGGTGGGGCTAGGAGGGGAAATTCGTCGAGTCCCCCATGCCGAATCTCGTATTTTGGAAGCGGAAAAACTCGGATTTAAGCGAGTGATTTGTCCACCTGAAAAATTTGAAAATAAAACCAAAATTCACGTGGAAAAAGTTCATCGCATATCGGATTTGATCAGAATTTTATGGCCAAAATAAACAATCTCGCAAAATTCATTATTCCCGTAGAATATCAAATCACAAAAATAATGTTGCCTGCGTATAGACACAATTAATCGCATCCGTACAAAAGTCCGCAGAAAAAAACTATGATCACCTCGTCCGTACCAAAAAAATTACAGAAATAATGTACGATTAAATTAGGGAATTACTGATTTAATTGCCCGCGGAAAAATAACTGCTGAAATTTTTAAAAATCTTCAAACTCTCGCCTGCATCGAGACAACGGTTAAATTTCTATTAGAATTTTCATCTCGTCGCCAGCTCGCCAAAGACAAATCATCAAACGTACTTCGAGGGTCAAATGTAGCATTTGGCAATTCCAAAGCAATGGCGGATTGAAAATCGAAAAAGATTTTTCCAGATGAAGGGATAAAAAAGCGATCACCGTATCGTTGAAATAATTTTTTGTAGGCGTGATCTTTTTGGATTTCGAAGCGAGGTAGTATTGGTCCGATAAAAATTTTTGGATTTTCTGCAGAAAAAATTTCTTTCATGTTGGTAATTATACCATTTAGAAGCCCTCGCCAGCCTACATGAACAATGCCAATTTTTTCAGAAGTATAAAAAACAATGGGGGCACAATCTGCCGTAGCCACCGCAAGAGAAAAATTTTTATTACTCGTCCAAACTCCGTCAAAACCAAATAAATTTTCACTACCGGTTTTTATTTCCGCGATACGAGATTGGTGTGGATGGGGAAACGGCGGAAAAATAACATCGGTTGGCCAGGACTCATGTGGAGAAAAAGTATGAATACAGGGCATAAAAACTTGAGAAAAGCTAAAAAACTACACTTTTTTAATTTTTTCTTTTTGGGCAAAAATTTGTACTTTTTTGGCATATGGTTTTCGCAAAAGCCAGGTTTTTTCTTTTCCGAGCAGTGACAAGCCCAAAACCAAAGCATGAAAACGCTCTCCTATCATCCCTCCAGCGTCGGAAACAAAGGTAAGCAGCTCAGAAGCAGTTTTTGGAACAAAGACTGGCAAGTCATCAGAAAAATTCTTATCTATGTCGTTCATAGCCAAAAAAATAATTTTTTGATCTAAAAATCGTTTTTTTATTTTTTGCAATAATATTGCATTTATAGGAAATATAGCGTTTATTATCACATACTTGCCTCTATTTTTTTGCCATTTTTTAGGAGTTTTTTCGAGCCATTCTTGGACCAAGTCTCGTTTTTTTTCCGCAGCAAAATCCCAGTTTTGCAATACTATTGCAGAATCATCATCCCGAGTACTTAAATACTGACATTGTGCAAAACTTTTTCGGATCATCCAATTGGCAATAATGTTGATTGATTCGATGCCTTGATTTTCAAAAATAGGTGATATATATGGGAAAATTCTGCGAAGTTGCAATACTATTGTAAACCAAATCCATACCGCTTTTGTTTTAATAGCAAAAAGTCCGCCACCCGGAAAAATAATTTGTTTAATGTTTCCCGAAAGATTGTGCCAAGATTCGCGGTATTTTTTGTTGCAATACCATTGTAAAATAGATCGAAAACCCGTTGGCAATGGGCTTATTGTTTCAAATTCGCATTCACAAAAAGTCCGCGAAAAATTTGGATTGGCCGTCATTACCACCACCTTTTCCGCACCATATTTTTCTAACGCTGCGAGCAAAATTAGCTCATCGCCACGATTTCCAGAGCCAAAATTACCAATAAGAAGTGTTTTCATGAGTCTTGGTCCGATTACTCTTTTTGTTGTAAATAATGTTCGGCATCTAATGCGGCCATACACCCCGCACCGGCGGCGGTGATCGCTTGCTGGTAGCGGTAATCGGAAACATCGCCTGCTACGAATACCGACGGAATATTAGTGTGTGTACTGGTATTGTTTTGTGGTGCGATAAACCCTTTTTCGTCAGTTTTGATTTGGTCGCCCAAAAATTTGGTGTTGGGAGTGTGCCCAATCGCCACAAAAAGCCCTTGTATTTCTAGTTTTTTCACTTCGTCGGTTTCTAAGTTTTTCAAATTTGCTCCTTCCAATTTATTTTCTCCTATCAGATCCGTAACGGCATAAGGCCACAACACTTCTATTTTTGAATTGTCAAAAACCCGTTTTTGGAGCGGTTGACTGGCCCGAAATTCTTTTCGCCTATGAATTAAGTAAACTTTTTCGGCAAAGCGAGTGAGGAATGTCGCTTCTTCACAGGCCGAATCACCCCCCCCCACGACAGCTACAATTTTTCCGCGAAAAAAAGCACCATCGCAGGTGGCACAGGCCGAATAGCCTTTGCCCCAAAATTTTTCCTCGCCCTTTCCTAAATTGAGCCATCTGGCCGAAGCACCTGTGGCGATAATAACCGCTTGCGCCGTCATTTCTTTTTCCCCAATCCACATTTTTAAATTATCCGCGTCAGAAAAATCCACACGATCGACAGTCCCGTGGATAAATTGCGTACCAAAATGTGCCGCCTGGGCGTGCATTTCCTGGATCAAAGCCGGACCAGTAATACCATCTTTGAATCCGGGAAAATTTTCTACCTCGGTTGTTCCCATTAGTTGGCCGCCCACTTCAGGGCCTTCGATCACCGTGGTGGTAATGTCGGCTCGAGAGGTGTAAATAGCAGCCGTAAGACCTGCAGGACCACCACCAATAATAATCACGCTTTTCGGTTCTGCCATCGGAAAAATTATAACGTATGTTATAAAAAACCGCGAAAAATTTCTTGGCATTCCTACAGATATCCCGTCCCATCATTTATTCTACCCCTCCCTCTCATACTGCAATACTTTTATTTGGACGATGTTATCTTTCTGGTATTTTTATTATTACCTTCTGTTCCCTTGCTCGCCACGGAAAAAGTACAAATATTTTTTTTGGTATCGTATTTTCCCGTGATAACGCTCTTTTCCGGAATTTCTGCGGACAAAAACATTTCTACTAAAGGAGTTTCTACCCGATTTTGTACGACTCGGCGAACTTCGCGTGCCCCCGATTCAGGCGCGTAGCTGTGTTTTGCCAGCGCATTGATGACAGAATCTGGCAACTGAAGCATAATATTTTTTGGATTTAGGCGTTCCTGCAACTCATCGATCTGATGTTGGACGATTTTTTTGATACTCGATTTATCCAAAGGACGAAAAACCACCACCGAGTCTAAACGACTGATAAATTCGGGAGATAAGGTTTTTCGTAGGTCTTTGAGCACTTCGGTTTTGACGCTTTCATATTCTTTTTCGTGATCTTGCAGTGTTTTTGATCCATCGGAAAAACCGATGGCATTTGCTTCTTTTTGAAATCGGGTCGCCCCGATATTGGAGGTCAAAACTATGATAGCATTTTTGAAGGAAACTTTTCGCCCTTTTCCATCCGTTAGGGTGCCGTCTTCCAAAATTTGTAAGAGCAAATTGTGTACTTCTTTGTGCGCCTTTTCAATTTCATCAAAAAGTACGATAGAGTACGGTTTTTTACGGATTTTTTCCGTCAAATCTCCACCCTGTTCGTATCCCACATAGCCTGCAGAAGCCCCTACCAATCGGGAACTAGTGTGGCCAGAAGCAAATTCAGACATATCAATTTTTATCAGCGCTTTTTCATCGTGATAAATTTCTTTGGCGAGCGTACGGACAATTTCGGTTTTTCCCACGCCCGTAGGACCAAGAAACAAAAAAGCCCCCAAAGGTCTATCGGGGTTTTGGAGTCCCACACGAGTACGACGAATAGCGGTAGCAATGGTTTTAATTGCTTCATTTTGACCAACAATTTTTTGGCCAATGGCAGATTCCAGATTTTTTAGCGCAGAAATTTCAGAAGCGAGCAAAGTAGAAACCGGAATATTGGTTACTGTTTGTAATACGCGAGCAATGTCTTCGGCAGAAACATCTTGCACGGATCGGTCGTGCATATTTTTTAGTTTTAGCTGTTGAATGTTTTGTTCGATTTCTACCTCTTGCTGATGCAGTAAATTGGCTTGCTCATAGTTTTGGCCAGAAACTGCGTTTTCTTTCCGTCGACGAATAGCGGATAATTTTAGCCGCTGTTTGTGCACTTCTTTTCCATCAGCTTGTCCTCCGACGGATTTTGAAGCACACGCTTCATCAAGTAGATCAAACGCCTTGTCGGGCAAAAATCTATCGGTGATGTATCGATGTGATAATTTTACTGCGGCACTAATTGCTTCGTCGCAAACACGTACGCAATGAAAATTTTCGTATGAAGGTTTCACGCCTTGTATAATTTCAATAGCCTCATCTACGCTTGGTTCTGACATATCGATAGCCTGAAAACGACGAGAAAGCGCTTTATCTTTTTCGATATATTTTTGATATTCATCATTGGTCGTGGCTCCGATAATCTGGATATTTCCGCGAGAAAGTGCGGGTTTTAAAATGTTGGCTGCGTCAAGCGTTCCTTCGGCAGATCCCGCACCGATGATAGTATGCAATTCGTCGATGAATAAAATAATGCTATTTTCCTCGTCAGATGCTTCGTCAATAATGCGCTTAATCCGATCTTCGAATTCTCCTCGATATTTGGTACCAGCGATAAGGTGGGTAATCGAAAGAGATAAAACTCGCTTATCAAGCAAACTTCCAGGAGCATTTCCTTCCGCAATTTTTTGTGCAAGTCCTTCTACTACCGCTGTTTTTCCCGTTCCTGGTTCGCCCAAAAGAAGGGGATTATTTTTAGTTTTTCGAGACAAAATATGGGTAATACGACTAATTTCTTTTTGGCGTCCTACAACTTTTTCGAGTTTTCCGCGGATAGCCAGGTCGGTGAAGTCGGTACAAAAATAATCTAGCGCTATGGTTTTAGATTTTTTTTCAGATTTTTTATCCGTGAGATTATTGTCGTTCATTACCGTATCAGGTCTATCTTCGTCACGGCGTTGTTCGGTCATTTGCATAAGAAACCCCTGCAAACCATTAAGTAAATTTTCGACGTGATTGGCGTTGAGGGGTCCATCATGAGCGGTACCAGAAATAGTTGCCGAAGCGGTATCGGATTGATCTGCGGTTTTTTGTGCACTAGACCCACTACCAAATATATGATCTAGGTAATCCAAAATTTGTTTAGGACGAACCATTAACTGCTCCATGATTTGTAATACCTCGGAATTTTCTTGTTTTAAAAGGGCATACAGCAAATGCTCGGAATCCACCATCGGATGCTGAAACTCGGCTGCCAATTTCGCAGCATTTTCGATAGCTTGTTGTGCCAAAAGAGAGAGCACGCTCACCTCCTCCCGTTGATCATTTTTTTCTGCGGGAGTTTTCCAGTTTTTGGATTGTTGGATCATCGTATCCACATTTTCGTAGGTAACGCCAAAATTTCGCAATACTGTAGCTGCCAAACATTTTGGTTGCCGCAAAATTCCTTGTAGCAAGTGATGGGTTCGCAGTTGTACATCTTTACATTTTTCCATTTCCTCCTGTGCGAGGATGATGGTGTTTTTGGCGTAATGAGTAAAAGCATCGAAGGACCCCATAGAATAAATGTTAGGTGATTAAATAACAAGTTGTTGGTGGTTAGCGGTTAGCTCATAAAATATATTTTAAAAACATTATTTAATGAAAAATCATTTTTAGATTCATCTCTTCCAGACATTTTATCGAAAAAATACACAATAAACAATCATTTGGATTGGAAAAACCGCGATTTTTATAGTAAATGAATGCTTATTTTTCAAGCGAAAAGCCTGGAAAAATATTGTACGCGGTTAAATGACCGGTGGAAACTTGGACTAAAATTTTATAAAAAATTGGCTCAGTGGAGACAATTTTTTCCGCGGATTTACCGATAAATTTTTTGGTCTCGGCCTGAGCAATTCGGGTTTCTAGGTGCTGATCTTGCTGGAGCAGTGTGGCTTGTCGCTCTTCTTCGTGATTGAGCAGGAGCCCCTGAGTGGCTAAATTATTAGCCAAAAAAAGATAAAAAACAAATAATCCCAAGGTGGCAGTGCCTACCAAACCGAGCAAAACTCGACGGGTATGTTTGATAATAAGAGAAAGGGGCTTTTTTCGCATACAAAGTCAAAGTAGGGTACTTCCCCTGTATTTTATAATCTTTTTTTAGTGGTGCAAATTTTTTGTTAGCGTAGAATTTTAGCACTATATAAATTATTTATGCCACCCGGAGAATCCCCCGAAGAAGTGAAACAAAAAATTATCGATAATCTCTCCCCCGATGCTCAAAAAGTTTGGGGACGGGATGGTGATTTGGTCCTAAAAAAAATAAAAGATGGATCGCTTCCAAACGAAAAAAATGCGACAATCGCATTTTTGAGATCACAGCCAAAAGATGATGATTTCGAGGAAGGTGTGGACACCAATGCCATATTTACCCAAATAGCAGAAGCAGCCCAAGAAATACATAAAATAGAAGAAGCCCCCCCCGAAGCCCCACCAGAGCTGATGCGCCGACTAGAAAGATTGACCGCCAAAGATTTATTTAAAGATCCGCATGTTGCCTTTGATTTATTTAGGGGAAACTCTATGGGCAGTATTTTAGAGCATTTTTTGGAAGAAGATGAAATAGATGCAAACCTTCCAGGGCTTTCCGCGGAAGAAAAAATTGCACTACAAAATATGCTAGTACGGCGTCGTACCAGCCGACAAACGGGAGACAAGAATCCCTTGGCGGAAGTCGAAAAAAACCTCCAAGAGGATTTTGAAAGAGCTAAAACAGAAGCTATCCAATCTATTAAACAATTGGATTTTAAAACCGAAAAAATTAGCGAAACAAATTTTCCAAAAATATTTAGCGAAAAAATGCTGAGCGCTTTGGGGATAACCCACGTCACGCCAGAGCTGGAAAATTTGGCACAGCAATATTTTTCTAAAGATATTCAAGAAACACAACAATTAATCGCGGAAAAATCAGAAACGGGACTGAAAGAAATGGAACAGGCACTTCGGGATAAAATAAAAAAAGAAATGCCGTATCTGGAACACGAAAAATTATCTATTAGTCAGTATCTAAATGAACAATTATCAAGAGCCGATACCCGCCAAGAAAAACGAAAAATTATCCGAGACTTAAACGAACGGATGCCTGATTTGAGGAAACAGTATGAAGTTTTTTCACAGCACTATCGAGCTTTTAATGCTTTACCCATGGAGGCAAAAAAAGCATACGCTTCAAGAGCAAAAGAACTCACCGCCAGATGGCGAGCCAAATGGAGCCGAGGAGAATGGGACGCGACCGAAGAAATGCAGGGGATGCAGAATTTGGCAGAAAGGGCCAAATCTGAATATGAAAAAAAACTGGATACCAATGCCAGCAAGAAAAATTTAGAAGCCGCGATAAAAAAAGCAACCGTCGAGGCAAAAAAACCAGAAAATCTGCGAAATATTCGATCGGAACACGATTGGAAAGTTTTTTTGGAATTACGCGGTATTTCGTATGAAAAGTGGAAAGAAAAAATCAAACCCGAAGCCCAAAAAGACTGGAACGAGCAGGACTTTAATCAGCGCATTACCGAATCATATGAAGCGCTGGATAATTTTCGCTGGGACACGGCAAAAAAAGAAATCACCAAGGGTATGAAAGATGGCATCAAGGCTGCCAATAGCAATCCCAAAGGGATCCGATCTACGAAAGATTTCCGCGAATTTTTGAAAAAGCATTTTGATTATTTAGAGGTAGCTCGAAAATTTGGACTCTCCGATGCACAAATCGATAGCATGATGCAGACGAAAATTATTCCTCCTTTTAAAAAAGCATGGCTAAAAATTTCGGAGTACAACGCAAAAAACTACTTAGAAAATAATCTCAAAAAATACATATCCAGCGCCGCAAAAAAAGAATTTAGCAACCCAGAAGAGTATCAAGAGTACTTGAAAGAACAAATCGGATCGCTAAAAGATGATTTTGGGATAACGGGCGTGGCGCGCTTGCGACTGCGAGATAAAGTGATTTTGCCCGCGGTAAAAAAAGGCTGGAAAGAATATGCCAAAAAACACAAAAAACGATTGGAAAAAGGACAAAAAAAGGGAAAAGAAAAAGAAGCTATTACTCCGGAGCAAAAAAAGGAAAACCAAAAATTTACTCGTATAGCGAAAAAAATCGCGGACAAAGATATTGCTGCCGCTATGATCAAATCTTTTGAAAACGCCAATACCAAAGAACGAAAAAGATATCTGAACCCCGACTCGTCCGAAGGAATACAAAACAAAGTAAAACAATACAACGAAGCACTGAAAAAAATAGGAGAAACACAAAAAGCAGTACACGATGAAAGTGAAAAAAATCTAAAATACCACGCTGAGTATCATCGTATCACGGAAAAATATGAGAGAAGCAAAAAAACCTATGACAAAAAGTTTATTTCTCCTCGGGCATATGCGGCAGAGCTGCTGAAACTGCAAAATACAATGCAAACCACCACTGGAACCGAAAAAATTATTGGTACAGAAACAGGAAAATACGCCATAGATTGGAACCTGGTGGGGGTGGAAAGTAAGGAGACAATCCACAAAACCGAAACACGTTTCGGCCAATTGATACGGCAAAATCCCATCATCGGAAAACTCAGTGCTGGATCAAATAAAATTTTATTTCAGACCGAATTTATGGGTATTTTGGCTCATATAAAAGGACGATTTTTGGAAAACACCATGACCGCACTGAAGGGTGCCAAAACCGAAGCGGAAGTATTAAAATTTTTCATCGAAAATGGTCATTATGCCGAGAAAAAAGGATATTTCACTCCTGAGCGAAAACGCCAACACGATCGATTTCATGAATGGGCTGAAAGAAAAATCGGAAAAAAAGAATTAGAGGAAGCCAGAAATATCTCTCCCTGGGCAGCCGCCAAGGCTCCAGAAAAAACAGAAAACGATTTGAATTCCTGGCTCGAAAAATCTTGCCAGCAAATGCGAAAAAAAAATCCCGCCTTTTTTTCATTGTACCAAAAAAATCCAACTGCTGTGCAAGCAGAGTTTTTTGAGCATTTCACCGCCATGGATGAAGCCAAAAGAACATCAGAGCTGACTCGTTTGCAGGGCATCCAAGATCCGAAATCAGTACTACAATTTTTTAGCGAACACGAAGAAGGACACAGCCATACATCGATAAAAGGATTTGAAGATTTATCGCCAAGCGCAACTATGCCAGAAGTAGAAAATTCATATGAAATTGACTGGGAAATCATTGGAGCCAGCCCCGAACAGCAAAAATCTGCTTATACCGCCGTGGAAGCTATACGCAAAAATTCTTTATTCCAAGAACTTTTGAATCAAACCGGAGATATAAAAAAATTAATACGATCGGAAATGCTCGGAACACTGGCATTTTTGAAAGGACAAAAACGGACAGAAATAATCACCTCCCTCAAAAATGCAAAAACAACCGCAGAAATCTTGCGATTTTTTCGAGACGACAGCGCGTATACCCGAAAATATTTTTCCGCGGAAAGGGTGAAACAAAACCAACGATTTAATGAATGGATCTATAAAACTCAATCACCAGAAGAACTCGAAGCGGCCCCCATCATTTCGCCTTGGGCTACTGTCAAGGTTTCAGAAAAGCCCGAGGAAATAGAAACCGAAAATGCGGTCGATCAAGCATTGCTGCAAGGCTTTGAAAACGCAAAAACGGCGGAAGAAAATGCAGAAACAGCGGATAGTGCGGAAATAACACCTCTGGAAATATCGGAAGACAACGCAGAAGAATTTAGCGAAGAAATATCTGATATAGCACAAAAAGTCATCGATAAAGCTGCAATGACAAGCCGAGAAGCAAGCAACACAGAATCGGAAAAAGAAACAACAGAAGAGTCAAAAACAGCGAAAAAAAAAATTTCATCAGACGAACTTCCTCAGATAATGGAAACATTGGAACAAGAAAATCCTGTTTTTGCGACACTTCTGGCAAAAGATCCAGCATCGGTACGAAAAGAATTTTTAGCGCATTTTTCCGCAATAGATGAAACGAAAAGACCCACAGCTATGGAGCGATTAAAAAGTATTCCAACCGAAGAAGCGCTCGAAAAATTTTTCCAAGAACATGAACCGGGAGAAGAACACGAAGCAGTAGAATCTTTTGAGAGCATAATGCGTGAGGAAAAACCAACAGACAGTAGCAAAAAATCGGAAAAACACGCAGAATCTACAAATCAGCAAATGGAAGATGAAGATCTCCCACGTATTGACGAGGATGAATCCGAAGTGCTAAAAACAAATGGATCTACAAGAGAAGAAGAGATTGAGGCAGAAATTTTACCTACTGGAAAAACAGCGAAAACAGTAGAAAATGAGAAAGGAAAAATTTCCCCCGAACCGCAAAAAACGGGAGAATTAAAAGGGGGAGTAGAGGAAGAAGTAAAAGAAAAAGTATGGCAACAAAATGCCGCGGAAACACCACAAAAAGAACGAGAAACACGAGAAACAAAAAAGAAGGAAAAAGAAGAAGTGGAAATACATCGAATAAAACAACTCCAAAGAAAATGGGAAGAAGCTCGCAAAAAATCTGCGGAAAATACCAAAAACCTTATCAATGCCGAGCTTGCCGAAAGAGAGGAAGTGATGGAGGAAGAAATACAAGAACAAGAAATATGTCGACTGCTCGATTTGCTCCAATCCAGTAATGGAAAAAATAAAGTTAAAGAAATTTTTGATGCTATTGCTGACAAATCAGAAATGCTTTGGTTGTTGCGAAAAAATTTGTCGCATTTTTATTTGATGAACGAAGATGCCATACATTTTTTCGTGGAAAAATTTGGAGAATACGACCAAGCGCACGATGCTTCTATACAAGAGATCTTGGAACAATTTGTCCGCTATGTTTCTTTTTTGCAGGGGGAAAAAGTTCCTGCTTCATACGAATTTTTAAAACTCGAAAACGCCTCACAAAATATTCAACAACATCAAAAACTTTTTAACCGACTAACACAGCTCTACCATCGACTGGAAAGAGTAGATCGAGTAGAATTTGTAGAATTAGGAAGCAGTAAATTGGCCGTAGATTTCACTAAATCAGGAGATAAAAAACGGTTTGTTGTTTTTTGGGAATAGTTTGACACCACGATTAGAAGCAGCAAAATAACCGCAGAAAAGAGTGATTAGCTCAGATGGCTAGAGCACTTGCATGACTCGCAAGGGGTCACAGGTTCGAGTCCTGTATCACTCACCAGAAAAATTCAGGAAAGGGTGAGAAGCTTGTCTATCGACATAGCTCAAATATTCTTTCGACAGGTAGACTTGTCTGCCGTCTACAAACAACGAAAGTAGTGGTTAGGCCTATCCGCCATAAATCATAAGCGGAAGTCCTGTATCACTCACCAGAAGGAGAGTAAAAGAAATCCGCGGTTTCTTTTTCACATTCTCCTTTCTCTCAAAAAGGATGGGATTTACCAAGATGGAGATACGAAGGATTTTAATAGTGAATTAGTAAATTTTCTAATAATTTTTACGTACCATATCAGTCATGGCGGGTAGACGCACATGGTAAAAATCATTACAATGTCGCCGTGCAAAAATTAAAAAGTATTTCGCTTTTTGGATTAAATCCAGAAATAGTGGAAATAGAAGCCGCATTTCAAAACGCTAAGCCAAACTTTAGTATTGTCGGGCTTGGGGATGTTGCTGTTCAGGAGTCTCGAGAGCGAGTTCGGCATGCGATAAAAAGCGCTGGATTTTCTTTTCCTCGGGGGCGCGTGGCGGTAAATTTGGCGCCTGGCGATATTCGAAAACAGGGGCCCCGTTTCGATATGGCCATTGCTCTCGGTATTCTTATCAGTAGTGGTCAAATTTCCTCTAGTATAAATCTCGATGAGGTAATTTTTTTGGGGGAATTGGCGTTTTCAGGTCATTTTCGCGGAGTTTCGGGTGTTTTGCCCACGGTTTCTGAGGCAAAAAATTTGGGATTTTCTGCTGTATTTGTGCCAAAAGAAAATATCTCCGAAGCAGCACTTATCCCCGGTATCAGCATTTATGGTGTGGAGCATTTGCAAGATTTGGTAAATCATTTGTCTGGTATGGAAACCATTAGGCCTGAGCCGGTAAAAAATTTTGAAACTACGCTGCCAGATATTTTGGAATCCGATTTTCGGCATATCCGAGGTAATGAATCGGCTAAGCGCGCCCTCGAAATCGCGGCTGCTGGAGGGCATAATGTGCTAATGACCGGACCTCCAGGAAGCGGAAAAAGTATGCTTGCCAAAGCCTTTGCTACCATTTTGCCCGATTTAACCATCGAAGAAGCGCTCGAGATTACCAATCTGCATTCCATCGCTGGCCTGACAAATCAAGAAAATCCCGTCATCACCGAGCGGCCCGTTCGAAATGTTCATCATACGGCCAGCGGAGTGGCGATCGTGGGAGGTGGTAATCCGCCACGGCCAGGGGAAATTTCTCTCGCTCACCGAGGTGTGCTTTTTTTAGACGAATTCGCGGAATTCCCTACTAAAACTTTGGAAGTAATGCGTCAGCCACTGGAAGACGGCACCATCACTATTTCTCGTTCCTCTGGTACGCTAATATTTCCCGCGAAATTTTCTCTCATCGCTGCTATGAATCCTACTCCATCGGGTTACGATCGTGATGATCCACGATGTACATCATCACTTTTTGAAATTCAGCGCTACCAATCTAAAATTTCTGGTCCGATTTTAGATCGAATTGATCTACATATTTCTGTGCCCAATATTCCTTTTGAAAAACTATCTCAAATGGATGAGGGAGAATCATCTACCGTTATTCGTACTCGAGTACAAAAAGCCCGAAATATCCAGCGAAACCGGTTTAAAAATACCGTGGTAAAATCTAATGCCGAAATGGGTTCAGAAATGGTAAAAAAATTTTCCTTGCTCGACAAAGATTCTTCCGCCTTGTTAAAATCAGCGGTAGAACAGATGGATCTCAGTGGTCGAGCGTATTATCGAATTTTAAAAGTCGCTCGAACCATTGCAGATTTGGAATCCGCGGAAAATATTACATCGACCCACATAGCCGAGGCCCTGCAGTATCGAGATAAAGTGGTTCGGTAAGAGGGGGAATATATACTAAATCTATTTTATAATTTCAAATAAATAAGATAAAATAAAGGGGAATTAACCCCTTTTATACTAGCTTGCTTTAATAATTTCCGCAGAAAT
>Ga0209562_1000180_pt1 | contig 27306 bp, 19 predicted proteins | sample WorMetvacBELIZE2_FD_187399 | JGI IMG/M metagenome (GOLD analysis project Ga0209562, IMG submission 187399) | Marine gutless worms symbiont microbial communities from Max Planck institute for Marine Microbiology, Germany - Olavius vacuus BELIZE.2... | ecosystem: Host-associated > Annelida >... | reverse complement strand
AAAAAATGAACGCGCTGATCCGGAAGGGCGCCGATCTAACTGTGATTACACAAAACGATGATTTTCTTGTAAGAAATGGAAGAAATATCCTTCACTTCTTTACTTGATGGCCGAAAGAAGAGGATTATACTCCGATACTCAAGCAAATTGTGGTGGTCGGGGTGGATGTCAACAAACAAGATGATGGGGGGATTACACCGCTGCATAACGCCGTGCGAATTATTTTTGAGAATGGCTATAAATGGCGTGTAAAATGAGAATTTGAAGAAGAAGGAAAACAATAAAAGTTGGATACGTTTATCGGTACTCATTGTTCATCCTAGTGATAATCCCCCTGTAATTGCCCTTTGTGAAACAACGAGTTCTCTCAGGAAGATCGTATATTCACCCGCTGTTTTATGAAAGTCGGGGAGCTTCAAAAACAAAAATGAGGCGAAAAACCCCGACTTTCACTCGATGCACAATCAAACGCCCATGCGGATAGCACAAACCCGGTATTTTTCGCTAATCTACATGACATGAGCGATAGTAAAACATGGGAACGCACTTTTGTTCTCATCAAACCTGACGGGGTGAAGCGGGCCTTGATTGGGGCCATCATATCACGGTTTGAAAATGCCGGATTGACAATTACCGGTATGAAGCTTGTGAGTGTCGACAAAAAAAGGGCCGAAGAGCATTATAAGAACCATCGGGGAAAATCCTTCTTCGATCCACTAGTTGGGCTACTTTGTTCGGGACCGGTCAATGCCATGGCGATAGAAGGTGCCCATGCCATTTCAGTGGTGCGGAAGATTGTTGGCTCAACCGAGCCCAGGGAAGCGGCGCCGGGAACGATACGGGGAGATTTTACCCACATGGGATACGAGCGCAGTTGGGAACGCATGGGGGTGATTCCCAATCTCATTCATGCGTCGGATTCGCCTGAGAACGCCGAATGGGAATTGATGCTGTGGTTCAGCCCCCAGGAGCTGATTCAGCCTTATGATCGCAGCGATGCTAAGTTCATGTAGGGAAAGTTCAGATTAGCTCAGATCCTATCCTCGATAGCCTGTACTTTCTCAGCGAGTCCTGGAAGGGCTGGCGCCAATTCATAGGCTTTCAATAGTTCTTTCGCGGCGGCCTCATCACGACCAGAGCTGCTCAGTAGCTCCGAAAGGAGTTTTCGTAGGCGAGCCTCCTCCCGTGCGGGATACGAGAGTTTTACCAAATCCGTGAGGAGAGCGATGCGCAGTACGTTATCAGGATCTTCGGGGAGTTTGTGACGCATAATGAGGGCCAAGCGTTCGAGCACTTCGACGTAAAAATGCTTGAAGTAGGGATGCTCTTCCTCCAGATCGGCGATGCCTCGCAGTAGTCTATAACCCTTGATTACCGCATCCTGTTTCAAATAGGCCTCCGCCAACAAAAAGGCATAGTCCATGAATTCTTCACGTTCCAGGTATTTTCGTAGCGAAAAAAACCCGCCTTTTTGAGCTTCGTCATAGAGTTCAATGGCCTCATCGTCCAAATCGTGAAGAAGATCATAACAGATAAGCTGCGCCAAGGACGTAGGATCGTCGCGGCGCCCTTGAAGGAAGTTTCGATAATCCCAATCTGAGGTTCTTTTTAGCCTTCGCAAGCTCTTCCAGGCCTGATCGTAGGCATCTCGGGTTCTGGTGCTTGAAAGAACTTCATAGGCTTCTTTGAGGGCTAGAAATCGGGCGGTACTATCCTCACCAACCAAATCAGGATGCATTTCTTTCGCCCTGTTCCGAAAGGCCTTTCGCACATCGGCGCTGCTACAGTCTTTCTTTAACGCGAGTATTGCATAATAGTCTTTCAAATTCCCCCCCGTGATTTGCTCCAGGGAATCGAAGCGTCAAGCAGCTGTATAGATTCGCGTTCCATCGCGTTGGCTTGCGGTAAAAGGGTTTGGAAAAGAGTTGCGATTTCAGAATCAGAAAAAATATGGTAACTGACAAATTCCCGACTACCGAATCCCCGTCTCACCTTGTGTACTGAACCCATGCCTGGATCGAATTGTTTAACCCCTTCCCTGATAGCGTACTCCACCGGCGCGTAGTAGCAAAGCTCAAAATGAAGGTTTTTGAGGTAACGATTGCAGCCCCAATACCGTCCTACCATCAGTCGGTTTTTGCGAATTACCATGCTCAAGGCTATGGGCTCAGAATCACCATCCATCCACGCCCCAAAGAGGAGGATGCGATGCTTCCAGATACTTCCCACTCGTCGAAACCACTCTCGATTTAAATACAATGCGGCCCAGGGGCCAAAACTCTCATTAGTATTGAGATAGTATTCATACATTCGATCCATGAGGTCGCTGGTGATTTCATCTCCAGTGAGCGCTCTGACACAAATACCCTGTTCGGCTATTGATGTTCTCTCCCGGATGATATTGCGGCGCTGTTTCTTGCGGAATCGGGATAGGTAATCCTCAAAATTCCGATAATCGCTGTTCTCCCAGAGGAAATACTGATGAACCCAGCAAAGGTGATTTTCAAACCGAAAATCCCATTGTGGGTCGACGAAAAGAATGGAAGAAGATGCGAGCTGCACCTTCCTGCGCAGCTCATTCATACCTTTCAGCAGGACATCCGAGACTGCGGTTCGTGAGAAGGCGGAATCGATGAGGAATCGATAGCCCGGTGAAGGCGTGAACGGCAGGGTGGCTACCAGTTTGGGATAGTAGTTTTTTCCTAGCGCCATCACGGCCTGAGCCAAGCCTTGGTCGAACACAAACTCCCCCATGCTATGGGTTTTGATGTAGGTGGGCGCGGCGGCAATCAGTTTCTTTGAATCCTTCAGGAGAAAATGCCTGGGATACCACCCGTTGGCGGCAGATGCGCAGTGGCTTTGTTCCAATGAAAGAAGGAACTCATGTTCCAAAAATGGTGAGTAATTCTCCTGTTGGGCCAAATGGTTCCAATCATCGGCGCTCACAGTGGAAATATCGTCTGTAACACTCAATTGCATAGCAGAAGGCTCGCTAGGGGTCAGTAATCCAACCCTTCTCCATCCGTAAAGATGCTCATCATAGCTCTCCATCGCCTCTAAGATAGGGGAGTTTCCGGAATATCTTCTCCAAATGACGAGTCTCCCTGATGCTCAAAGCCGCCCGAGTCAAGATATCTCGAAAAAACCGGTCGGTGTGAAGTCGCTTAGCACTCGTGAAATAGTGCATGGCATCCAGTGAATCATGAATCACACTCACTAGATTGTCCACCTCCACTCGGGAAACAGGCGAATAAGTGCCGATGCATTCTTCTTGGGACTGGCGGAAGAATGCCGACGCAACAATTTGCACAGCGTGTGAGAGGTTTAGCGAAGGGAATTGTGGGGATGATGGTATATGACAGGCAATACTGCACAGACCCAGTTCATCGTCGCTCAAACCGGCACGTTCATTGCCAAAAACCAATGCCGTGATGCCGTTTTTCATTGACGCGGACTTAGAAGCGAGGTTCTCCGGCAATATGCTGAACCATTTGCGTTTCACACCACGTCGGCGAGTGATGCCGGCCGAGAGTGCGCTGGGAGCCAGTGCTTCTTCGAGGCTGTTCACATGACGCGCGTTTTCATAAACATCCCAAGCATGAATGGCTGTCCGTTTCACTTCATCGTCGCTGAAAGGGGGCGGGGATACCAGGGTGAGGCGGCTGAGTCCCATGGTTTTCATCGCGCGGCAGACAGCCCCAACGTTCAGCGCGCCCTCGGGGCGTGAGAGAACCACCTCAACCCGGTTTAGCAAAGAATTCACATCGACACCTCAGGGCTATGCTTGCGTAGCGTATTCAGAATCGGATAGCGGTTTTCCAACATAGCCTCAATCACCTGCGCCACACCATCCGCCTCGGCAGGCGGGGCATGTCGTTCGGGGGGAAAACGATTTTTCAAGTTTTCAGGCGCATTTCCCATCACCCAGGCGTCACCGGCGGCCTCCATCAGGGCTAAATCATTCCATCCATCTCCCATGGCAACGGTATGCGCTGGATTGATGCCACGAATGCGGCACAGCTCACGCAGAGCTCTACCCTTGTCGATATTGCCGCCCATCGCTTCAAGGAATTTGGGGTTCGAATAGGTAACACTCAGAGTATCTTCCGAAAAGTTATCGTCGAGAAATTCCTTTAGGGGCCTGAGAATTTCAGGATCGGCGATGCAAATGGATTTGGTGAAATTCAGGGATTCGAAGCGGTCGAAATCCACAATCTCTCCGGAAAGAGGTATGCGTTTGCAGTAGGCTTCGATTTCCCTGCCGACTCGCTCATAGACCAAAGCAGAAGAGCGATAGGCAAGAAATTCAATGCCTCTGCCTCGCGCTTCATTAAGAACAATCCGAGCTGCCTGTTCGTCCATTCTCTTCTCGAAGACCACAGCGCCCTCAGTACCTTCAACAATCATTGCGCCGTTGTAGCATATTGTCGGTCCGGTGAGCTTCAGAGTATCATACAAGCCCTTAAGAGCTTCCCAACTCCGGCCAGTGGCCAGGCAAACGATGACACCCTCATCGTTGAGTCGGTGTATGGCCGAAAGTACACGTTCTGAAAGACTGTGGTCGGAACGGAGTATGGTGCCATCAATATCAACGAAGAACGCATCGAGGCGCATCATATCACTCAGTATAGTAAGGAGCCATGACTCACGGAAAGGGATGAGTAAGGTGGCTTTCTTGAATTCCTATGGAGACTGAAATGGGGAAACCTAAGTTTTCCTATCAGTCCTCATCGTTGAAATCGGGATATTTTTCCTGGATATTCCTCAAAGTTGGTAGGATTGAGAAGAAGATATCCACAAGTTCCGGATCGAATTTCTTGCCGGATAGACCCCTGATGGTCTTGAGAACTTTTTTCTCTTTCCATGTCTCCTTGTAGACGCGTTTTGAATTAAGAGCATCGTAGACATCGGCGAGGGCGACTATCCGGGCAAAAAGCGGTATTTCTTCCCCCTTCAGCCCTGGTGGCCTGACTTTGACGTCCTTGATGTACTGATCGGCTTCGAACAGATCCCCGATTTTGCCGGGATAGCCGCTCCCATCCCAATTCTCATGATGACTGAGGGCAACTTCCTTTGCAATCATATGCAGATCTGATTTGTCCAGAAACTGTCGGGCCCCCACCCATGTGTGGGACTGCATGATGCGATACTCTTCATCATCAAAGCGCCCGGCTTTCTTGAGAATGATATCACTGATACCCACCTTGCCTACATCATGAAGCATAGCTGCCATGCGAAGAACATCCTTGTTCTTGTCCCTCTCTTCGATGTCAACACCTTGCGCATTGGCCCACTTCTCATAAATTTCCACCGCGAAGGAGGCAACACGGTTGACATGGCTTCCCGTTTCTCCTGGATCTCTCAAGCAGGCAAAGCTCGAAATAGTTATGAGGAGATTTCTCGTCATCTGGGCTCTTTGAATTGCCTTGGAGGCGAACAGGGTGAAAATTTCAAAAAACGGAACATCTTCAGCCTTGAATGGAATAAAACGATCTTTTTCATTGCGGGCGTTAATGAGCTGTAATACGCCCTGAAGCTCGCCATCACTCGAAATCAACGGCAATGTGAGAGTGGAGATGGTTTTATATCCGGTTCGCTCATCAAAGGATGGGTCGAAACTGTACGGTGCGTTCTTATCGATGGCATACATGTCTGGAATGTTCAAATAGACTTCGTTTTTTCCTACAAATCCCGATATCGACTTGTTATTGATAGGAATGGAGAAGTAAGAGTAAACAAGTTTCTCGTCGGGTTTCAGTTTCGCCTGGAAGGTGTCATTCTGGGTGTGTTTGAATGCTAATTTGTTTCCTTCGCGAATGTACACTGTGCCAGCGTCAGCATTGGCTTCTCGACGAGCGAGCAGCAGGAACCGTTCCAAAAGGAGATCAATGTCCTTGATACGGTCCAATTCCCGATCAAGCTCAATCACTCTGTGAAGCCGATCATGAGAGTCTCCGTATGGCCCGCCCATCTGGGCTACACTGTTTTGCCTAGTCCTCATTAATCGCTACGTTTCTTCACATCGAATGATAGTGGTTGTGTTGCACAATCAACAAGATCATTCTATGCTCCATTGCAATACGGTGTTGTTGATTTTATCGGAACATCATGATGTATTTCGCCATACTTATTTTCTACCTATCTCACTGAAATACGTTCAGCGCATGAATAGCTCACGAATACACCCCGCTAAACCAAACCCCATCGCTGAGCCAAACCGATTATTTATAAGCATTGCCGATATTGACGAAGAGGAAGATTCCTCAGTAGTATACTCTGACGTGTTCCCTCGGAGCACAAAGATAATCACTCCAAATGGGAGATTGAGAGCAATGGCGAGAAATATGAAAGCGCGTGGAAAAATCGTCCGCCGGCTCGGTGTCAACGTTTACGGCAACGGTAAATATGATAGATTGCTCAAGAAGAAGCCTCAGAAACCAGGGCAGGAGAAAGGATATCGTGGCCGGGGTAAGGTGAGCGACTATGGCAGACAACTTCTGGAGAAGCAGAAGCTTCGCTTCAGCTATGGAATCAGCGAGAAGCAGTTTTTCAATACCTTTGTTAAGGCGAAGAAATTGAGCGGTCTTACTGGGGATAACATGATGATTCTTCTTGAGCGGCGCCTGGACAATGTGGTATACAGACTTGGAATGGCGACAACTAGGGCGCAGGCCAGGCAGTATGTCAGCCACGGACATATCAGATTAAATGGCAAACGCTCCAATATTCCTTCGATGCTTGTCCGTGAGGGCGATATCGTGGAAGTGCGGGGAGCCGAAACAAGCAAGAGAATTGTTCGCGATGGGCTGACTCACAGCAATCAAAAGATGCCCGCATGGCTTTCCATTGATGGCGACGCCCTGAAAGGTAGGGTGGAACGGCTCCCCTACCGCGCGGATATTCCATCGGTATCCAATGAACAAATGGTGGTAGAGTTCTATTCAAAGTAGAGATGCCGCAGGTACTCAGTAATATCCACTTGAGAGTCCGCCTCGAAAGGAACGACTTTTTTGATTGGAGGTACACCGACTCAACCGCTTAAGAACGGCCTGTTAACAATTCTCCGCGAGGAGGCCTTCATGTCGCGTTTTCTATCTGTCTGTCTCAATCCAACTTTTCAGCGTACAATAACTCTTCCCCGCTTACAGAGAGGAGAAGTCAACCGAGCCCGTAAAACGCGTCTGGATATCGCCGGTAAAGGAGTGAATACCTCTCGCGTTCTCTCTCAGCTAGGCGCTTCTATTCGGCACCTAACCCATCTTGGAGCGGGTAAACAGATACTACTGGATCGTTGTAGCAGGGAGGGGTTGGATGTGCTGTGGGCGCCGAGCAACTCACCGATACGAACATGTATTACCCTTTTGGATGACGAAACAAAAACTACTACCGAAGTTATCGAGCCCACAGTCCCTGTGGATGAAAAAACGGTGAGAGCCATTCGCACACTTTTTGAAAAGGAATTGGAGAGTATTCAATGGGTGATTTTATCCAGATCGAAGGCACCCGGATATCCTGTTGACTTCTTCGCGGAATGCTGTCATTTAGCTGAAAAACGTGGATTGAACATTGTGGTGGATTATCCTGGCGAGGATCTTCTAGCGAGTCTGGACGCAAAAATCTCCACAGTGAAAATCAACTTAGTTGAATTTGCTGCATCCTTCCTTCCGGGAATGTCCGTGAGTGAAGCCGATGACAGTGAAGTTATCGAATCTGTCCGAAAGAAGATCTGTGAATTGTCACGTGGAGGCGCTGACTATGTCATTACAAGGGGTGCGAGAGAAATCCTGTACTCTCATAATGGGATGATTGATTCAATCATCCCGATGAAAATCAACCCGGTGAATACAATTGGATCGGGTGACGCGTTCTGCGCGGGATTGAGCTATCAATTAGCTCATGGCTCTTCATTGAAAGATGCTGTGATTGAGGGAGCCCGCTGCGGCGCAATCAACGCGTCATTGCCACAACCGGGAACAATAAGTGTTCATGGGGGATAACTTCTCCATCCAACGTCACATTTTTAAGAAGCTTCGCGACATTGAGAAGATTTTTCACGATACGTTTATTTGAATTTTCATCGCCGTTTCCGTCTGCTCTTGAATATGGCGATAGGCCAGATTATAATCCGAAAATTCAAAAACGTTCGTGATGAGAGGAGAGAGAGTTACCCGCGCGTCTCGTATGAGTCCGATGGCCTTTACAAAATCGCTCATCACATATCGCGCGGTTCCTAAAAGTGCTAACTCATTTTCATTGATTCTCGCCATATCTATGGCTGGTTCACTCCCAAATACAGCGACAACAATAATAGCCGTCCCCTTTCTTGCGCAGGCAATGGCGCCGCGGATGGACGCACTCACCCCCGCACAGTCAACAATGATATCCGCGCGTTTGTATGCTCCAAAGTGGTTGATAATGGATGCTTCGAGATTTTCCTTCAGTGGATTCACAGTTCCTTCGATACCACAGCTTTCTGCGATCCGCAACCGAAACGGATTGACATCGGAGATAAGAAGTGATGCGGCCCCCATCCCCCGAGCAACCTGAGCAACAAGATTTCCGATTGGACCAGCGCCAAGTACTAATACATTCTTACCGACAACATCTCCCACTTGGCTGATCGCACGAACGGCAACCGCCAAGGGTTCAACCATAGCACCCTCAGCATGGGACATGTTACTTTCTAGTTTGACAATGCGATCGGCACGAGCGGCGTAATACTCCGATGCCGCTCCGGCGGCCTGAAATCCAATCACCTTGAGCTTGTCACAGAGATTGTATAAGCCTGATTCACATGAGTAGCATTTTCCACAGGATTGCTGTGGTTCGATTGTTATCTTGTCACCGGAGGAAAAACCCTGGGTATGATCACCCGTCTTTACAACTTCGCATGACAACTCATGACCCTGTACAACCGGATAGGAAGTGTAGGGATGCGTCCCATGATAAACATGGACATCACTGCCGCAAATACCAATTCTCTTCACCCGAACCAGCACTTCGTCTTGGGAAATAACAGGAACCGGAACATCCTGTATCACCAGTTTTGCGGGTTCAAGTAGGATCGCTTGCTTCATAGTTCCTCCGGCCTGGATGAACGCTTTAGGCCAAACCGTAGTCAATGCCGCGAGACTCAATCAGGATGAGCGACAATTGGCAAGCTATTCTGCTTAGTGTCAAAGAGCCGATTGGAGCGTTCTTTCGGCATTATGGCGCGAAAACCATACTAGCCCACCCGAAGCCGCCTCTACTATGCCCTTCGTTAACAAACCGCATATACGATACCCGCTGATTCATGACTAGTCAATAGCGTTTTCTTGCTGTTTCTGGATTGAGGCTCACCGGCGCAAAGACGCTAAGCTGCGCCCTTATTGGTTTTTCATCGGGCGCCGCTTCTCTTTCTTGGCGGCGGATTTGGCCGAATAACTCTGTCCAGCTCCACCAAAATCACGGCGATATCCGAAGAGCGAACACCCGGCACTCGGGACGCCTGACCAACATTCAGCGGTCGAACATCCTTAAGCTTCTCCCGAGCCTCCGATGAAAGGCCGGGAACCTTATTCCAGTCGGTATCCCCAGGTATCGAGACGTTTTCCATCTTCTGAAAACGCTGAACATGGCGCTCTTCCCGTTTCAGATAACCCTCGTACTTCACATCCAATTCAATTTGTCTCAGCCAGTCTCCGGCGGCATTCAAGCCAATGGAGGGTTCCAGCTTGATAAGATCGGGAATGCTCACCAAGGGATCGCGCAGCAGCTGTTCGAAATCCTCCCCTCCCTTTCTCGATTTCCAGGGTATCGAAGCCGCCTCAAGATCGCTGAGAGTGCGTTTCTTGAGCAGCTGTCGGATTTCCTCAATGCGATTACATTTCTCCGTGAAACGCGTGGCCTCCTCTTCGCTGTGCAGACCCACTTCCAGGCCCTTTTTGAAGAGCCGTCTATCGGCATTGTCATGCCGGAGAGCGATGCGGTGTTCGGCGCGACTGGTGAACATTCGGTAAGGTTCTTCGGTGCCCAGGGTTACCAGATCGTCGATGAGCACCGCTATATAGGCCTCAGAACGGTTGAGGATGAGCGGGGGGCGGGCCTGGAGTCTAAGAGCCGCATTGATTCCCGCCATCAGTCCCTGGGCGGCCGCCTCTTCATATCCGCTGCTGCCATTCGTCTGGCCGGCGATGAAGAGATTGCGCAGTCGCTTGGATTCCAGTGCCGGGGTGAGATGAAGCGGATTCAAGTAATCATACTCCACCGCGTAACCCGGTCGCATAATTTCCGCATTCTCCAAACCCTCAATGCTTCGGATGAATTCTCCCTGAACATCCTCAGGCAAGCTGGTGGAAAGACCATTGAGGTACATCTCTTCGGTTTCCAAGCCTTCAGGCTCAATGAACACATGATGACTCTCACGCTGAGGAAATTTCACCACCTTGTCCTCGATAGATGGACAGTAGCGTGGACCATTTCCAACAATGCGCCCCGAAAACAGGGGTGAGCGCCCCAGTTGGGCGCGGATAATCTGATGTGTGTGTGTGTTCGTGTGGGTGATGTAGCAGGGCAGCGCGGGTCGAGCCACAGTGGTCGGAGAAAAGCTAAAAGGGAACACCTCCTCATCACCGAATTGAACTTCCAGCTTATCAAAGCTTAAGGAACGCCGGTGGACTCTCGCCGGTGTGCCAGTCTTCAAGCGGCCAACATCAAATCCCATCTCACGGAGCCTGTCTCCCAAACCCAGCGCCGAGCTTTCACCAATGCGGCCAGCGAAGCCCTCAAATTCCCCAATGAAAATTTTTCCGTTCATGAAAGTGCCGGTGGTGAGCACCACAACCCTCGCCGTGATACCTGTGCCCCTTTCGGTGAGCACCCCATGAATCTGAGTATCACACCACAGTGCCGGATCGGTTCCGCCAGGAACAGCATTCACGGTAATCGGCCCCGTGATGAAATCCACCACCGTATCCTGAAAGAGGCTCAGATTGGGGGTAAGCTCAAGCGTGAATTGGGCTTTTTGACGATACGCGGGTTTGTCGGCCTGTGCCCTGGGAGCCTGGACCGCGGGTCCGCGACTGCGATTCAGTACCCGAAACTGAATCATGGTAGCGTCGATGAGGCGTCCCATCTCACCGCCGAGCGCATCAATTTCCCGCACCATGTTGCCTTTGGCCAACCCCCCCACCGCGGGATTGCAGGAGAGATGACCGATGCAATCGAGGTTTTGAGTAACCAGAATTGTCGAAAATTCCAGACGGGCCAGGGCGAGGGCAGCCTCAATGCCGGCATGTCCGCCGCCCACAACCAAAGCATCATAATCCATAACGTTATCCCGATGCCGCCATCTCGGCCGCGGTGGGCGGATCGGCGCCTTGTCGGGCACAGTTCAGACTCGATGCCTTCACCGCGAATTCCAAGACATCCTCAGCTTCCTCCATCGAAAGTTCAACCGCCGCCCTCTGTGAAAGTCGCCCCAACTCCTGAAGCCTCACCAGCAGCGCCGCGTGAAAGCTATCCCCGGCGCCAATCGTATCCTGCACCACCACCTCATACTCCGGAACTTCCACCCGATAGGAACTTGTCAAAAGCAATCCCCCATCCTTGCCCCGCGTTACGACGATGATACCCGCGCCCAAGATTTTGACCTCAGGATACCCCATTTCCCTGAGCAAGACTATATTCAGCCCTCCTGTAGCGAACGTTGCCAAAAAAACATCGTCGGAAAAAATCCCAAACGAAAAAGATCCTGTACGCGTACAGACTCTTTTTAAGAATTCGACTATGGGTGGATTACCGCTCCATAACTGCCACCGTTGCTAACAAGTACGAAAACATAACGAGGGTAGATGGTAAAAATTCCATTGAAGGCAGTATAAATCCCCCTAAGCCTTGCTAACGTTGAACGTTTAAAATTCTGTTGTCCGTTCATTCCATTAACTGGTTGATCTGCTCCTTCGTACACTGGATTAGTAATAGTAACTGGTTGAGGAAAATCATAACTGCCAACGCGTTCTTGCTTCCCGCCAAAAGCCATATTGTAATCAAAAGGCACAGAAACTGACAATGCTATCCATTGGGAGCCAACACTATCCAAGAAAAGCCTGTCATAGCCTGTCGCCACGAAATCAAATACTGTTGAACCCATCTCAGCCCAAAAAACAGGGTCTTGTTCTGTCACTGCTCCAGCAACAGCACCTATTATCGCTCCTGAAAGATTCGTTCCTATATCCAACGCAAGGGCTGCATAGAACTCCGTTTTATTCGCATAAGGGAATTTGAAGTTCATCCCAAATTCAACTGCCCCGGTGGTCTGGGAAGCGATATTGAGGTATTTAAGAGCTTTTACCACTCCATCTGTTAGTTTTACTCCAGTAGTCGACAAACCCTCGTACCAAGTCCTATATAGTTCTGAATTTCTTAATGCTCCATCTCCCAATCTTATGAGCCATTGGAGCAGTCTCAAATCAGCCTCAATGCGAAAAATAGCCTCTTTGTAATACTTGAATTGATCGTGCCTATAGGTCCAAAAGTTATCACCATCATATTTTTGAAAAATCAACTCGACACCATGATGACGTAGGAGGAGAAGCCCACCATCTATTAGTTCTTGACTGGATAAATAAGCTCCACGAGCGGCTACTTCATCAGCATCAGTAGCAACTTCATCTGTTACGGCCTGGTCCGCTTTTTTTGCTCTATCGAGAAAACGCCCAATGAAGAAATTCGTATCATTATGTAACCCAAGCTGAAGAACCATGGTAGGAACAGCCGAATCATTCGGATCTGATGGATCGTAGGCTCTAGACGGATCAAGTTTGGAACGAAGCTTGGGAGCAAAATAAACAAGCTGGAGAGCAAATCTTTCGGCAGCACCTCGATATTCGGAAGGTACATCGAAACCAAGATGTGAGATTAATACACCCATTCCTCTTTCTCCTCCTGCTAGACAATCCCCAAAGTGATCAATACCCGCAAAACCATCCATATAGGCGACGCTGTTATCCTGGAAAGTAAGGACTATTGGCGAGAACCTATCATAGGACGGCACCTTCATAAGATGGTGGACGAAATGGGAATTATAATCCAAAGAACGCATCGTGTAATACGGTGCACTTGTACTCAAGCGGGCTCCATCCCAATTTGTAATCAATTCTAAGTATTTTTTCCTAGAGCTAGCGCCATATTGAAAGGAGACTGTCTTATCGCTACTCCGGACTAGCATGAAACTCGTATCCGGACCCACTATCTCGCCATTCCAGTCTATAGTTCCTCTATCATCCACTTTTAAGAGCTTATCATTACTAAGATTTCTCAAAGTTACAAAGGAGCCATAATCCTCCAGCATGACATTATAGGCAGGTTCAGCTGACATAGAAGAGCCTGTTAGCGTGTAGTACCCCAATACACTATTAACAGCCGACCCAAGGGCTATCCTGGTCTTCTTCCCGGGAATCAGTTTCTGAGTCCTCATTGTAAACTTAGTTTTTAGACCAGTTCCCCTTCTCCACAGGGTTAGTCGATCATCTCCCCAACCCGAATCTGCTTGTAGATATCTAGTGTGGTCGAAATATGATTGGAAAGAAACCGTCCCATCGCTATTGTGGATGAGACTGAACATCGTATCCTCATTATGTTCATGCCCATCCCACTCCATCTTATAGGAACGTCTAAAAGAATGCCTTTTCAAGAGATTTCCATTTATGGGATTTCTAAAAACCACGTAGCCACCATCATAGTGCTCCATAACCATACAGTATACAGGTTCATCTGATGCGGGATATAAAGCTCCTAATCCACTATTGGCCGCCACCATCCAACTATTACTAATATTATTAGCTCTCCTATAGTATGATTGAAGAGCTATCTCCTTACTGTGCAGAAGCCGTGCGTTCCTGGATGCTGAATATCTGGACTCCATCACAAATTCAGTCCGCGGGGATTTTTCAGACCTCAACCTTAAGGGAAAATCTCTTCTCCCCCCGCTCGTCGTAGTTACTACTCGCAAATACTCATCAGTTCCAGGAGTGTTACGGGATGAAAAAGTAACTGTCCCATTAGCATTATGAACAAGTTGGAACTTGGTGGCTTGGCTCAATCCAATGCCATCCCACCTTACGTGTCCGGGTCTGCCTGAGGGTCTGAGATACTTTCCATTGTCGGCACTTCGAAGGGCTACAAAAGTGCTATACCTTTCCAGAATTATATCATACAAGGGAATGGCAGAGGTTGCCGACAACCCCCGGACGTATTTCCCACCGAACCCTTTAAGGGAAACCATCGTTACTTTTTCGGGAATCTTCCCCTGAGACTCCATTCTGAACTTAGCACTTGGATCAATCCCCACTTGCCACAGAGTCAACCGGTTATCTCTCCAACCTGATTTTGCTTGCAGATACCTATCGGGGTCGAAATGAGACTGGAAAGAAACCGTTTCGTCGCTATTGTGGATGAGATTGAACTTCGAAAACCTATCATGTTCATCTCCACTAAAAATCATTTTATTGTGAGTTGATTGTTGACCCGTCGTTTTCAAGAGATTTCCATTATAGCGATTTCTAAAAACCACGTAGTCATCATACTGCTCCATAAACATGAAGTAATCAGGCTCTGCCGATTGGGGATAAACACCCGTTATACCGTCCCATTTCATCCATTTCGGATCCTGAGTCATAGTATATACGGGCCCTGGTGAACGACTTATTGTTGGACGAGTAGGATCAGGGGATGGTTGAAGAGCTATCAACTCTATACTATTGGGTTCGGGAAGAGGCCGGGATTGCATCGTGAACTTGGTCTTCTGGCTTTGCCCAGTGCGCCATAGGGACAAACGATTATCTCCACTACTCGAATTCGCTTGCAAATACCTATTTGGGTCATGATAAGATTGGAAAGAGACCGTGTTATTGCTATTAGTGATGCGATAAAACTTAGTTAAATCATTGAATTCACGCCCGGTAGATTCCAACCTATAGTCTGTTCCGGATTGCAACTCAAGGAGCTTCCCATTAACAGGGCTTCTAAAAACTACAAAACTACCATAGTCTTCTAGAATGATGTGGAATTGTGGTGTTTTAGCTATGGGGCGCAGATGGCCGCCATGCGTCTCCGTAACATATCTTGAATTAAATGCCCTAAGAGCAATCCTTTTACGAGTCCAGGGCACCATCTCAGCATGAACATCTGTCAATGTTGCTTCATTATACACATCATTTCTGATGTCATATAGAGCCAGCACATCATATAAACGCGCTCCCCTATCACTTGATGTGAAGACAGTTTGTATATCGCTCACTCCCGCATACTTTGCCCGTTGCCAATTCAATAAAGCCCCTACTTCCTCCAAATAATAAGGGAAAAGGGCTTCAGGTGTTAGATTTAAATCCTCATTGATTACGATTATCGCATCCTGGTTGTTATAGACAAATGCCGTTGGACGCCCATCAAGATGCTCATCTCCTAACCAGTAAGGCTGTAGAAAAGTCCCTTCTACTAATGGGTTCGACAAGAAATCAATGAGGTACTTTGTCATTGTATACCCATCTTCGCTCTCAACACGTATGTTTGTATCAATCGCCCAGTATTTATAATCCAATACGTGGGTAAACGCATTGTAGGAATGCTCTCGTATCTTCGCATATACTATATGCTTTTTGTAGTTTTCTAGATCCACTGGAGCCGAACCCTCATGTTCCAAGAAATTAAAGGCCTCGCGCATAACTCTGAGATTTGACAAAAATGTCTGCACATGGTGATCCGAGGGCCGCATATACGTGTTCCGATCTGTTATAAGTGTGGCTGTACTTCGTATCTCCTCAAAATTTCTGAATTTTGTCATTGCAAATTCAACATTGCGATTCACATGATTAGGATCATTGTAGAGACCCATTTGCCTCAAACCGGCTACCATTGGTGCGCCAATAAGCTCCTCAAAGTCATCTAGGAGGACACCGAACCTATCCTTCCCTGCGACAATCCTATCTATCTCTGTCTTAATCCACTCTACTGAATCAACCATTGCAGGGATCTGTTCAGCAAGACGCAGTGGAGGTACTGCGGTGTGGAGTACGTCGCTCGCTATGCTCTCCCAGCTGCTATCGTAGTGAAATTTTTCTTCGAGCTCATGGATTTTTCTGTTATCCTCTCCTAATTGTTTTTTGTAGAATTGTTCTAATTGTTGCAGCTCATTCACTCGATACTGTTCCACTGCCTTTATCTCATCAATGTAGTCATCATGAATTCCGTATTTCGCCTCTACAGCAGCTACGCGTTGTGCATAAGCCGCACGCGCCGCCGCACGATCCTGATTAAAGGTTGCTCTAGCTTCACTGATCGCGTCAGCTTTTGCAGTTCTCTTAGTGCTAACTTCGCTTTCCAGATCACTAATTTGCGAACTCACGCGATCAAGCATAACTGCCACAGTAATACCAGCCGGCAGTACAAGAAATGACGGTACAAGACCTGCCTGCAATTCACCTTTCCTCGCTTTTAAGCTACTAATACTTGACTGTAACACTTCTATTTGATCATCATATTGGCTGCTTATTTGATCGACTTTACTGTTCAGGACGGTCGGTGCGAAGTCATGTGTGTCGGGGTTTTGCCCTTTCTCGGTGTTGGCCAACGCTGTGAGTCTGCTTTTTACATCATTCACTTTACTAAGGCTATCTCTGCTTTTATCGGCGTAGTGCTTCCCTTTGAGGATTTGCTTACCCCAGGAAGCGCTGGTTTCCTCCGCGAACCCATTAGCTCTCAACTGAGTATTGACGCCTGGCAATTCACTCGAATAGGTTCCCGCGGGAAATATAATGGGTGGGATATCCGAGGCTGGAATTCCCACATCCCGTTGCGCCGTGCTTCCCGATGAAGAATCACTATCTGTGGCCCAGACTTGCGCTACGCTGAACGCGGCTAATAATAAACCAATCAGCAACACCGTAAGACAACTCCTGAAATTACCCTTCCTTTTCATCCCTTCCACTCCCCTAAATCAATAGCGTACATACGCAAAAACTTCCGTGCATTGTTTCGTGTATCACATTTATAATAATGAAGTCAAGTATTTTTTTGAGGGTTTTTGCGTTATGGCAGTTCTAGCAATTGCTAAAAATTTAGGCCTGTTGGAGGTTGGAAAGAAGTTATCCCGATGCCGCCATCTCGGCCGCGGTGGGCGGATCGGCGCCTTGTCGGGCACAGTTCAGACTCGATGCCTTCACCGCGAATTCCAAGACATCCTCAGCTTCCTCCATCGAAAGTTCAACCGCCGCCCTCTGTGAAAGTCGCCCCAACTCCTGAAGCCTCACCAACAGCGCCGCGTGAAAGCTATCCCCGGCGCCAATCGTATCCTGCACCACCACCTCATACTCCGGGGCCTCCACCCGGTAGGAACTTGTCAAAAGCAGCCCCCCATCCTTGCCCCGCGTTACGACGATGATACCCGCGCCCATGGCCATCCAAACCCGCGCACTCTCTTCGGCAGAACGTGAAGGATAGAGCCATTCCAGATCGGCCTTACTCACCTTCACAATCGTGGACATCGCGGCCAATTCCTCCATCTCTGCGATATAAGCGGCCTTATCAGCCACCAGCATAGACCTTATATTCGGGTCGAAGGAGAGCGCTCGGCGCCCGGCCTCCCGGCGGATGAGAGTCTTAATCGTTTGGGCCTGTGGTTCCAGCAGCAGGGAAATTGAACCGAATTCGATGCATTTTACCTCCTCAGGGAAGGATTCAGGGACATCCACCGGCACCAAATTGCGATCGGCCGTATTCTCGGTGTAAAAAGCGTATCGCGGCTCCTTCCCAGTCTCTATCTTCACAAAAGCCAGGGTCGAGAGTCGCTCTGAGCGTTGAGTGAACGAGGTATCCACCCCTTCGGCAACCAGCCGGTCAAAGAGCATATCACCGAAAAAATCCCGCGAAATCTTGCCCAAAAACCCCACCGATGCCCCCAGACGCGCGGCCGCAATGGCCAGATTGTAGGGCGATCCACCAGTACACGGCGCGTATCGCGGCGACTCTTCCCCTTGGGGCACAAAATCGATAAGAGCCTCTCCACAGCTGATAATCATAGCACACCTCCACGGACTCAAGAATAACAGAAATCGCGCGACGTGGTTATGAAAAACAATTCAGCATGCGATTTCACCCCCCGGGTCCACCCTCTGATAGGTTTCTCTTTGAGAATCTGGCGGGATGACTCGCGAATGCGTCGTTGACAAGTGTGCGGGCCAGCGACTATAGTGCCCTTCGTCTATATGACAGCGGGCTGTAGCGCAGGGGTTTAGCGTACATGTCTGGGGGACATGGGGTCGGCGGTTCAAATCCGCCCAGCCCGAACTTGGTATACGCGTTTCCGCAAAAGACTTTGGCCACAGAACGCCCCTGGAATCTCAAACGGCAAGGGGCCTGCGCGGCACACGCCCTTCTTGAGAATTCGACTTCCGTATGGACTTCGCTGTAGCTCAATGAACGACGATGGCGAATGATATGTAATACTGATATTCCGAAAGCAGACTGGCAATTCCCATTGACTCCGTGAATATCCTTTTCTGTTAAAATGAGTGATTCATGAAACTGGAATGTTCCGAATCCGGGGACACCCTCCTGAAATCCCGCTCTATCAGCTCCTCGATAAAGACAATCGGTCCTCTCCTAGTATTGGCCAATCCCCGTCCCAAATATCAGGCTTTCCAAGAACTGAGCCAGCTTTCAATTCCTCTCTGCGATTATTCACAAGACGTTCAAAAGAATCGAGAATAGAACGCTCGAACCGGCATTTATATCCGCGGCTCGCAATAATTGAGCGCAGTTCGGGCGGAATTTCGATGGCTTTTTCACCAAAATAGATGAAATTCTTGGACAGCAGTACATTTTTGCCACGTAGATCGCGTTCCTGAGTCGAACAATCCGGTGACCAGTCATCGCACTTTGGGTTATTTGAATGCTTTGACCTCAATTGCTCAAAACCGGAATCCGACGGTTTGTAGATATTGTCACCTCGGGTGCGGACATAATCTCCGTTTGTGAAATCAGGTCGCTTTTTAGGGTACATCTGATAATACTCAGTGAAATTAACAACTTCATCCACCCGCATGATATAGATAACTTTGTTGCCCCGGCTTTTCCGCGACACTCCAACTATCCAGATATCCTTTGAATTCGGCCATAACCTCCCCACCATTTCTCGAATTTTAGGTTTACAGCAAGCAAGCGAACATATGCCCAAGAAAGGATTGGGAGCGAACCCCGAGTCATGGGTCACAATGTACGAGTAGAGCTTATCCACCCGGTAATGGTCGTTCGTATTCTGGATCATCAAATCCAATGTATCAGAGATAGCTTGATTTGTCAACAAAGATTCCCAATTGAAATTCCTGATTGTGATTACTCATATAGAAAGAAATTCACAGCTATAGTGCCCCTCGTCTATATGACAGCGGGCTGTAGCGCAGGGGTTTAGCGTACATGTCTGGGGGACATGGGGTCGGCGGTTCAAATCCGCCCAGCCCGAACTTGGTATACGGCGTTTCCGCAAAAGACTTTGGCCGCAGAACGCTCTCTACTCAGAGCAGAATTACGCAGCAGTTTCCCTGTAGCGAGCGCTATTTATAACGCAGTTCCTACCTGAATCCCGCATCGGAGTGGCGTTTTTGTTCATTGTGATTTGAGATTTTTCTGTAGTTGACCCTATAGCACCCCCACTATTTCGTTTGAAAGCGGACTTCGCAGGTTTTACCACCCTTTGCGATGGTGCCGCCCAATTCGAATTCGAGGCCAAGTTCTTCGGCGATACCCCGATCACCATCCATGGCGATATCACACAGTATCCGCATGGTATCATCACCGATATTCAGCTTCTGCCACGCATTCACCAGAGGACAGTAATTAAATTCGATGCGCAGCTCAGTGGCACTGAGTTCCTTGATGTCCATTTCAAACAGTTTCTGTGTTAGCTCGGGCACAAAATGCTTCGTGAAGGATTCCATACCCTCTTCGACTGCCATTTTTTTGGCTATGCGCTTACCATGAATACAACCAGTACTCTTGATTGCCTTACGGGCAATTGCCTCCCAATCGGCGCCGGCTTTTTTGGCCTCGCGGCTCATAAGGCCCATCCAGGTGGCCCTATGCTCAATGGCGTTTCTCACCTGGTTTACCATTTCATCGTCTTTGATGGAACTCTCGTTGGTAATTTCGCTCACGATAACCTCCTTGGTAACACACAATTATCGAGCGCATTGGATCGGTTACATTGTTATCCATTAGGCAATAATAATCCAGACGATCCAATGAAAAATACGCCCATGAGCTGTGATGCCTATTTCACTCAGAATACATGGCGCTATTGAGAAAAGCCCGTTATTACTCTAACGCAGTGGCTCTGGTCGCAGGCGCTGTTCGATCCGCTGGAGCAGGCCGTTGAGTGTGAGAGCCAAGAAGGCTGAAGCGATGGCCCCCTGGAACACCCAGGCGGGGTTGTCTCGGATAAGGCCGGCAACGATGGGGGAGCCAAGCCCCCCAGCTCCGGCTAAAGCACCGATTGTGGCGGTTCCCACATTGATGACGATGCTGCTTCGAACACCCATCCCGATTACCGGGAGCGCGAGAGGAAGCTCCACGCGCATAAGCACCTGTACTCGGCCCATTCCCATGCCCCGGGCCGCTTCCAGTATCGGCGCCGGCAGTGTTTCCAACCCGGTTACGGTGTTGTTCAATACCGGCAATATGCTGTAGAGCACTAAGGCCAAGAATACCGGTTTAAATCCAAAGCCCAGGAAGGGAATGGCCAGAGCGAGTACTGCTACCGGGGGTATGGTTTGTGCGAGAGATAGGGTATCCCTTACAAGAGGCAGGAAGGAGCGACCAACAGGTCGGGTGACGAAAATGCCAAAGGAGATACCGATAAGAGCTGCGACAGCGGCGGCTGAAAGGGATATAATTACGTGTTGGATGGTGAGCAAAAACAAAGAAGCTCGGGGAAACAGCCATTCTCCAGCTCTTGGAAAGAGTATGCGCAGCAAGGGATCCAGGAGTTCGGGAACGAAGAGCATTGGCATGGACAATGCGACAATGAGGGGGCCGAGCCATCCTCCACCCTTCTTCATGATTGATGAACCCCAGAGCGGCTCTTGGGCAGTTCTTCCGAAGAGGCCGGTTCACCATCATCAATGCTCTGATGCTCCGATTCCCCCGCTGAACTTTTCAGCAGTTTTTCCACGGTAAGGTGTCCGGCTGGATGCCCAGCCGGTGAGACAGCCCTCAAAGCTGATTCACCTACTTCCAACATAATGGAGAGGGCTTCCTTCAATGTGGCATCGGTGCGAACGGTGCCTGACTGGGGAGTTTTCCCGGCTTTTTTCTCCGGGACGAAATCAATGGCCTCTCCCACATTCAGCCGGGCTAGCCGCCGAAGGGCGCGGTCATCCCCAGTGAAATCTCGGATGAAGGGATCGGCATTCAAGAGCAGTTCCCCGGGAGGCGCCACAGCGACCAGACGTCCTTCATTCATCACAGCAATGCGATCACCCAAGCGAATGGCCTCATCCAAATCGTGGGTAACAAAGACAACGGTTTTCCCCAGGCTTGATTGTATGCGCAGGAATTCTCGCTGCAGGACTTCCCGCGTCAGAGGATCCACAGCGCCGAAGGGCTCATCCATAAGGAGTATGGGAGGATCGGCGGCCAGGGCCCTGGCCACCCCTACCCGCTGGGCCTCTCCCCCACTCAGCCGGGAAGGCCAGGCATCGGCATAATCTTCGGTGGGGAGTCCCACCAATTCCAAAAGCTCATCCACCCTGGCGGCAATGCGCTGTTTATCCCATTTGAGAAGGCGCGGAACAGACGCAACATTTTCGGCAACATTCATATGGGGGAAAAGTCCCACCTGCTGAATGACATAACCCATATGCCTTCGGAGTTCGGTGGGCGAAATGCCCCGTACATCCTTACCATCCACAAGGACGCTTCCGGTGCTGAGATTCACCAGCCGGTTAATCATTTTCAGTGAGGTGGTCTTGCCACATCCCGAGGGTCCGATGAGCACCAGAAACTCCCCTTGGGCCACTTCAAGGTTCATTTGATCAACAGCTTTTTTGCTACCGTAAATACGGGTGGCATTTCTCCATTCGAGAGTCATCATTTATTACCTGGTAGACGAAGACCGGGTGAGATGCAGCTTTGAATAATATAGTCCCAGCCTCGATCGGTGATGAGGGCCATGAGAATGAGTGGCAACACTCCCAGCAGAATGAGATCCGGTGCGGCTTGTCCCAGTCCCTGAAATATCATGATGCCCAAGCCGCCGGCGCCGATGAGGGCGGCCACGGCCGTGTTGCCCACCCCCTGAACCGAAGCAGTTCTCAAGCCAGTAAGAACATGCGGAAGAGCCATGGGCCACTTCACCCGGAAGAAAAGCTGCCGTGGGGACATACCCATTCCCCAGCCCGCATCCAGGGATGCGGCGGGAACCGAGGCTAGTCCGGTAACGGTGTTTCGGACGATGGGCAGCAGGGCGTAAAGCGTGAGCGCAATGAGTGCGGGCGCGGCGCCCACGCCCTGGATGCCCATGGTTCGGAATGCCGGATAGGCCCGGGATAAGGCCGCCAGCGGCGCCATCAACAAGCCAAAAAGAGCCATGGAAGGAATGGTTTGAGCAGTATCCACAAAGCCTATAACAAGTGCGGTGAAACGACGGCTCCGGGAGGCCAGTATACCCAGGGGAATGCCGATAAGCGTGGCAGAGAGCACGGCTGTAACGAAAAGACGCATGTGCGCCAGTGTTTCATTGAGAAATCGTGCTTTTCTGGCGGTCCATTCCCGGTAAACCGATATGGAATCGCCACGTCCACTGGAGAAAATCAAAACGACGGGAAGCAGCAATACCAGTCCCATTATCCACTTCCCGCGCCTCTTGCGAACGATATCAGAGTGAATAATCAGGATGTAGGAAGCCGCGGGAAGGCCCCAGAATCCGATGGCCGGACTCACCCGGGGGGCGACACCCGAGGGGAGCCCAGCCCCGCCACGCACCAAAAGGGCCGCGCTTAACCAAATACAGGCCGATCCGGAAATGGCATATATCAAACGCCGAGACTTGCCGCTGGGCATGAACAGAGCCGCAAGCAATACACTGAATCCGAGAATGATGGATAATGCCAGAATCCAGTCACCAGCCAGGTCGGCTCCCGTGACCATAACACCATCCACCACTCGGTTTTCCTTCAAAGCGGCAAAGGGTGTGAGAAAGGAGATAGCTCCGCACACGAGGGCCGCCAGCGGAACGACTTCAGACTTCTCCTGCATTATCGAGCGTAGCAAATCCTGCCCCCCTCGCCAACAATACCGCGCTTGTGGGTACTAGTCGATGAAGCCCTTAATTTTCAGCCATTCTTCAGCAACGTCTCGGGCCGGAATGCCTTCAACAGCAATTCGCGCGTTGAGGGTTTGGAGAGTAACCAAATCCAGAGACGTGAAGACAGGATTCAGTATATCGGCAATTTCCGGATAGGTCTCCAAAACGGCAGCCCTCACCCGTGGCGCTGGTTCATACACCACCTGAACACCGAGGTCGTCCTCCAGAACTACCAACCCGAGGGCGGAAAGAAGACCATCGGTGCCATAGGCCATGCTTGCGTTCACACCATCGGTACCCCTTGCGGCAGCCTGTTCGGTTAAAGCGGTATTCCCGCTGGAAAGAACCATCAGTTGACTTCCAGAGAGTTCAAATCCATAGGCCTCCTGAAACGCGGGAAGAGAGTCGGGACGGCTGACAAACTCCTCAGAACCAGCCAGTTTCACCTCACCTCCCCTATTCACCCAGTCGGCAAAATCACTGAGGGTTTTCAAACCCTCGGCCATGGCCAGATCGCTGCGAATCGCGATGGCCCAGGTATTGTTCGCAGGGGCACTTTCCAACCATTTCATGTTAAAAGCTTTTTCATCGAGTTCCCGCACGGCTGCCAGGGCAGTTTCCCGGCTGTACCAGTCCTCACCATAATCGTTAGGCGAAAAAAACCAGTTGCCGTTACCGGTATATTCGGGGTACATGTCCACCTCACCTGTTTCCAAGGCCTTGCGGACGACATCGGTAGGTCCTAGTTCAATTTTATCCACCACTTCAAATCCCGCATCGGAAAGCAGCAGTAGCATCATGTTGCCTAAAAGGGCCCCTTCGGTATCGAATTTTGAAGCTATGGTGATCGGTCCCTTGTCAACCATATCATTGTTTCCGCCGGCTGCCAGGGAAAACACAATACCCAGCATGAAAATGAAGAGGAAACCCACGGATCTTTTGCTCATAGAGTAACTCCTTAGTTTATTCTAGTTCTATTCTAGTTCCCACTTTCCACAATGTAAACCCGGGCACGTCTGGTTTGATCAGATTCCAGTACATGAAGAAGTGGTAAACGGAAAAGGACATCTTCCTAGCCGAGCGCCATGGCGATCGTATATATCATGATTTTGCCATTGATGCAAAACATGCTAGCGTATATGGCGAGTCGAAGATATTCTGCCTATATGACTTCCGAAGATGGGCCTGCACTCCATTCGCTTACCACTGCGTGGTTCACACAGAAATTCGGATCGCCGACACCAATCCAGAAGGAAACCTGGCAGGCGATGGGAGCGGGACATCACATTCTCGCCGTCGCGCCCACGGGCAGTGGGAAAACCCTGGCGGCATTTCTGGTTGCTTTAGACCGACTTTTCACCAACCGACTGGATTCTGATGGCATGCGGGTTCTCTATATCTCCCCCCTCAAGGCGCTGGGAGCCGATATCCGGGAAAATCTCACGACCCCCTTACGAGAGCTTCGAGCTGCCTTTCAGCAGCAGGGCAATGGAAAAGTGATGGAGCTGCGCGTGGGTATCAGAAATGGCGATACCACCCCCTCTGAGCGCCGAAGGCAAATTGAACACCCTCCCCAGATTTTGATAAGCACGCCTGAGAGTCTGAACATCCTTCTACTCTCCGAGGGGGGGCGAAGTCTGCTCTCGACGACTCGTATTTGCATTGTGGATGAGATTCATGCCATCGCTTCCTCTCGCCGAGGCAGCCTCCTGGCCTGCGCTATGGAACGCCTGACAGACTTAGCCGGTGATGTGCAGCGCGTCGGTCTCAGCGCCACGGTGAAGCCGGTGGAGCTGGCGGCCGCCTTCCTTGGCGGTTACACGCTGGTAGGAGAATCTCTGCAGCCCAGGCCGGTACGCATCCTCAGCCCCCCTTCCGCCAAGAGCATCAGGATAACATTGGAAAAACTTCCCCGCCCCGAAAACAAAGATCGGCCAGAGTCCGATGCCTTCTGGCTGGATATCGCAAAGCGCCTGAAAGAGAGTATTCGTTTGCGGCGCTCAACTTTGATATTCATCGACAGCCGGAAGTGGTCGGAGAAGGTAGCGCGGCTCATCAATGAGAATGAAGCGGAGATACTTACCTGGGCCCATCATGGATCGCTCTCAAAGGACATGCGCCGCCTTGTGGAAGGAAGACTCAAAGAAGGCCGTCTCAAGGCCGTGGTGGCCACGGCTTCCCTGGAACTGGGAATCGATATCGGCGTGCTGGACGAGGTGGTGCTACTCGGCTGTCCAGACGCTCCTTCAACGGTGCTGCAGCGGGCGGGGCGGGCCGGACATCGCCCCAACCAGGTCAGTAAGGCCCGTATCTTTCCCATTACCAAAGGAGACCTGCTGGCGGGCACGGTGATGGCACACATGGCTTCCAATGGAGAAATCGAGGAACTCAGAATTCCGGAGAATCCATTGGATGTATTGGCCCAGGTGATTCTCTCCTGCTGCACTGAGAAGGGACGCAGTGTCACCGAGCTCTGGAACCTGCTAAAACGGGCCTGGTGCTTTAATAATCTACCCAAGGAAACTTTTGATACAGTTCTTGCCATGCTACGGGGCCGATACGCTCAAACCAGGATTGCGGCCCTGAAACCCCGTATTTACAAGGATGGAGACAAACTTGTTGCACGACCGGGAACCCAGATGCTCCTCTATTTCGGCGGTGGCGCGATCCCCGACCTTGGAATGTACGCCGTTAGGGAGCAGGGCGAGAAAGGGTCAATGGGATCGTTAGATGAGAAATTTGTCTGGGAGTCTCAAGTGGGCGCCGTGTTCCATCTGGGAAACCGTCGATGGCGTATCGTCGAAATCAACGACCGAGAAGTGATTGTGGCGCCCACGGAAGAAAACGAAACCACCGAACCGTTCTGGCGGGGCGAAGCGGGCAGCCGGGAAGGGGAATTTTCCTTGAAAATTGCGAATCTGCTATCAGATGTCGAAGCCCTGCTGTCTGAGAAAAATGCCGATTTGAAGGGCTATCTTCGTTCTCAATGGAATTTGGAAGCCGAACCTGCCGCGGAACTGGCGGAGTATTTGGAAAAACAGCGACACCGGGCAGGCGGCACACTTCCACACCGCCATCAGTTGCTCATTGAGGTTGCCATTGATAGCGAGGTTGGGGCCGATCCGTCTTTGCGCACCTTATTCGTCCACACATTTCGAGGCGGTCGGGTGAATCGACCACTGGCGCTGGCCCTTCAATCGGCCTGGGAAGAACGTTCACGCACACCGCTCATCCCCACGGTTAGCGACGATACACTGGCTTTCACGTTGAGGGATTCCGATGTCAATGACTTTATCCACCTGCTCTACTCTCTCACCAATCCGCAAGGACTTATACGCCGGGTGCTTGAAGCCACACCCTTCTTCGGCGGACGTTTCCGAGAGGTTGCAGGTCGTTCACTTCTGCTTCCCTCTTCGACTCCCCGACGCCGAATACCCTTGTGGATAACCCGGCAGCGATCGCGCATACTTCTGGAATCGATTGCCTCCTATTCCGATTTTCCCCTTATTAGCGAGGTGTGGCGGAGTATTCTCAAGGATGAATTCGACATGGCAGCTCTTGATAGACTCCTTTGGGAAATCCGGGAAGGAGAGGTGGCCGTAAAGGTGACAAGAACCTCCACCCCATCTCCCTTTGCCCGCTCGGTTCTGCAGCGAAGACTCATGCGAGGCATGACGGCAAATCAGCAAGATCAGAGCGATGCCCGTTTTGTAAGTAATCTGGATTCAATTGAGATTCAACGCCTGGTTCAGGCCGGTACCCTGCGGCCTCGAATTCCCCTGCGACTGGTTGAGCGCCTTGACAGACGACGCCGACGGGTGGAGCCGGGCTATGCCCCCGGCAGCATCAAGGCCCTCAAAGCATGGATTGCCGAGCGTGAGGCCTTTGACGAGGAAGACTGGAAAGATACACTGAGGGCCGTATCGCTGGAGATGGGATGGAGCATCGCTAAACTGGAAAAGGAGGTA
>Ga0209562_1000179_pt1 | contig 27321 bp, 17 predicted proteins | sample WorMetvacBELIZE2_FD_187399 | JGI IMG/M metagenome (GOLD analysis project Ga0209562, IMG submission 187399) | Marine gutless worms symbiont microbial communities from Max Planck institute for Marine Microbiology, Germany - Olavius vacuus BELIZE.2... | ecosystem: Host-associated > Annelida >... | reverse complement strand
CGTAGCAACTTTCGATAAGGGTGATCTTTACACACTAAATCATCAATGGGTGTCTCAAACATATCTTGCTCCTGTTTTCGTATGGATTTGAACATAGTCTTTGTACTCAATTGCTTATGAACGAATTATACCTCTCAAATCCTTTTATTTTAAGTTAGTCTTGAAAAATTTTGTCGACATCTCCCATTTCTCAACAGGCCCATCTGCTACTTGATGCAATTGAACGGATGTCACAGATGTACGCGTTCACGGGGGAGGGTGCATCATGCGAACCCGCCTCCAATTTAACTGTTCAGTTATAGATTTATTTTCTTGAAAATCAATACCTTACATTAATTCTTTTTGAGAAAGCGTTACAAAACTTTGTGCGCACTTCGTTTTTCGATCTGTGCAATGGTAAGCCAAGACTTGGCTATGAGCCAGACATGCACCAAATTCGCAAAAGCTAAATGAGGAGCGATTAGGTAAATTGGACATAGTCTTTACCCCCGTGAACGCGTACGATTTCGGACATATAGCAAACAAGAGCCTTGGACCAAGTGTGTGCGCTCTTCGCCTTCAAATCCACAATTCTGGTCGATCATGTCAAGATAACCTGTGCGAAAAAATGGGGCTTCTCTATACACTGGCCTTTTTTACAGAAAACTTTGGAAAAGATATGGTGAAACAATGAAGGTGAAGAGAGTCAGCATTGCGCCAAACTCCAAAGAGTCTGAAATGATGGTTTTAGGCTCCATGTTAACAAAGGTAAATAGTTTAAACATTGGGGCGGATGCACTATTCGCTTCAGATTTTTATTATCAAGAGCATCAAACTATTTTTTCAGTATTGCAAATTTTTTATCGAAAGGACAAACCAGCAGACATCCATTTAATTTCTGAGGAACTAAAAAGAACAAGCCAACTTGAGGAAATTGGGGGGATTGCCTACCTGATTTCTTTAGCACAATATGCGGGGACCTCCGCCTACATCGAAGAGTATGTTCAACAGGTTAAAAACAAATCGATCCTGAGAAGAATGATAGAGGCCGCACAGGAGATCGAAAAAACTTCTTTAGAAGGGCCTGAAGATGTGCACCAAAGCCTAGATGATGCACAAGCTAAATTCTTTGCGATTAGCCAACAGGTGAATCGAAACGTGGGGGTGCAGATCAAAGATCTTCTCGTCGGCAAGGGCCCAGCCGAACGTCCCTATTTAAGAGAACTGGAGTCAAGACAGGAGCTTTTTTTAGAAAAAGGGGAAGAAGAAAAGGTAATTTCCGGTCTGCCAACTGGATTTTCAGACTTAGACCATCTCATTAACGGATTAGCTTCCTCCAATTTGATCATCTGCGCGGCGCGACCTGCCATGGGAAAAACAGCCTTCGCCCTGAATGTGGCCGCCACTGTGTGTTTCTCTCACCACTTAGCTGTGGGGATCTTTTCTCTTGAAATGAGCGCGAAACAGCTTTTACATCGGATGGTCTGTTTTCAATCTGAAGTGGAATCTCAAAAGATTATCACGGGATCTTTAGATGGAGCGGAATATCAACGTGTCGTGGAAGCCGTTCATGCCATGGAATCTGAGGTCATGATAATCGATGATCAACCCGGTTTAACCATCACTGATTTGAAAGCTCGGGCGAGACGCATCAAGGAAGTTTATCATGCTGATCTATTCATAGTCGACTACCTGCAGCTGTTATCGAGCTCAGGATTTCGATCTTCCGGAGAATATCGACAACAGGAAATCTCCGAAATCTCTCGAAACTTAAAAAATTTAGCCAGAGAAATCGATACTCCCGTTCTTTGTCTGTGTCAATTGTCGAGAAAAGTAGAAGAGAGGGTTGGCCACCGTCCTATGATGAGTGACTTGAGAGAGTCCGGAGCTATTGAACAAGACGCAGATGTCGTCCTTTTTCTCCTGCGAAGAGAATATTATGATCCATATGACAAGCCGGGAATGGGAGAGGTCATTGTGGGAAAGAATCGGCATGGTGCGATAGGGACCGTGGAGGTTGTTTATCGCAAAGAACTTGCCCAATTCGTTAACTATAGTCCTCAGGCCCCTGAAACCTCTCCTTTTTACCTAGACACAGAGTAAGGAAAGGCAGTGCATGTCGTTCGTGAACGAAGAATATATAACCATGAAGAATAGGCGCTCACGGAAGGGGAGTCTTCACCTTCCTGTTTTAAACTTTTTATTGAAAAATCCATTTCTCATATCAAGACGATTGCTTACCCTTCTACGCAATAGTATGCGAAACATTGTAAACAATTCTTCTTTGTGATGTTTAAATACGAAGTTGATTACTCTTCTACAAGAAAAGGTTTTTTTGAGAATGTCTTAACCTGTCCCTGGAATTTTAATGCAAGAACTTGACTATGAGCAAGATATAAAACAATTTCGCAAAAGCTAAATGAAGAGCGATCAGGTGAATTGGACATAGTCTCTACCCCCGTGAACGCGTACGGCATGAATTCATTTCAACAGCGATAATATTCTTGCAAAACTTTCATGATCGCATGAGAATATCCCACCTCTTCTAAGTTGACCCAACGAAAATTTGATTCTTTTCGAAACCACGTAAATTGACGCTTGGCCAGCTGACGGCTTGCCTTTTTCATCTCCCACACGAAGGTTTCCCAATCTTGATTGTTTCGCTCAGATGAAAGAAAGTGTAAACCTTGCCGATATCCAATCGCACGAGAAGCTGATGTATTTTCCCTCAACCCCTCCCTTTCTAATCGTTCTACCTCCTGAATCAGTCCCTTCGCAATCATTTGATCACACCGCATCTCAATACGGGAGTAAAGACGGGTCCTTGGAAGATAGAAAAACCAACACAGAAAGAAAAGGTTACGAGCTCCTCTATGTTGGTTTTGCGGGAAACTAGAGACCTTTTTTTTCGTCAGGGCCATGATTTCCAACCCCCGGGTAATTTTTTGTCGATCTCTGCGACTGACCCCTGCCCCATATTGAGGATCGAGGGCGCATAACCTGTGATACATAGCTTCAACCCCATGTGTCTCCATATCTTCGTCGATCTGCTCCCGGATTGAGGTAGACGGAGGGGGGCCTTGGGGGATGCCGTGAAGCAAAGTATGTAGATAAAATCCCGTGCCCCCTACCACGATAGGCACATGGCCGTTGAGCATGATATGCTCTATGGCTTGGATTGCACAGTGATAGAATTGCATCACATCAAAATCTTGCGAAAGTTCCCGAATGTCGATCAAATGATGGGGTATCAACCTCCTCTCTTCCATAGAGAGCTTGGCCGTCCCTATGTCCATTCCTCGATAAACCTGTACCGAATCGGCTGAAATAATCTCTCCGCGAAGCATTTTAGCGAGTTTAAGAGAGAGAAAAGATTTGCCAACAGCAGTGGGGCCCGCAATGACGATGACCTTCTTTTGCAAAAAAGAGGGAGGGTCTAGGAGAGAACGAGAGGAGGGGGAAGGAGATTGAGATTCCACAACCTAACTACTCCAAAACAAACCATGACGAATGGTGGAGGCGAACATTTTTCGAAATTGCTTCATGCCTCAGAGGCGGGCTTGATAGCATTTAGCGCATCTTGCTCGTTGTGGTGGATGTGCAAAATCTTGTCAAATCCAGCCATTTTGATGATTTCTAATACCTCTTCATTGACCGAGCAGAGGCAAAAACATCCCTGTCGAACTAACTTCTTTGTCATGAGCAACAATAGACGCATGCCAGCACTGCTCAAATAATGGACGCCCGCCAAGCTGAGAATGATGAATTTTCTCCCCCCATCCACCAACTCCAACAGCTTGTTTTCTAACTTTGGGGCATTTGTAGCGTCGAGACGTCCCTCAATACGCACAATAGAAACCTCCCCCTCTTCCTCGATTTGAACCTTTAGCCCAAAAGACATGAACAACTCCGATATTAGCTAGAGAGCTAGAAATGGTGGCAACCACTCCAGACGCCACATTGACAACAGCCACCCCTATCGGGCATGATAGCCCAGTAGAGATATTTTCGCCAGTGAATGCAGCTTCAACATCGGGTCTTCTCGTAATGGTGCTTTTCCCCCCATCCCAAGGCAACGACAGAGCAAAATGAAACAGAAAGGGCTCTTCCTGCACAATACACAAACAAAGAAAAAGGAAGAGGTTCTTCTTGCCCCGGGAAGAGAACAGATGAGGATGTACACGTGTGGGCCCACCGTCTATGATTTCGCCCATATCGGCAACTTAAGAACCTATGTGTGTGAGGATCTGTTGAGAAGATCTTTACATTATTTTTCTTTGCCAGTCACACAGGTGATGAATGTGACCGATGTCGATGATAAAACGATTCGCGGCGCTACAGAAAAAAAAATGGATCTTCGTGAGTATACTCGCAAGTATAAAACAGCGTTTTTTCATGATCTGAATACTTTGTCTGTCCATCCAGCTGAATATTATCCTGAAGCAACTCATTATATTGAAGAGATGATCAAGATGATCGAGGGGTTGCTGAAAAAAGGATATGCCTATCGAGGGGATAGCGGAGACGTCTTCTACAAGATTCATCGATTTCCAAGCTATGGAAAGTTATCCCATCTTCGCTTAGATCAGTTAAGAATTGGGGGGTCTCAAAGGATAGCAGAGGATGACTACCAGAAGGAATCGGCCGCAGATTTTGTCTTATGGAAAAGACACCTTCCCCAAAGGGATGGAGAGATCTTTTGGGAGAGTCCCTTTGGAAGGGGAAGGCCTGGATGGCACATAGAATGTTCTGCAATGGCCTTTGCTCTATTAGGGGAGTCAATCGATATTCATGTCGGAGGAGTGGACAACATGTTTCCACATCATGAAAATGAGATAGCTCAGTCAGAAGGGTTTAGCGGAAAGCCTTTTGTTCGTTATTGGATGCATATTGAACATCTCATGGTTGAAGGGTGTAAAATGTCCAAAAGCCTTGGGAATGTGTACACATTATCCGACCTTCTCGATCGAGGATACTCCGGTCTAGAGATTCGTTATCTTCTCCTTTCCACCCACTACCGGACTTCGCTCAATTTCAAAATGCGAGAACTAGACCGAGCTCGCCATTCTCTGAGACGCATACATTCCTTTATCGAACGCATGGAGCGGACAGAGGGGAAAACTATCGGTTCTCTGTCCCCCTACTTGGAAAAAATGAGACAAACTTTTAGGGAGTTTTTGGGGGACGATCTCAATATTTCAGGAGCTTTATCCGTTCTTTTTGATCTGATTCGAGAAGTAAATGCGTGGTGTGATCAAGGATCCATTGGAAAATCTGGGGGAGAGAAAGTACTAACTTTCCTCGATGAATTAAATCGCGTTTTGGCAATTATGCCCAGGAAGAAGAAAAAAGAGCTTACAGTTCCTCCGGAAGTGAAAGAGGCTTTTATCAAAAGGCAACAGGCTCGTTTAGAGAGAAGGTGGGAAGAGGCCGACCGATACCGAGAAAGGATTTCCTTCTACGGTTATTCGATTGAAGATGGCCCTGAGGGTTCTCGGCTAAAGAAAAATTCCTCCTAGCCCCTGAACCTGAATAAGAGGGGGCCCCCTTTACAGGGTTCTCAGTTTGAAAGCTTCGCTTCCAAAATGAAGGGAAGAAAAGCAGACCTTTTTTCTCCATTTCTTCAACTCTCGTTAAAATCAATTAAATGTTCCGGTTTCAGGTCTTTCCAGGTTTCTATACACCCTCTTTGAAATTTATCATAGGCCATTTTTGCGAGAAAGTGTAAATCGGGAACAACGTTCATCGATAGAATGCCCCTCATCTTTAATGACTCCCTTACCCCCATCTGTTCAAGGTGGGGAGAGAGAACAGTTAAAGGGGGACGAAGGGAATCCAACCATTTCCTCCGATCTAGAAGGAGTGGTTTGAAGGAAAATTCCACTCTACCTGAAGCATATAACGTTCCGAACAACACATAAACTCCGTGTGATTTTCCATCAATCACAGAAACAAAGGGACCACAATGAGGAGGAACAAAGCGTCTCAGACTACAAAAAGAGACCAAGGTGACCTTAGCGGCAAAGCTTATCGTTTTCGCTGCCATCACCCCAATCCGTGTCCCTAAAAAAGAACCGGGCCCCACACCCACCGACAAAAAGGCTAACTTTGAAAGAGTCAAACCAAATGCAACCAAGGCACTTTCTATCGACGCGAAAAGATCCCCCATCTTACACGAGGCAAGAAGTGGATAACTTTTCAAGAGAGAAGAGCCTAAGCATAAGGCTGCCACCCCTTCCTCTCCACTGGTGTCAATCATTAGGCTATATTGTCGATCTGCCATAAGACCAAGGGACCTTTTACTAAACCCCCTTTGCGGCTCAACCACATAGAAGAAGCTAAATCAACATAATAGGGACCAAATCCTTTAAAAACCGATTGAGATCCTTCCGGTTGCTCCATACATCAACAGATCATGAAATTTGAGGGAGCCATCAAGATTGAGATGAAACAGTTGCTTCGGCCAAAAATGCGTTTCCCACCCAACTTGCACAAAAAAATTCTTCTGAAAATCCTTAGAAATAAGAACAAGCTGCACCCCCGCCTTCACTCCAAAAAAAGGGCAGAGGCGATAGCGGCGTTCCGAATTCACCAGGGGCTGAACAGCCTCAAAGGGAGAAGTGCTAGAACCAACGCCTAACACCAACCGGGCTGCTGAATTGTCCCGTTGATCCATGTCCGAGTGAAGGCAAGAAACCCCTACTGATCCTTCCCCAAAGAGATAGACAATACGCCCCAGACTCCAGAAGGCTCCTGCTCCAACTCGAGCTCCTATCCCCCGCACATCCCACTCTTTTTTTTCCATAAACAAATTTGTCCAAGTTGGACCTGCAGAATCGGAGAATTGGATGTTGGATTCTTGGTCGTAGGTCTGTTTTTGCCAAACTCCCAATAGACCCAAGGAAAAAGAGGCTAAAAATGGATCGCTATTCCCTACAAACCCTTTCAAATCCCAGGCCAACTCCTGATAACAGATAGAGAACTTACGTTCTGCTTGTGTCGCCGGCAAAGCAACACCGGAGGACAACAACGTCCCCGGTACGTTCATTTCAGCACCCCCCAGGCGATGTCTAAGAGGAGGAGAGACAAAATCGTACAAAGTATCGTTTCCTGCGCTTTGAGTGCGAAGGGAAGATGCTTGGTTTCTAAACCATAGGTAGCTGATATCCATCCCCCAACGCTCTCTTAGCTTCCATCCCACCCCTCCTCGACCCCCAAAACTCCAATCCCAATCCATCGGATGCCGAGTTATGACAGTATCCTTCCCACTCTCCTCCTTCCATGATTGACTCTCAGGAAAGCCTCCATCTAAACGTGCACTCCCATAGAAAGCCTCCCCATAAACGCAAAAATCAGACTCCTCTCTAGGAGGTCGCTGAGGGGGCATCATTCCCCTATCGATTCCCCACATTCCACTGTGATATCCCCCTCGTCCTCGACGATCATCATATCTTCTTTTTCCCTCCGTGGGCCCCCGCACTTCTCTGGCCGTTTGTGCCTTCCTCGCATGATATCCTCGTCTCTCCCTCGAATCATAGCGGCCGCGTGCGTCCCCCTCTTCTGTTTTCATCCTCCTCTCCCCGGAATCACGCTCCTGATAAGCCCGATTACGGGCTTCCTGTGCCCATCCTCCTACAAAGAGCAGCACACACGCCAAACCGGCCCACTTGGTTATTCTCCTCATCGCCCTCACCCATTGGCTCTAAATACAACGCCTCCCCCAAACCCCGTCCTTTGGAGGAGTCTGCCGTGATCATTAAAAAAAATCAACCTACAGTCTCCAATTCCATCAATGAATCCTTTCTTGTTGTTAAGAAAGCGGAGTTTCTTGTCAAAAAATGGGGAATTCTCTCATGCTCGGCCTAGTTCGAGAGGGTGATATGTGTTCTTCTTTTTTCTCTAAAAGAATTTCTCGCCTTTCAGTTCTTCTTTTGTCTCTCTTTTGTCTTATCCTGCTTAGGGTCTGGTTTCTTTCTGTCGTTCAGCACCAACACTATTCGGAAAAAGCTCGCAAACCACAAGTTCGGACAATCATTGAACCTGCTTGTCGAGGAACCATCCGCGATCGATTTGGCCTGCCTTTTGCCATCAACAGAGTTCAATACGATGTTGCAGTCTGCTATGACTCTATTCGTAAAATTCCCGCCATTTCCTGGAAGAGTTTGCCAAAAGGGAGAAAGGTCAAAGTACATGAGAGGGAAACCCATGTCCACAATCTTGCCACTTTTCTTGCGGACAAGTTGAACAAAGAGGTTGAGCAGATCAAGGATATTATCTACAGCAAAGCCGCTCTATTTCCTCATGTTCCCTTCACCCTTGCGGAAAATATTTCAGAAGCTCTCTACTACCAGTTGCGCTTTATAGAAGACCGATGGCCGGGATTGGAAACACAGCGAGTCAGCAGAAGGGACTACCCACAAGAAAAAACGGCGGGTGCCATCATTGGCTTTCTGGGAGAGATCGACCAACCGCTCTATGAACGAATCGCCCACGAAAAACATCAACTGGAACAATACCTGGAAGAGTTAGAGGGAGACTTTCCTTCTCCGCTGCCCAAGGGGTTTCTCTCTACTCAGGAGGTGAGAAATCGGCTGCAGCAATTACGAGATATGGCCTACACTTTTTGCACCAAGGTTGGACGCTCAGGCTTAGAAAAACGTTTCGAAGAAGCGTTGAGGGGAGAGGTGGGAAAACGTTCGATAGAGGTCGGGGCGAGAGGACAATTTTTGCGCCACTGTCCTATAGCGCATAAACCTATAGCGGGACAATCGATCCAGCTCACTCTCTCTGCGGAACTGCAAAAATTTTCCGAACAGCTTCTGGTCGAAAGCGAATATGAAAGAGGGGCCGGGCTTTCCTTCCATTCTCGCAACCACCTCTCTGCCCCTTGGATCAAAGGAGGCGCTATCGTCGCCATGACACCCCATTCTGGAGAGATCGTTGCCCTTGCCTCCCACCCCAATCTCAACCCTAATGATTTCATCCGTCGAGACCCTTTTATGATCTATCAGTGGCTCGAACATCCGACCTATCGCATGGAGATATGGGATGGTCTCCGTCCCTTAACGAGAGAGTTCCCCGAGGGGAGTGATTCACTCCATCCAGATCAAGAGGGAGAATGTTTTCTCTCTTGGCCTCTTTTTCTCGATATGGTCCTCTCAAAAAAGAGCCAGGTGCGCAAACAGTGTCAAAACATCATCTCCTTATCCCAAGCACAGCGAATCAAAGATCGAATGCGAGAATGGTTAACCTCTTGGGAAAGGGGGGAGGCGGCAACTTGGATTAACCTTTTATACTCAGAAACAGAAAGACATGTTCCTTCTGCTAGAGGATCAAAAGATAAAAATCGAGCCCTATTCATATCATCAATGGCCGCCTATGCTAGACAACAGCTCGATCCTGTCTTCCTTCCCATTCGTTACAATGAAGACAAATTACTCCTATTGGATCTTCTATGCCTAGGGACCAACGGGAAGGATTTCTCAGAGGGATTGCTTCAACAGATTGGAGGTCTCTCCATCGCTGAATATCGTCAATTGACCCAAGAGGTGGTGACTCTAAAAAAATGGAGCAAAGAGGAGGTCAAAGCGCTCTACCATGCTCTAATCTTCCCAACATGGAGGAAGGAACATTTTCCTTCCTACCTCAAACAAAAGAGGGAGGAGGAGAAAAGAAGAAAAAGTTATGGACGTCCTTACCTCGACTATTTAACCCAAGTCGAGAAGACACACTTTTCTCTTTTTTGGCGAACACATAGGGAGGACATTCTGGCCTATCTTTTGTTCAACCAGCAACCTGTCAAAGGGGACCTTGCTCCATTTCTCCTCCATTTCTCCTCTAAACGACCTGCTCTTCAAGCACAGTTTAGACATTTGGTTGAGAGGTGCTATTCCCTAGATGAAGATCACCGATTTGAATTTTTATCAACGATGTGTTCCTGCAAAGGGCTCAAAGCTCCTTTGTGGGGCCATTATCCATGGTTAAATCGCCACCTTATACCACGTTTGAAAGACTTAGCTCTAGCTTTTTACCCCAAATATGGGTTTGGATTTGGAAGATCTTATGCCTATCAACATGCCACAGCCCCGGGATCTATCTTTAAGCTAGTCACGGCATATGAAGCCTTGAAACAGCTCTCTCTCTCTTCTCGAAGGGAGCCAGAACGAGTGGAGGAAGAACCTCCGCTACCGACGATCACCGACCTTTCCTCTTCGAGAAAGATTGCGCACCCAAATGTGATTCTCGGCACTACATTCGATGGCCATACGGTGAGGGGGATGTACAGAGGAGGTAGACTGCCAAGAAGTTATAAACCACTGGGAAACCTAGATTTTTATCGAGCTGTAGCTCAATCAAGCAACTTATATTTTGCTCTGCTCGCTGGAGATATTGTTGAAGATCCGTTCGACCTCTACCGGACAACCAAACAGTTTGGTTATGGAGCTCGCACACAGATCGATCTTCCAGGAGAAATTGCAGGGTCGGTTCCCGATGATATTCGCTATGATCGATCAGGATTATATGCCTTTGCTATTGGGCAACACTCTCTGATGGTAACGCCTTTGCAATGCGCTGTGATGTTGTCTACCTTTGCCAACTATGGCGAAAAGCCCATTCCACATATTGTCAAACCCTGGTCAAACCCTTCTCGCACCCATGCGCACTTTTCCCCCTACAGGGCAGAGAAAGATGTTTTCCCTATGCCCCACAGGGTTAGAGTGCATCTATTGGAGTCCATGCGACAGGTCATGTGGAGCAACTATGGATTAGCTCATCCCAACAAAATCCATGCGTGGGCAAAACATCCCCAATGGTTAAAAGATTATCAATCTCTCAAAAATCAATGCGTGGGCAAGACATCCACAGCCGAGATGCCTTACCATCCCCATTTGAACAGAGATTGCCCTCCTCTGGTTATCAAAGACACCGGGTTTGGTGCCATTTCATTTTGCACAAGTGAAAAAAAATCGATAGATCAGGCCACGCCAGAACTAATTGTCGTCGTCTGTCTAAAACATGGTCAGGCTGGAAATGAAGCGGCTCCTCTCGCCGCACAAGTGATCAAAAAATGGAGAGATATCTGCACCTCCTGGGAAAACCCTTCTTACACCCCGAGCAAAGTGGTAGCGAACCGAGAGGCAAGATCCTGTCCACCTTTTCCTTTACCATATTATTGAGCTTTGGTAGGCTGCCTGGCAGGCAACCTGATCGCAGAGGTACAGAAAAATTTTATGCTTACGATGGACTTGAAGGGAAAGAAAGCATTTGTGGTAGGTGTAAGCGATGATAAAGGGTTTGGTTGGGCCATTGCAAAAGCCCTCGCTGAGGCTGGGGCAGACCTTTTAATTGGAAGTTGGGTTCCTACGACGAAGCTCTTTCTTTCCGGGTGGGATTTGGGAAAATTTGACTCATCTCGAACCCTTAGGGACGGAACTCTGATGCATTTCGCGCGCTTATACCCCATCGACGCTCGTTTTGACAAGCCGGAAGAGATTCCTGAAGAAGTGCGTAGCCACAAGCGCTATCAAGGATATGAGGGGTATACACTGTCCGAGGTTGCGGACACTATCCGTCAAGAATTTGGAGAGATTGATTACCTCGTTCACTCTCTTGCGAACAGTTCAGAAATTCGAAACCCTCTTCTGGAAACCTCCAGGAAGGGTTACTTAGAAACAATCAACGCCTCTTCATACTCTCTTATAAGCCTTTTACAAGCTTGTGGACCTCTAATGAATAGGGGAGGAGGAGTGCTTACCCTATCCTATATCGCCTCTGAAAGAGTAATTCCCGGGTATGGTGGAGGCATGAGTTCGGCAAAAGCGGCTCTAGAAAGTGACACGCGCACATTGGCGTGGGAGGCTGGAAGAAAATGGGGGATTAGGGTAAATGCTCTTTCTCCGGGCCCTTGGGCGAGTCGAGCAGCAACGGCAATTGGATTTATCGATCCGATGATCGAGTATAATTGTCAAAATGGACCCTTACAAGAAAGGTTGGATGCCAATGAGGTGGGTAATGTCGCTGTCTTTTTGCTCTCTCCTCTAGCTTCAGCAGTTACAGGAACCGTCCTCTATGTCGATAAGGGGATGCATGCGATGGGAGTAGCTGTTGACAGTCGCTCTCTCCACCCAGATGCACAGTAATGGGGCCTCTGTGAAACTGGCCCGTTAACTTAGCCCCCTCATGGGAGAAATTTTTCAATATCTTACGCAATCTGTCGCGGGGTATTTCTCGAATGGGACAGCTCCTCCGGCCTTTGAATGTATCGCCGACCATCAAGAACACAACAAGAATGGGGCAGTCTACTCGAATTTCTATGGTTTTTCAACGTCAAATCGACCGACCAGAGGAGTGATGCAATGGTCTTAAATTTACAATCGTTTTTTTTCATTTTTGTTGTGTTGCGCAGCTGGTGGTCGATGACAGGCCCTGAGAAGAGCTATGTGAGGCGGTCTGCCTCTTAATCATTTGCAAGACCGTTTTCTTAGGAAGTCTTCTCAGGGCTTGGCCACGTTTTGACATATACTCTTCCTCACGTCGTCCTAGCTCTAGAAACCTTTGCCTGCTTTGCTTTTCCATAAGATCCCCCACGGCTTTCTTAGGCACAGCGAATTTGGCTCCTCGTCGTCTCACCCGATTGTTGTCTATTTTCCGACACTTCAACATGAAGTCTCTGGAGGTGATAAACATGTTCAAACCGGTAACGAGTGTTCTTGTTCCGCACCCTTTGAACTTTGTGTTCATCTCCTCATATAGGGTGTTCATAAGCTCGGTGTGCCCTTGGAAATTGGATGATGATGCTTCAACAGCAAATCGATTAACATAGGCCTCAACCAACTTCATTCTAATTGGGTTCATCTGTGCCTTTCTTTCCCCAATTGTTTGTGTCTTCAAATGATCCCGCTGACACATAGCGCGCAACTCCTTGCACAGATCTTCAATCTGAGACTGGAGGGTGGCAGGGTCACGCACGAAGACGGTCTCTTCCCTTTTCTTTGGATGGGTGCGGGTAGCGCACAACTTATTCACAGAACTTTCTTGAATCTTTCCGGTTCCTCCTGTCATTTCCTCAAACATTTCCCTAACCAAACTGTAGACTGTTGTTCCTAGCAATCCGCTCCAAGGCGTATTTCCTTCCTTCCGACGATACTCATTTTCAGCTTGTTCTATGTCAGAGCACAAGCGTTTTGCAGGGATTAACGAGCGAACACCGTCGTCCCATTTTTGTTTGTATAGATCCTTTACTTCGTTCAGCATCTTTTGTTGATAATTCATGCAATCTTCATTGTCATCCCATTTTACCGTTAAAAACTCATTTTCTAGTCTTTGTACACACAAATCCCGGAATATGAAAGAAGAAGGACAGCAACCCAGTCCACAACAGGAGAGATCGACAGATTTCATTGAGCCAATGTGGTTTTTATTGGACAGTATGCTCATATGACTTTCTTGCCATTTCTGTGGGTCGTTTTTTACCAGGTTTACATACTCATCGACTGGTTTTTGAAGTTGCTGCATGAGAGCTTTAGGATACATTGGAAATTTTTGACTCGAACAAGGCTTAGTCGGATTAACCTTTTCCTCCACCACAACCTCTTCATTCTTTCCTTCGGGTGGTGAATGTCCGACCAGAGATGGCGCCTGATCATGACAATGTGCTAACCTTTGTTTTTTCGTGAATGGTTCTCCCTCATTTGAGCTTTCTTGATGGGCTCTTTTCGTTCCCTCGGTTGGGAACTTCTTCTGAGCTAACTCTTGTACGATTTTTTCCAAATGTTCCCGCTTTCGTTGTTCTGCTGCGGGTAGTTCTTCCTCACGTGAGCTTTTCCCCTGAGCTAACTCTTGTACGATTTTTTCCAAATCTTCCTGCCTTTGTTCTTCTGCTGCGAATAGTTCTTCCTCACTTGAGCTTTCCTGATGGGTTCTTTTCCTATTTTCGCCTTCGGTCGTCGCACACACCTCCCCCATATTCTTAGAAACATTAATTGAAACATCCAGTCTATTCATGCTATGGCACTCCTGCTATCAAATATTTACAGAGGAGCTTAACATACAACTTAATTATAATTAATGAAATTGTACGCATTTACAGGATAGCAAGTCGATAAAATGCACGCGTTCACTGGGGTAGCAAATCGATCTGAAATATTCTGTCAAGCCGGTATTCCTTTGGTCTCGATCAGTAAACGGCGCTAACCGAGCCTTAATTCTTGTCACCCATGTCAAAATTCCTACTCTTAAGACAAACAAAAAAATTTTGTTACACACTGTGGTTCTTTGGTTAGGAAGGTTAACTTTAAAGGACTGCCCAAATGACGAGGAAAAGGTCGGATCAAAAAATAAAACTCTTTGTTTGAAGAAAAGTCTCATCATCTAAAAGCAAGAATGTGCTCAGTGGAAAGAAAGGTTTGCTCAACTAAAGCGGAGGTATGCTCAGCTTGAAAAAGAAAATCAGACCCCCCAAAGAAAAACTTGGGACCAATAGCGGAAACAGTTCTAAACCTCCATCACAAGATCCTTTTCGTAGGAGCCGATCTTCTAGACCTACAGGGAGAAAACCAGGAGGTCAGTTTGGCCATCCTGGCCACGTAGTGGCTCCCTATTCCAAGGATGAGGTCACTAAGAACATAGATCTTTTTTCAAAAGAGTGTTTGAACTGTCATAGCAAAATTTTTGAAGAATCTGTGACAATTGTTCAATTGCATCAAGTAGCAGGTATATCAGAAATTTCTTCAACGTGACATCAGTACCGAATACACACGCTTAAACGTGCGCACTGTGGCAAAAAGGTGGAAGCTTGACTACACAAAGAAGCGAAACATAGCTTTGGTCCTCGTTTGCAAACTTTTTTAGCAACACAACCATGCAACGTTGATGCGCACAACCTGTGCTGTCACCCTGTGCTATCTCTAGGAACGTTGCACAGCTGATGTCGGCCTCTGTTCTAGGTTTAATCCACTCTTTGAGTTGTGTTAGAGCAACTCCTATTAGTCACTTTCAAGGCCTTTTCCCTAGAAAATCTCAGAATTAGGCCACGTTTTGACATATGCTCTTCCTCACATTGTCCTAGCGCTAGGAGGAGTGACTCTTTTCTTGCCTTGTGTTCCCCTAACCTCCATTCGCTCGCACATGACATCCTCAGGGACAGCGAATTTGACTCCTTTGTTTGGCCAACTGGATGTTGTTCTCTTGTCGACACTTCAATATGAAGCCTTTGAAGGAAGAGAAAGACGCACGAACAGCCAACGAATACTGTTTCTCTGCGCTCTTTGAACCCTTTGTTCATCCCCTTATATAAGATTTCTATAGAGTTGGCGTTCCCTAGGAAATCGGGTGATGCTTCAACATCAAATCGATCAACATAGGCATCAGACAACCTTTCAGCAATTGGTTTTATCAGTTCCTTTCTATCCCCCAAATGTATTTGTTTCCTATCCCTCTATTCTCGCATCTACCCACACATATTGCACAACTCCTGGAACAGATTCATTAATCTGAGGCTGGAGGATGGCAGAGTCACGAACGGGGACAATCTCTTCCCTTTTCTTTGGATGAGTGCGGGTAGCGCACGTCAACTTATTCATAGGACCTTCTTGAATCCTCCCGTCTTTTCTTTTTGATTGTTTCCCCTCAAACACTTGCTGACCCTGCTGAAAAATGGGAAAGCAGTGATAAAAACTTTCAAAACTGGCCTAAAATAAAACGGCCGATCTACATCATAAATCGCTGAAAATAAAAAGAATGCAATTTAAAGCCTCCTGTTGACGATTTAGTGCATATAGACCACTTGCATCGAAAAATGCTATTTTTTCAACACTCCCTTGCTTAGTTAAATGACAGATTGCTTCTCCCGACAATCCGGTCCAAGGCATATTTTCCCCCTTCGCACAGGACCACCCCCTTCTCTGATAAGGGAAGATTGTGTTAACTTGGATAGGGATGATGTTTTGTAATAGCGTAAAAATGTCCTCTTTTGACTGTCTTGATCCTCATACCCCTCTCTTGGGGGACCACCTGATAGAAGCTTCAGCAGGAACGGGGAAAACTTTTGCAATTGAACACTTGGTTATACGCCTTCTGCTAGCTCAGATCCCCCTCGATTGTATCCTCATTATGACCTTCACTCGGGAGGCAACGCGTACGATTAAAATGCGATTACGCCACACGTTATGCCGCGCGCTTCAAGTTTCTGACGCTTTCTCCTATCTTGTGCACCATCAGAACAACTCTTCAAGAGATCAGACAAGAGTGCTTCTGAAGAGAGGACTGGCAACTCTGACTAAGGCTTCTATCTTCACCATTCATGGATTTTGCCATCGTATGCTCAAAGAACATGGCAACAAGGGCAATGTGATCGGTGACCTTTTTCAAGTAGATCCTGCCTATCGCAGTCGAGTGAAAGAACATATTCTTCGCTCTTTACACGCTAAGCTAGACCCAACTCTTTTTAGCCGATCTCAACTCAGACATCTGTTTCAATCCTATTCTGCGGAGTTGGTCGATCACTTAACAGAGCTAATCGAAGGGGGTTGGGAGATCAAAGCCTATCCAACCTTCCTCGAATCCTATCAACAGTTCGAAGAGACCACCCGTTCTCTACCGAGACTAGACCCCCAAAAGGATATAGAAGACCTCTCTCTATTCAATCGAATCGCTCCTCATCACATCGATCAGATGAGATGGTACTCCCTTCCTCCCTCCCCAGCGCGCTTTGATCAACTTCTCTACCATCGCACTAATGTCTTGGAACAATTTAAAGAGAGCAACCTGCGTCACAATCGAAAGGACAAGGCCCCCAAGGCGTTTGATCGATTTTCCCGATGGAATGCACGGATTCTCCCCGTAATAGAACAGGCGAAACATCCCACTTATACCCTATTGCGCCTGGCTCGCCAGTGTAGGCAACAGATTAAACCCCTGTTGATAAGAGATCAACTGTATAGCTATGATGACCTCCTGAAGCAGATGAAGCAAAGTTTGGATCGGCCTGAATTTTTTCAGGAGGTGCATCAAAAATATCGCGCAGTGATCGTCGATGAATTCCAAGATACGGATAGCCAACAATGGGAGATTATCAAACGGCTATTCATCGATTGTCCTGTCAAGGCTTGCTATCTCATTGGGGATCCTAAGCAATCCATTTACTCCTTTCGTGGGGTAGACGAGGGAACCTACCGCCAGGCGGCTGAACTGCTGTCCAAGACGGGCTCTCTCTCCATCAACTATCGCTCTGAACCTCAACTTATCCATTTGCTCAATCGCCTTTTTTCCCTTCGTCCCCTTCTTTTTTCGGAAGGGGAGGGCGGAGCAGCTTTTCATTCGGTTTCTCCCTCACCCAAAGCAGTGAACACTCGATTTTCCGATGGAAAGAAACCCATACACTTTTTTGTTTTAGAAAAAAAAAGAGGTAGAGAGAGGAGGTGGCCCTCCTCCGAGATCGAAGAGAACAAATTCTTCCCCTTCATTGCGCAAGAGATCGAACAGTTGATCGAGCAAGGAGTAAAGTATCAAGAGGTTGCTATCCTTGTCAAAGACCGATATCAGGGAGATCGCGTTCAGAAGGTGCTTTCTTCATATCGGCTTCCCACCTTTTTCAAGGGCCATCGCGCTCCCATTTCGTTACCCCTCTCTCTGTTTTTTCAATCTCTCTTCACCGCTCTTTCCCCCTCTCCTTCCGAGAGTGAGATCAGATCGCTGCTCGCGCATCCCTTTCTTCCCTATACGCACCAGGAACTCCTTCAGAAGGGGGTGGTTGAGGAGGGGAGAACTTTGCTTCTCTCGTTAAATTCGATCTGTCACACACGAGGATTTGCTTCTATGTTGACCACATTGATGCATCATCAGTGGAAACCAGCTTATTCTCTCGCAGAACAAACGGCCCAACAACAGATGGCGGAAACAGAAAGGGAGGAAATGCGTGCCATCATAGAATGGTTACTGTGCACGATGCCTCCCTTCCCTCTTTCGGGTGAACAGATAAGACAGATTTTCAACCGATGGATTTCGAATGAAGGCACAATCTCCCCATTGCACGAGGAAAAGGACTCTCAATCGAAGGGGGTCACAATCATCACAATGCATATGAGCAAAGGGTTAGAATTTCCCATCGTCTTCACGCCCGGGTTAATTTCACGACACATCACCCCTTCTCCTTTTGTTCTCCACCAACACTCCTGGCACCCTACCTGTGTCGACTCTCCCGAGAATCAATCTGCCTTGCACGACCGAGAAAGGGAAAAGTTGAGGATGCTCTATGTCTGCTGTACGCGGGCTAAAAAGCGGCTCTACTTGCCCGCCCTAATTGACCCAAGCTGTCGAGAGATAGCGCCGGGCCAGGCAGCGCCCATGGAGCTTTTTTTGAATGGACTTCCCCCCCTGAAAGAAGTGTTGGCCCAAATCGGAATCTCTTACACCGACCTTTAGGAAGAAAATCGCACTATTTTCTTATGAAACATAGGTTTTTCTTCCTCGGAACCCTTCATGGGCAACTAGAGACCGTTGCACAATCTCTATTGGTTTTATTCAGAAAAATCCAAATCTTTTTAAAGAATGAGTTCGAAGTTTAAGAATTTTTGGTCATTTTCGTATACAAGACTCAAAGATTTGTTCATTGTTTCAGCAATTTGTTGTGCTTATCCGGGTTGAGGGACCTACCTTTTGACCATTTTATGCAAACCCTACCATATTCACCGCCTTGAGAGGGTTAAAACAGATCGATTTCGATCTCAATTGAGCGCCTCAACCTTAATTCTCGTCATGTCATCATATAGCTCGCTCGAAAAAATCTGAACTGCTTCTTCAAAACCCCAAACCCCTGCTCTATTTTAAATCTTTTCTAAGAAATTAATCGGTTAAATTTCTTCTGAGGAGGTCGGAGCGAATGGTTCTTTCTTGCCCTGTACATGACTCCATCTTTTATCGATCTGCTTTTCAAAAATTGTCGATGTTTCTCGAGATCATATGCTTTGTCAGTCATTAGTCTCTTTGTCTCAACATCTTCCATCATCTTGCTTCATTTTGATATCCATGCTTTCAAGTTGTTCATTCGCACCTAAAAGAAAAAATGACATCTCATATCTCCTTGCTTTCGGCCCTCTGTGTGTCCGAAAAGGTTTTACCAGATCTCTACCTTCATAAGGGAGAGGCTGTGCAACGGTCTTTCATTTGTGTATTTCTCAACCCTTGATAGAGGAGGCAGATCGAGAATCGTTAATCTAAGTAGTGGATCAACCAATCGACAAAGGGAAGAGCCCTCTCGTTCTCCTCTTCGCATGGAGCCCCATCCTTGGCAGTAGCGACGCAGAGAAGGTCGGCGTGATCTTTGTGATCGCGCTCTTTTAAGTCAAAGCATTGGTAACCATTCCCTTGACCAGCATGATAAAAAGGATAGAGAGCTTTGGGATGAGCTCGCCACTCAGAAGGGCCTTTTCCTTTATCCCCGCATTTTTCCTGCCGGGATATCAATTTTTGATACTCGGGCAGTAACTGGTCTGCTTTCAATATTCCCTCTCCCCTTTTCTTTGAAAACCCATTATGAATGCGAAAAAATGACAAAAACTCCTCAGGAAGATCGATGGGAAAATGTTGCTGCCATTGCACGATAGACCTTTCCAAAAGCGGAGGACCTCCCCAACGGACTTCTGGAGAGTTTCGCGCAACGTAGACGAGAAAGATTTCATATTCTTTTCGGCCCGCTCTTCGCTTGCCCAAGCAGACCTCCACCCTCTCTATTCTGGAGAAAAAACGTATGATTGCCTCGTAAAGCTTGGGAAGATAGGGAAAGGCATTGAGCCATAAATCTTGAAGAAACTTCTTACCAACTTGTTGAGTAAGCTTAGAAAAGTTAAACCATATTCTAGGGGAAGAAGGGAGAAAAGATAGCAGTTCTTCCCAAGTAAAACAAGGGTGTGCGCTGAGAGAAAAAAAGTGAGAGAGGGAGGGAAGAACTTTCCATTGCGTCTCCATCTTTGTTAACATCATTACCCTCCTTTTGCCTAACCTTGGCCTATTTACTACAAACGATTCTCGACTATGTTCGATGTGCCCCAGTGTAGAATAATCGGACTAAAATGGGCAAAGGGATTGAAAAGGTTTGCCCCTAATAACCACATTCGAGGCTAGCGTCTGGTTCATCAAATGTTGTTGCGCGGGTCAAAATATGCAAGATCGAATGAAGTGGTTGGCACACTTTATTTCAAAAGAAAAGAATCATAAGCACTTGATTATAAAATACAAACTAAACATAGACAAAATGATTGCATAGAGATTTGCTTAGGGAGAATGACTCCTCCTTTTTTTCTGTAGGGCAACCCATTCATCTCACTATCATCGTGACTCTTTTGCTCACTCATTCTAAATTCTTAAACCTTGCCAGCGAATCCTCATATGGGGTACATTGAGCCGAAGTCGTGTAGCGTGATAAGGTTAGCAATGGTCACGAAGGTGAAAAGCAAGAGGAAAGTTCGGACTGCCCATCCGAAAAAGAAGGGAAGGACAAAGGATGATCCTCTGCTTACGGGCGTGAAAAGCGGACAGGAATCAGGGGTTTTCTTCATGATCTTATCCACTCTTTTTTCCACGTTTTCGCTTCCTACCCCTCTCTTTCGCATTTTTTGCCTCCTTTTTGCCGTCGGGCATTTTTTGTGGAAAGTTGGGCACACAACTTGTTCGAGGTGGGCCCATTTGCATCGTTTGCATGGCGAGCTGGAGGCTAATAAAAAGCTCATCGTCAAAAACCGTGCGTCGGCGAAGGCAAGGCTAAGGAGTTGCTACCGCAAAAAGGGGTTAGAGGGAGAGCTATTGGAGCAGGTGGTCACCGCAATCTCCTCCCGTGAAAATCACTTGTTGCAATCCCTTCTTGAAGAGGAGACAGGTGCTCGGCTTACCTCTCATCATCACCCCCTCTATCATGCGCTGGGAGCTGGCACGGGGACGCTGGGAGCCGCCCTATCCTGGGGTGCGGGCAGTCTTCTAGGCTCTTGGACGGGAAGCTTTGTCGTTTCAGGTCTGCTTCTCGTTGGAGGTGCGTTGTGGGTTGCGGTCCTTGAAAAGGAGGACCTTACTTCTGCTCTCGTGTGGAACCTCTCCATCGTCCTAGTCATCTCCCTCTCCCTCTACTTCTTGTCCAACATAGTTTCGAAATAAGATGGGAGCTAACCTGTTTGATGATTTTCTCGCCTCTAAGAAGGAGGAGAGTCTTAGCCCCTTTTTGACTCCCGCTTCTCGCCGTTTGGCTCAAAGCCTGCCCCTTAAGCTTTCAATTTTTTCCGGGTGTCTGCTTCTGCTCTCCTTCATTTATTCCTTCACCTTTGTCACGCTGTCCTACGTCCTTTTGCTTTTTGTTTATTGCATATTGGGCACTCCCGCCATGTTGACTGTCATCAAGCAACTCAAACACCTTGTGATCAATATCGACGTGTTGATGGCTCTGTCTGCCTTTCTCTCTTTTCTGATCGGCAACGAAATGGAGGGAGGCCTTTTACTGGTCCTTTTCTCCCTTTCCAATTCCATTGAGGAAACGGTAACAAAGAAAACCAAAAGCGCTCTGATCAGTCTGCGCAAGCTGTCCCCCACTATGGCTACGGTGGTGGAAGCAGATGGTTCTTGCATCGAAAAGAGCGTGGAGGAAGTAGAGGTGGGGGATCTTTGCTTGATTAGAGCTGGAGAAATCGTCCCTTTGGATGGCATTGTAGTGGAAGGCCGTTCCTTCGTCAATCTCGTTCACCTCACTGGGGAGAACATGCCGGTCTCTAAAAAACAAGGGGATGAAGTGCAGACGGGAGGTCGAAACCTGGATGGCACCCTGACGATTAGAGTCGCCCATATTAGTCAGGAGTCCACTCTTTCTAAAATCATTCAGCTTATCGATCGTTCACAAAAAATGAAACCCAAGATACAGGGTTTGTTCGATCGTTTTGGGAGATATTATGCCCCCTGCATTATTGGCCTTTCCTTGCTGATCGCACTCTTTTTTCCGATATTTTTCTCTGTGCCTTTTCTCGGAGTAGAGGGAGCGATCTATCGAGCGTTAGCCTTTCTTATCACCGCCTCCCCTTGTGCCCTCATCATCGCTATTCCCACCGCTTACCTCAGCGCGGTCAGCGCCTGTGCCAAAAAGGGGCTTCTATTGAAAGGGGGAATCGTGTTAGATGCTTTTTCCCGCTGTCAAGTCGTCGCTTTTGACAAAACAGGCACGCTCACCACAGGTTGTCTCACCTGCAGCAGAGTTGAGCGTATCGTTGGGTCAGATTGTTCTGAGTCAGAAGCGATCGCCATCGCTGCCGCCCTAGAAAAACATGTCACCCATCCCATAGGAAGGGCTGTTTGTCAATTTGCTCGAGAAAAGGGGGTAGCTGATGCCCATATCCACCATTTTCAATCGGTACCAGGGTTGGGCCTGCAGGCCAAGACAGCGATTGGTGGACTAGAACATGAGGCGTGGATCGGGAGTGAAGCATTTGTTGCCTTGCACTTTCCTACCTTTGATTTTCAATCGATAAAGCAAAGTCGAGAAGAGATGGAGGCCTTCCTTCTGGTGGACCAGACTCTCTTTCTTTTTCACTTTCTTGATTCCCTTAGGCCCAATATCTCAGAGACAGTCTGCACCTTGCAAAAATCCGATATCGATGTCATTATGTTGACGGGAGACCATCAGAAAAGTGCAGATTCGGTCGCAAAACTAGTGAACATTCACACCTACTATGCCAAATTGCTTCCAGAGGAGAAGTTAGACATCGTTGCAAGTTTTTCTGATACAAAGGGATTGGCTATGGTAGGGGATGGGATTAATGATGCCCCGGCTTTGGTCAGAGCCACTGTGGGCATCTCTTTAGGACAGATTGGAAGCGCTACCGCTATCGACGCTGCAGATATTGTTTTTTTACACGATGACCTCAGTCTCATCGGCTGGCTCTACCGAAAAGCTAAATCGACGATGCATATCGTCAAGGAAAATTTGTCCATTTCTTTGGTTATCATCATTCTATCGACAACGGCAGCCCTAGCAGGGTGGACTCCTCTCTGGCTATCCGTCATTTTGCACGAAGGAGGGACAGTGCTGGTTGGATTGAATAGTTTACGCCTACTAAAAAGATAGGCCACTGTCACATATGGAAAGACCTGATAAAGACAACCCGTTGGTCAAAAAGGCTGCGATTCAGTTTGAAACTCAACTCTTTGAAACATGTTATGTGTGGTTACAAGAGCATATGCCCAACCACTTTTTCGAAGAGATCATTCCCAGCCACTTGACGCTAATTACCCACTATCTGATGGGATTTCCCTTACAGGATTGTCTCTGCCGCATCCAGTTAAAGGGGGTTTATTTCGTCCTTATCCTTGACAGCCCCGAAGTGGATATAGAGATATTAAAGCCTTACCATTTTATTGGGATTAAACATTATCAAACCTTCATCTCTAACGCACCTCCTCCCTTTCCAGGGATTGCCCAACGATTGCGCATTGGTGTCATTCATTGCTCTTCATGTCCAGGACTGCAAGAGGAAAAGCTTGCCTTAGAAGAAGCCCTTCCTCAGGTGGATGTGCAGATGCTTCTTCAGGAAGTGAACAAGGTAAGTTCGGAAATCGAAGAGGTTGAACTTGTGCAGATCATCCGCGACATGGGCTCGCTATTTTTGCAGTCTCTGTCCAAAGAAAGATTGGCTTTGGCCATTGCCATGTTTTTGCGTACGAAGACGAAAGATGGTTGTCAATATCAGGTACGCTATCATCGGGAATGGAGCTCTTCAGACGAAGACACCCCTTCTCTACAAATTGTCCTGGCTTGGCGCAATATCCCTAAATATCGGTTTCTCTATCGTCTCGCTAAAATGATCTACAGACATCGCCTAAAAATGATGAGGGTAAATGCGGCCTACATTGATCCCTACGGCCCTCATAGTACTCTAGTGATGTCTTTGGGTTTGCATGGTGTGCAAGGTGAAGCTGCTTGGAAAGCTGCGGATCTTTCGGACTTTCTTCAAGAACTCGCCACTTTGAATCTTTTTCCCGACGGAGATGCAGTAGAACATAGATTTGTGCAGCCCAAACTGTTAAGTGGCAATATGGGCAACCTATTGAGGACTATCGTCCATATCGTCCACCAAACCTTAGTTCATGGAGACCCCAACCTTTACACTCTTTCCAACGTGGAAGAGGCCCTTTGCCAACATCCTGAAATTACCACACAAATTTGCGATCTTTTTCGGTACAAGTTTCACCCTCAGGAACGAAAGTTGACACACTATGAAACGATTGAGAAAAAGCTTGCATCCTCAGTTGAGAGATTAGATACGGGAAATGAACTTCATGACCAGAGAAGAAAAAACATACTAAGGCAAGCAATATGCTTTATCAAGCATGTGTTAAAAACCACCTTTTATCAAGCCAATCAAAGTGCACTTGGCTTCCGTATCGACCCCTTTTACCTCAACACCCTCCCCTATGACAGTGTGGGGGTGTTTCCTGCACTTCCCTATGGAATATTTTTCATTCAAGGGATGCATTTTATAGGGTTTCATATTCGATTTAAGGATTTGGCCAGGGGGGGGGTGCGTACCATCCTCCTCCCACAAGGTGAACAGGCGCTCTCGGAAAAGGATCGCATTCTCTTAGAATGTTATCAGCTTGCTCACACGCAACAGAAGAAGAACAAGGATATTCCGGAGGGTGGGGCCAAGGGGGTGATTTTTGTGGACCCCCACGATCGTTTGTGGTCAGAGTCGCGCATTTACCAAAAAGAGTTGGCCCTCTCTGGGAAACCGGAAGAAGAGGTAACCAACACTCTGAAGAGATTTGCCGAACAACAGAAGGAACAATATCTTTATCAAGCGCAAAGGGCCTATATCGACAGTCTACTCACGCTGACCAATCATGAGGAAAATGGAGAACTCAAAGCAAGAGGGGTGGTCGACTATTGGAATCGACCTGAATATCTCTATTTGGGACCCGACGAGAACTTGAAAGATGAGATGATCGAGTGGATCGCTAGCTACAGCGTGCAACAAGGTTATCGACCTGGAATCGCCTTTATTTCGAGCAAACCACATCTTGGCATCAATCATAGGGAGTATGGTATTACCTCCTTCGGAGTCAATGTCTGCATGGAAGAGAGCTTGAACTATCTCAACATGGATCCCAAGAGCACTCCCTTCACCGTCAAAATGTCCGGGGGCCCTAGGGGAGACGTGGCGGGCAATCAAATTGTGAATCTTCTGCGTTACTACCCCAATAATGCCAAGCTTCTCGCTCTGAGGGATAGCTCGGGGGCGCTATTTGATCCAAACGGATTAAATCTTTCAGCCCTGGTCCAGCTCTTTCACTCGGGGGAATCCGTCGCATCATATCCCCCTCAACATCTTTCGGAGGGAGGATATCTGTTAGATTTGCGCACCAAAAAAGAAGAAACAACTTATACAACCAAAACGCTTTGTTGGAAGAAGAGGAAAAAAGATCTTGTGCAAACCTGGTTGTCTGGAAGTGAGACCAACCTCCTATCGCGCCATACGGTCCATCAAACCAAGGCTGATATTTTTATCCCCGCAGGAGGGCGCCCTCGCACTCTGAATAGTGTCAATTATCACGAGTTTTTAGATGCACATCAAAGGCCAACTTCTCGAGTAATCGTTGAAGGGGCCAATCTCTACCTCACTCCCCGAGCTCGAAAAAGATTAGAAGAAAAGGGCGTTTTGATCATCAAGGACAGCTCTGCTAATAAGGGGGGAGTGGTCTGTTCTTCCATGGAAGTCCTTATTGGGTTAATTTTATCCCCTGAAGAGTTTCTTCAAAGAAAATCGATTTTAGTAGAAGAGATTCTTGCGTTGATTGGAAAAGTTGCCCGGGATGAGACTAGATTAATGTTGCATATTCATGAACATATGGGGGAAGGGTTGACCCATATTTCTGAAAGAATTTCCCAAAAGATCGATGACTACACCTATGAGTTATTAGAATACTTGGAATCTATTTCTCTGCCAGATGATCCAAAGGATCCCCTAATCCAAGCTTTGTTTCATTCCTGTCCAGCTACCCTTGTGAAAGAGTATGCGCATCGGATTTTGTCCCATATCCCCACTCTGCATAAAAAGGCAATGATCGCTTCCCATCTAGCTTCAAGAATGGTCTATTCGCGGGGCCCCTCCTGGTCTCCTTCGATCGTCGACCTTCTCCCATTAATCACCACCGGTCCAGAAGTTAGCTAGACGGTGAAAAATATGGGCCTAGGCAACGCATTGCATTTGGCCCTCTGCTATAAATGCATCAAGATTGTTGCCATAACCTCTGATTGATCGGCTTAATAAAGACCGTTGTATAACCTTCTAACCGTCTGGTTTCATTCAGAAAATCAAGGCCGTTGCATAACTTTCCTTAGAACTTGTCGTTGATCATCAGGCCATGTGGCACAACGAAAATAGAAAAGAGGAAAATATATATAAGCAATTTATAATGAGAAGACCGTTGCATAACTTCTCTTGGGGTTCGTCGTTGACTACCAAACTGTGTAATACAGCGGAAATAGAAAAAGAGGAAATATGTTCAAATCATTTGTAATGAATATCTTGTGATGATTATAAATCTCGGTTTTCTCACTCGAATTCTTATGGTTTTTCACATAAAGTCGACCAACCAGAGGTTATGCAACGGTTTTATGAAAAACTTATTTAGATCGTAAATTTTGGGCCCTTCGCTTGAATTCCCATGGTTTTTCACATTAAGTTGGTCAATCAGAGGTTATGCAACGGTCTTTAATATAAAAACCAGGGGAATGCAAGTGAGGAACCCAAAAAAACTGCGACCATTGCAAATCCTTCACTACGAATAACTCAGGCGCGTTCCCTCTTTAAGACCGTTGCGTAACCTTTGAACAGAAAGGAAGGGGTATATTTAAGTTTGGTTGTAATAAAAAGCTTATAACGATTACAAATCGTGGGTTTCTCTTTCGAATTCCCACGGTTTCTCACTCCAAGCCAGTCGAAGAAACACAGACCGCGTTAAAAATATCTTGGCCCTGTTGAAAAATGGGAAGGTAGTGATAAAAACTGTTAGAAACAGGCCTAAAATAAAATGGCTGACCCATATCATAAGTTACTGAAAATAAAAAAGGTACGCGTTCACGGGGGTAGCGAAAAAATCGATACTCCTCTTTTCACTTTCTCGAAACCGCGTTCCTCCAAAAAATTCTGAAAAGAAGGGAGACACTGCAGAGCACGATTCATGCTGCCCCCCGAAGTATACCTAACTTAAATTATAGAACTAAGGAAGGGGGGGACCTTATCTCGTAGAAAGATTCAAAGAGCTCGGTTAGGAAGAGAAACACATTTTTCGATCTTTGTTGCAAAGTGACGGCTA
>Ga0209562_1000178_pt1 | contig 27613 bp, 23 predicted proteins | sample WorMetvacBELIZE2_FD_187399 | JGI IMG/M metagenome (GOLD analysis project Ga0209562, IMG submission 187399) | Marine gutless worms symbiont microbial communities from Max Planck institute for Marine Microbiology, Germany - Olavius vacuus BELIZE.2... | ecosystem: Host-associated > Annelida >... | reverse complement strand
AATGATAAACATTCTCCAATTATTGGCTGGGCTGCAGATGGATTTCCAATCTATGCGCTTTACGGATATCAAAATGCTAATAATCGTAACTCCCCAATAATTGAAAATACTTCAAGTTATCGATTAAAACAAGGTCAGAGACCGTCAGGTGGTAGTAATCCAGGTGGGTATTATGACGGAACATTTGTTGCTGATTATGAATATATTGAAGGTGCAGGCAGTTTAGATGAATGTAATGGTCGAAATGTAATCACACCTGAATTTCCTAGTGGGACATATGCATATTTTTTAACTAACTCTTTCCCAGTAATTCCCAGATGCTACAAAGGCACCCCTTCTACAGATTTCTCCCGAAGACCAGGTAGACCATAATTTCAACAAAATATTCTCAAACAAATTTTTTTTAACCTTTAAAGCTTAAATAAATATCTAGAAATGAATGATAAAAAGTTAACTAACAACGAATTAAAAATTGATATTGCATCTGCAGCATTGATATTGGCAATTGGAATATCAATTGCCGGATATTTTATTAGTGAAACATTATACAAATCAAAGGTTGCATTAAATACTGCTGAAGTAAAGGGACTTGCCGAAAGATTTGTCGAAGCGGATACCGCTTACTGGACAGTTAAATATTCGGTTAGCGGTAAAAATAAAACTGATATTCCCCAAATGTATAAAGATTCTGAAGCTGATCAAAAAAAGATAATTTCATTATTGAAAAAAAACGGATTTTCAGATGATGAAATCAAACTGGGGATAATTGAATACTATAAGGAAGAATATCGCGATGAAGATCAAAAACTTGTAGAAGAAAAACATTTTCTAATTGGTGAAATTGAAGTCCAAACATCCAATGTAAGACTAGTTTCTAAAGTTAGAGCTGAACTAAATTCTTTATTAGCTCAAGGGTTAAATGTTAGAAATAATGCACCGGCATATCATTTCACCAAATTAAATCAAATTAAACCTGATATGCTAAAAGAGGCAACTAAAAATGCCAGAGTTGCAGCCAATGAATTTGCTGCCAATGCTGGAGTCGATGTAGGTGGAATTCGTAGTGCCCGCCAAGGTGGTTTTGTTATTCGAGATATTGGTGAGGATTATGGAGATACCAATAAAATTGACAAAAGTGTTCGGGTAGTTACCAATATTACTTTTTTTCTCACTGATTAACTTTCTCAGATATTTCAAAAAGTAAATATTCTGGATTTGTTTTTAGTCTAAAATTATCATTGGTTAGATAAACGATTCTAAAAATTCATCAAGATTTATTAAATAGCTTGAGAATTAATGATATGCCTGAGTAAAATTCAACAAGTTGATATATTAAAGATTAAAGCAAGAAAATAATTATGATTCATTTTCGATTTTTTTTACTATATCGTTGCAAATAAAAATAAAACAAAGTTGAAATTGTCGCACCCAAAATTGATGTTGACATAAATACAATCTTCCCTCCAAGATAATATTGCGCTGAGAAGAATAATCCTAATATTATTGAGGTAGTCATTGCTATATAATGCGGATTCTTTGCTTCAGCCCATTTTGCAAAGACAAATGCTGCTGCTGAAAAAGCGCAGATAATAATAAACATTGAAAATAATGAGCCTAAAAAGAAACCAACTAGATTACTTTCATCCATATTTAAGCAATAATAATTTAGTTAACCGCTAAATTATATAATTAACACATTAATATTATTTATTTCAATTCTTTAAATTCCAAACCAAAATAATAACTACTTGAACTCAAAATATATTTAATATGAGAACCACAGGCGATCGAATTCGGCATACAATTTTGTTTGAAGCGTTTCTACTTGCACTTTGCATCCCTTTACTTTCACTGATTTTGCAACAGCCCCCGATTAAAATGGGATTGATGGGAATATTTTTTAGTATCACTGCTATGACTTTAAATTACCTCTATAATCTTTTTTTTGACAAAGCTCTGATGCGATTAGGAAAACCTTTATATCCAAGAGACTGGCGGCTTAGAACTCTCCACGCATTGTTATTTGAGTTCGGTTTTATCTTTATTACTGTCCCGGTAGTAATGGTTTGGTTAAATTATACTTTCTGGCAGGCATTGGCTTTGGATGTAGGATTTTTAATATTTATCCCAATATATACATACATTTATAATTGGCTATATGATTGGGTATTCCCACCAAAGTTGGTATCATAATTTACTAAAAGATTTTGCTCAATATATTCGAAATATCATCTTATTGTAATATTCGGTTTTGTTCCTAAGTTATAAATAAAATATGTTGAAAAATAAAAAAATCTATTCTCAGAATTAATAAAAATGCAAGTATATTTAAACGGAAAAATATTACCGATTGAAGAAGCAAAAATTTCGCCAATGGATCGATCATTTTTATTTGGCGATGGTGTATATGAAGTAATCCCTTTTTTTGATAAAAGACCTTTTGAATTGAAGGCGCATCTAGAAAGATTGCAAAGATCTTTGGATGGAATTTTCTTACCCAATCCTTATAGCATAGATGAATGGCAAAAGATCATCGAACAAGTAGTTGAGGTATCCCAATATTCTGATCTTGCTCTTTATTTACAAATTAGTCGGGGAGAATATTCTAAAAGGGATCATGTTTTTCCCGAACACCTAAATCCCACAATCTTTATTGCTCCATTTGAACTTCACCGACCTACTGAGCGAATTCTAACAGAGGGTATTGAAGTTGTGACTACTGAAGACCAACGCTGGTTTCATTGTAATTTTAAGACCACTTCACTTTTAGGAAATCTTTTAGCAAGATGCGTATCAGCTAAAATTGATGCGAGTGAAACCATTATGATTCGTGATGGATATGTTACAGAAGCTTCTGCTGCAAATATTTTTGTGGTTAAAGATAATCAAGTTTTAATTGTGCCGGATGATAATTTAATTTTACGAGGTATTACCTATAGTATTATTGAAAGTTTATTAGCTGAGAACAATATAGCATTTCAAAAACGAAAAATTACCAAAGATGAATTAATCAATGCTGATGAGGTTTGGTTAAGCTCATCAACTAAAATGGTTATTCCGGTAACTAAAATCGATGGAAAAATAATCAAAAATGGTAAAGCTGGACCTGCTTTTCAGACAATCAATAAATTAATTTGGCAGTATCAATCAAATTAATTTAGAAGATTTACTTTTAAATTAAACAAAAAAAAATTATTTCTAATCGTCTGATCATTCGGCAACTAAAAATCAAAATAAACTTTGATCTGAAAATATTCAGATAATATTCACATTAAAATAATTCAATTAAAACAATAATATAAATTGTTTTATTAAAGCTATACATTAGCTTAAATCTTGCTAACCTCTTGAATAATCAAAGCAATTTGTAAAAATATCTTGACAACCGGTGTTTAAAAGTGCAAAATTGTGGTTAAATAATAAATATTTGTGCATAATTGTGCATAATGTAACCATTTACTAACAATAAAAGGGAGAATTTGGAAAAATTAGTTTACGGAGCCTACGAAATTAGCATGGATGGTAAAGGTCGGGTGCTTTTGCCGCGTGAAGTGCGTGAATTTTGGTCGTTAGCTGCCGATAGTAAATTAAAAATTACCGCAAGACCTGATGGGTGTTTAATATTACTGTTACCGGATATCTGGGAGCGGGAAATTGCAAGCTTTAAAGAAGAAAATCCTGAAAATCCCGCAAGACGAAGATATATCGAAGCTTATATGCATTACACCCGCGAAGAAAAAATTGACAATACCGGTAGATTAATGCTTGCCAGTCCACTTAGAAAATTTTCAGGAATTGAACCGGGAACCAAAGTGGGAATGATTACCGGAAGTTTTGATCGATTTTTACTAATGAGTAAAGAAGTATGGGACCGTCATGAAAAAGAAATTAAAAATGACGCTGCTGATCGATTATGGGAACAAAAATAGATTGGGATTTAATGAAATACCATGACTTCTATTCATATCCCGGTATTGTTATCAGAAGCAATCGAAGCTCTAAAAATAAAACCTGATGAAAAATATATTGATCTAACTTTAGGGGGATGCGGACATGCAAAAGCAATTTTGGCTAGATTATCACCTAGCGGGAGGCTTCTGGGATTTGATCGGGATAATCAAGCAATAGAACAAGCCAAAAAGCTTGATGATTGTAGATTATTAATTCGTCATTTACCCTTTAATAAGTTGAATGATGAATTAGCCAAAATTGGCTGGCAGAAAGTATCAGGGATACTGATAGATTTGGGAATATCCTCTATGCAGCTTGATTCGGCTGAAAGGGGATTTAGTTATTCGCAAACCGGCAGATTGGATATGCGAATGGATATTCGGCAAGAGCTAGATGCAGAAAAATGGATTAACCATATTGATGAAAAAACACTAAAGGAGGTAATTAAATATGAAGGTGAAGAACGGAATGCTGGCAAGATCGCAAAAGCGATTATCAAAAATCGAAGCAAACGGTATATTTCCACGACAACCGAGTTATCTGCGATTATCAGGAATTGCCTTAGCGCAAAAGAAAATTGGCGGAGTGTTGCCTCACGCACTTTTCAAGCTATTCGCATCCACATTAATGCCGAACACTCGCAGTTATCGAGCCTCCTACCGCAAATTCCCAATTTATTAAATACTGGGGGTCGTTTAGTGGTGATTTCATTTCATTCATTAGAGGATCGAACCATAAAAAACTTTATTAATTCGGATAATTTAAAACGATTAAATGCAATTTCAAAACTACCTAAAGGGTTTCCAATTTCGAAAACTGATATTAACCGAAATTATATGAAACGAGTTGGAAAACCAATTAGAGCAAGTGTTGAAGAAATTGCGATAAATCATCGAGCACGAAGCGCAATTATGAGGGTAGCTGAAAAAATTTAGCAATGTTATGCGGGTATTAATTATGATTCTGATAATTATTAATACGGTGCTTGGTTTAATTGCAGTCAATTTTCAATACCGAATGAGATTAACTATTCAAAAACAATATCAAGAACAGCAACTAGAAAACACTTTACGATATGAGTATGACCAGTGGAATACTGAAAAAAAAATAATTGAAAGTGAGCAAAAAATTGAAATTTTCGCTAAGGAAGAATTAGGGATGATTCCAATAAAAAATTATGCCGCAACAATTACCATTAAATAAAATATTGTGAATAAAAAAAATAACCCCAAAAAAAATCGCACAGATAATGTCAATATTAGCCCAGAGCAAATGGCGTTTTTATATGATCGGGCACTTCAGCAAGCAAGATTACGCTCAATATTTTTATTGAGCTTATTAATAATAATTGTAGTAATACTAGTTGGGCGAGCATTTTGGTTACAAGTAGTTGCAGATGAAAAATATATTTCCGAAGGCGAAAAAAGATACTTACGGGTTGAGCAGATTCGCGGAAAGCGAGGGATAATAACCGATCGAAATGGTGAAGTTTTGGCAATGAGTGAATCTTTCGCAAAGATAATTGCTTCTCCAAATATCTATAGATCGGTTATTGCAAAATATCGTCCTGAACAATTGCAAAAGAACCACGAAAAAATTGAAGCACTAGCTAAATATATAAATAAACCGATTGCACTGGTAAATAACCAACTTTCTACAAATGGGAACTATATAGTATTAGCAGATAACAAGCAACCTCAATTAGCAAGTATTTACACTAAAGATATTCCGGGGTTAGACATTAAGATTTACAACAAACGTCTTTACCCAACAGCAGAAGTAAATGCTAGTTTGCTAGGTATAACTGATTTTCATGATAACGGTCAAGAGGGTTTAGAGCGTTATTTTAATTTACGATTAAAAGATAAGGTAGGTTTGGTTAGAAAAACCCAGGATTTGCGAAAACAAGTTATTACTGCTGATATTATCAATCAGCCGCAAGATGGCGAAAACATTGCCCTCTCACTAGATAATCGTCTTCAACAATATGGATACTCAATTCTCAAAGAATATGTTACTACCAGCGAAGCTATAGATGCGGCTTTAGTAATGATCGATACAATTTCAGGTGAAATTTTAGTGATGGTTTCATATCCGTCATTCAATCCAAATAATCGTCAAAAATTAAAATATCATAATTTAAGAAATATCGCAATAAGTGATATTTTTGAACCCGGTTCTACCATCAAACCATTTTTTGCGGCATTATTGTTAGAAAAAAAATTAGCTTCTGCTGATGAAATTTACAATACCGGTAAAAAATTAATTGTAGCCGGAAAGCCTATTGTCGATGCAGTATATCGTAAACAATTAACTTTATCTGAAGTAATAAGTTATTCATCAAATCGAGGGATTGTTCTGGCAACTGAAGACTTAACTCAGGAAGATAGTTATGAAATGCTTTCAAAACTTGGATTTGGTAAAGTCTTACCAATTTCTTTACCGGGTTCGGTCACCGGGGTATTAAGAGATTATCGAAACTGGCATAAATTAGATAAAGCCACTATTACTTTTGGGCATACGATATCTACGAGCTTATTGCAATTATTAAGAGCTTATACGGTTTTTGCTCGTGGTGGAGAAATAATTCAACCGACGATATTAAAAACTGAAAACCTCAGAGCAAAAGGCAGGAGAGTATTTTCAACTTCCAGCATTAATAAAATAAATTTAATGTTGGAACAAACAATATCAAACGGCACCGGCCGATTAGCTCAAATAACTGATTACACAGTTGCTGGAAAGACTGGTACCGTAAAAAAATTACTTGGCGGCGAATACCAAAAAAAATATCGGGCTACATTTGTAGGGTTTGCTCCAGCAAGAAATCCTCAATTATTATTGGCGGTAATGGTAAATGAACCAAATGCTAATAGTCAATATTATTCAGGCGGCGGTGTAGCTGCTCCAATTTTTTCGAAAGTGATGGCAAGAGCACTACAACTTCGAGGAATTAAGCCAGATTTATATAAGCAATATCAAACGGTTCAAGCTGTTGATGAGCAATAAAATTTAAACAATGGAAGTAATTCAAACAAATAAGAATTTGACAATTAAAGATGCTCGAGAAAAGTTTGCAAATTCTCAAGCGATAGCTAAGGATATAGTTAATAAAATTCAGGCTAAAACCAGGAAACCAATTGTTGGTATAAGTGATCATCATCAGCACATTAAAAAAAATACAATCTTTTGTGCAGTACCAGGTGAAAACTTCGATCCCCGAACAAAAATTGATTTTGCAATTTCAAAAAATGTAATTGCGGTTATTTATGAAAGTAAGGATAATTTTAAATTACCATTAACTAAACAGAAAGTTGTAATCTTACCAATTACCAACTTAGATTACTTGCAAGGTTTTATTGCTCATGATATTTATAGTTATCCCTCAACCAAAACCAAAATTCTTGGCGTTACCGGCACAAATGGTAAAACCTCGATTATTTGGGCAATTTCCTCAATCCTTGAACAATTAGGAGTAAAAAGTGGGATTATCGGCACTCTTGGATATGGAACTCCAAATAATTTATTGAAAACATTAAATACCACGCCAAGCGCAATTCCCTTTAATCAATATCTTAATCAATTGGTAAATAAGCGGGCGAAATTGATCGCAGTTGAAGTTACCTCAATTGCACTCGAGCAAAATCGGGTTCAAGGGTGCAATTTTTTTGGACAAACTTTTACCAATTTATCGCATGATCATCTTGACTACCATAAAAATTTAGCCAATTATTTTAGGAGCAAGCAAAAATTATTTTTGGAATATCCCTCAGAATTTGTTTTAATAAATCTAGGAGATAGATATGGTCAAAAACTTTGGCAAAAGCGAAAAAAAATTCTCACGAAAAAATGTTGGGCGCTGGCACCGATTAATTGTAATCTAAACAAAGCCAAACAATTTTTATCTAAATTGGAATTAAAGCAAAACACTTTGCCGATTTTTTTAGTAAATGGCAAAAACGCTGAACATTTTGTTTTATCAATTTTACACAATCAAAAAGTCATCTCGCAAGAATTCAATACAAACTGGCTGGGAATGCATAACTTAGAAAATCTGGCACTAGCTTTGATAAATCTTTATTTATCTGGATTTTCATTAAAGGAAATTGCTAAAGCTATCCAAAAAATCCCTATGCCAAATGGTAGATTACAAAAAGTTGCAGTTAACAAAAATCAAAATCATCCTGAAATTTATATTGATTATGCTCATACACCCGACGCCTTGGAAAATGCCTTAAAAACCCTAAAGACAAAACGAAAAGATAAAAGTAAATTATGGTGTGTTTTTGGTTGTGGCGGAAATCGTGACCTAGGTAAAAGAATTGAAATGGGTAAAATTGCCAAGAAATATTCTGATATTGTTGTAGTTACTTCCGATAATCCGCGGTTTGAAGAACCTAGTTCAATATTAAATGATATTTATCCTAATTTAAATTTGAATCGTCGAAATTCAAAAATTAAATTTATTGTTGATCGAGCTCATGCAATTGAATTTGCACTTAATAATGCGAATACTCAAGATTTGATATTAATTGCAGGTAAGGGACACGAGGAATATCAGGATATTATGGGTAAAAAAATTCCATTTTCTGATTATCAATATGTTTGTCAATTATTAAAACAAAACAAAAGAAAAAATTACAAGTAAAAATATGACCTGGAAGTTAAGTGAAATTGCTAAGATGTGCTCAGGCACATTAATTGGCAATGATCTAGCGGTAGAAAATTTAAATACTGATAGCCGCACATCAATAACTAATAGTGTCTTTTTGGCATTGAAAGGCAAAAATTTTAATGGACATAATTTTTTGGAAGATGCTGTAAGTAGCGGGGCTTTAGGTTTAATTATTGAAAAAGATTTTTATCAAAAAAATAAAGATCAAATTACCAATAAAAATTCAATAATCTTGGTTGATGATACTCATGAAGCTTTATGTCAATGGGCAGAAAACTGGCGACAACATTTTCAAGGTAAGGTTATTGCAATTAGTGGCAGTAATGGCAAAACTACTACTAAAGAAATGTTAGTAAGAATTTTGTCAGATTATTTTGGCAAAAACCAAATCCATTTTACTCCAAAGAATTTAAACAATCATATTGGTGTCCCTTTAACTCTTTTAAGTATTCGAGATATTCATCAAATAGCAGTAATTGAAATTGGAATCAATCATCAAGGTGAAATGTCAAAATTAGCCAAGATCGTTAATCCGGATATTGCTTTAATTACCAATGCTGGTGTCGCTCATTTATCGGGATTAGGAACTGTTTCAGAAGTAGCTAACGAGAAAGCAAATTTATATCAATTTATTAAGAATAACGGAATAGCAATAATTAATCAAGATGATCAACACAAAGTAGTATTTGAAAATTTTGCAAATGGTCATAAAAAAAAGTATTTTGGATATAAAAATTGTCATAGCCAAATTACTAATGAACTTTATAAATTAAACATTTCCACAAACTATTTAGCCGAAAAAATTAATTTTTCAATTAATTCCCCGGCTACTCATCTAGGGATAAATGCTTTAGCGGTGCTCGCAATTGTCGAGGAATTTCAAATTCCTGCTAAAACTGTTTGTTCAGTATTTCCCAATCTAACTCATATTCCCGGCAGGATGCAGGTTATTGAAAACTCCCAAATAAAAATTATCAATGATGCGTATAACGCAAATCCAGATTCTATGAAAGCAGCAATAGATACTTTGAAGATCTTACCAACTCCGAGAGTTTTGATTATGGGTGATATGGCAGAAATTGATCCGGACTCAACAAATTACCATCAACAAATCATTAAATATGCGATAAATACCAAAATTGAGGCAATCATATTATTAGGCAAAGAGTTTAATCAAGCTTTTAATTCGCTAAATCTAGATCAAAATAATATTTATCTTTGCATCAGCATAACCCATGCTGAAAAAGTTTTCAACAAGTTAAAAGATCAATTCCTGAAAAAATATCAAAAGATAAATTGCTTAATTAAAGCTTCGCGATTTATGCAATTAGAACAAATAATTCCCAATATCATGCCGGGAGAATATCAAACAAAAGTTGAGGAGTTGCACTAATGTTTTTGTTTTTAAGTGAATGGCTAACCGATAGTTTTTCATCAGCTTTTAATTTTTTTGGTTATATTACTGTTCGCTCGGGGATTGCACTAATGACTTCTTTGGTAATTGGTTTATTAGCAGGTCCTTGGGTTATCAAGAAACTGCATCAATTAAATTACGGTCAATCAGTTCGTAACGACGGACCAAAATCCCATCTAACCAAAAAAGGGACTCCAACTATGGGAGGAATTCTAATTTTAATTTCAATTGTATTCTCATCGCTTTTATGGATGGATCTACGCATTTCCTATGTTTGGATTGCATTATTAGTTACGATAGCTTTTGGTTTAATTGGATTTGTTGATGATTGGCGGAAAATTATTTATCAAAACAGCAAAGGTCTAAGCGTATTTGAAAAGATGTTGTTGATGAGTATCATTAGTATAAGTGCCGGGATTTATTTGTTGTTATTTACTCCAATAGCTCAGCATACATATTTGGTGATGCCGATTTTAAAAAATGTGTATATTCCCATAGGCTTTGTTGGATTTATCGTAATGTTTTTTTTAGTAGTAGTAGGTTCAAGTAATGGAGTAAATTTAACCGACGGTTTAGATGGTTTAGCAGTTATGCCCACTATATTTATTGCCGGCGGTTTAGCAATATTTGCTTATGTTAGCGGCAATGCTATATATGCTCGATATTTATCATTTCCATTAATACCCGGAAGCGGGGAATTAGTAATATTTTTATCTACGGTAATGGGTGCCGGTCTAGCATTTTTATGGTTTAACTCCTATCCCGCTCAAATATTTATGGGAGATGTTGGGGCGCTTTCACTAGGAGCAGCATTAGGAGTGGTGGCAATGATTATCAGAGCTGAAATTATTTTATTAATTATGGGCGGGGTATTTGTAATTGAAGCATTATCAGTTATTTTTCAAGTAGGATATTTTAAATGGAGTAAAAAACGATATGGTGTGGGGCGGCGTTTATTATTGATGGCACCACTACATCATCATTTTGAACAAAAAGGATGGCGTGAAAATCAAGTGGTGGTTCGGTTTTGGATAATGACGATCATTTGTGTCTTGTTTGGATTAGCTTTATTAAAAATTCGATAATGATTCAGATTTTTAAACTACCCAATTTAAATCCTTCATCACTAAAAGGTAAAAAAGCATTGGTGCTGGGTGCGGGATATTCTGGTTTAGCAATAAGCAAATATTTGGATAATTTTGGTTGTAAATTATTAGTTGCCGATTCCCGTGAAAATCCTCCGAATTCAAAAGAATTCTTCCAAATCGAAACTGCAATTGAAAAAGTAGATTTTGATTCACCTTCAGATTCTTTTGTAAATAGCTTTTTAAGCAATATTGATTTTATTGCAATTTCACCGGGAATCCCGTTGGATAATCAATTAATTAAAATTGCCAATAATCGTTTAATTCCGCTAGTTAGCGAAATTGAAATTTTTGGTCAAGCATTGCTTGAATTAGATCCTAACTCAAAAATTGTCGGGATAAGCGGTAGTAACGGCAAAACCACAGTTACTTCAATGTTAGGAATGCTATTATCAAAAACCGGTGTAGATTGTGAAGTTGTAGGAAATATCAAACCGGCAGTTTTAGAAAGATTATTAGCAAGAATTAAAAGCAATTCCAAATTACCATTAATTTGGGTAGTTGAACTATCTAGTTTCCAACTAGCTACAACCTATCGAACCAAATTTAGTCTTGGAGTTGTTCTTAATTTTTCCAATAATCATTTAGATTGGCATCCCAATCTTGATGACTACTTTAATAGCAAACAAAAATTATATACCCTCTCGAAATCATGTATTATTAATTTAGATGATCAAAAATGCCAGCAGATGGCTAAACATCTTAGTCATAAAATCATTGCGACATTTGCACTAAATAGTCTTGCGGATTTTACAATTAACAATCAAACTCAGGAGATTATTGTTAGCGGTAAAACAATTGGTTCACGATTACAAAGTTCATTGGTAGGAAAACATAATAGTTCAAATATTTTGGCAGCGATAGCCTTATATCAAAATCTAGGTTTTTCTATAAATAATGCTGTAGATTATTTATCAGAATTTAAAGGATTAGCTCACCGAACGGAATTAGTCGCAACTATCGATGGTGTTGATTTTATCAATGATTCAAAAAGCACAACGGTAGCATCAACCATTGCTGCGATTTTGGGTCTATCAGAAAATGAAAGAAAAATTATATTAATTGCCGGAGGAATCAGTAAAAACCAGGATTTTAGTGAATTGTCAGAGGTAATAGATAAAAAGCTTAAAAAATTAATTCTTTTTGGTATCGATGCCAAAAAAATTGAATCTGATATTATCGAAAAACGACCTAAAAATTTTGAAAATAATTTAGAAGTCAACTCACAATTTAAATCAGCATTAAATCGGGCATTAAATATTTCAGATACCGGAGATATTATTTTATTTTCGCCCGCCTGCGCTAGTTACGATATGTTTACCAATTATGAAGAAAGAGGAGAGGCTTTTAAAAATTGGGTAAGAAATTTTCAAAAAGAGAATTTTGAACTTATTAAAAGCGATTGAATATGCCAAGTCGATATTCACACTTATCCGCAGCAAATGAATCTTTAAATTCATCAAAACAGATTTTAGCTTTTGAAGATGATTTAAAAGCCATAGATTTTCCGTTGATGATAACATTTGTAATACTAACAGCTATTGGATTAGTGATGATTTATTCAGCAACGATTGGAATGAGTGGAAGTTATAGCGGAAGTTATTACATCAAAAGACAATTGATTGCTCTATCTATTTCATCATTTTTGGTAATTATGTTAATGCAATTACCTAATGAGACCCTTAGATTGTTTTCAAGATACTTAGTAATATTTTCAATATTTTTATTGTTAATGGTATTTATGCCAATCATTGGTAAGGAAGTCAATAATGCGAGTAGATGGATCGGTTATGGGGGTTACAATTTTCAACCGGGTGAATTAGCAAAAATCGCAATCATTTTATATATTGCTGATTACATTGCAAGGCGTCCAAATGCAATTCGTAATGGAGTAATCGCTCAATTTCCAATTATTGTGGTTATAACAATCGTAGGATTAATTTTAATTTTACAACGCGATCATGGCACCTTAATGATCTTGGGAGTTGTGATTTTTTCGATGATGATAATAGGTGGACTTAAATGGTGGGTGACAATTTCGATTTTTACCATTGCCGGATTAAGTGTTTCAATATATATAAAATATTTTGCACCAATCTATCTTATTAAAAGATTAACTTCATTTATCGACCCACTCAAAGATCCGACTAATACCGGATATCAGTTACTTCATTCATTAATTGCTTATGGTCGAGGGCAAATCAGCGGAGTTGGTATAGGTGAATCCATTGAAAAATTAAAATATTTACCAGAAATCCATAATGATTTTATTATGGCCTTAATTGCCGAAGAACTTGGTTTAATAGGTGTAATATTAGTAATAATCCTATTTACTTATGTTATTACCCGAGGATTTATGATTAGTAAAATGGCAATTAGTCGAAATGATTTATTTGGCGCCATGGCAGTTTACGGAATTATTTTATGGATTGGATTGCAAGCATTTATTAATATTGCGGTGACTATGTCATTATTTCCAACTAAAGGAATAACCTTACCATTTATTAGCTATGGGAGTAGTAGTTTAATTGTTTTAGGTATTGGTGTGGGGGTTTTATTTAACATTCAAAGGCAAAAAGAAGTGCTAAATCCGCTAGCCAGAGAAATTGACCAAAACCTGACCAATAGGAATATTAAAGGAAAATTATATTCAAGATTAAGATAAAAATATTATGAATAATGTTGGTATCAATATAGCAATAATTGCCGCCGGAACTGGAGGTCATATTTATCCGGGATTGGCAATTGCTAATGTTCTGCTTAATAAAAAAATCAATGTTAGTTGGATTGGTATTCCTAGCGGAATTGAAAATCAAATTATTACCGATGACCGAATCAAAATGTTTCATTTAGATTTTATGGGTTTAAGAGGTAAGAATTTATCTACCTGGATATTTCTGCCAATTAGATTGGTAAAGGCAATTTTTGATTCGTTTAAAATTATTAAAAAGATTAACCCTCATTTGGTTTTGGGTATGGGCGGATATTTATCTTTTCCAATTGCAATAGCCGCAAAAATTAAAAAAATTAAAATAGTAATCCATGAGGCTAATTATTTAGTTGGCACCGCTAATAAATTTTTAATTCCTTTTGCTAATTTATGTTTAAGTGGTTTTAAAAATACCATAACTAATTCAGTTCATACCGGCAATCCGGTCAAACCTGAATTTTTTCAATTAGATCCTCCTAATTTGAGACTTAAGAAAAGAAAGGCAAATGCTGAAAATAAAAGTAAATCTAAGACAACAATAAAAAAATTAAATATCAGCGTTATTGGTGGAAGTCTGGGGGCGAAGTTTTTCAATCAAATAATACCGCAAGCATTTAGTGAATACTGTCAAAGAAACCCAAAAGTTTTAATTTCGCTTGTCCATCAATGTGGGAAATTACATTTATCAGATTCTAGAAAAAATTATCAAAATTGTCAGATACCTAATAATCTGAATTGGCAGTTAGTTGAATATCTAGAAAATGTACCAGAAATTATGGGTAATTCCGATTTAATTATTTGCCGAGCTGGGGCGCAAACAGTTAGTGAAATTGCCGCAGCTGGAGTAGCAGCACTTTTTGTGCCCTTCCCTTTTGCAATAAATGATCATCAAACTTTTAATGCCCAATATTTAGCTAACGAGAATGCAGCATTTTTAATTCAACAAAAAGATTTAACTATTGAAAAAATAATTACAATCATTTCAGAACATACTCCTGAAAAATTTGCCAATATTGGTGAACAGGCTCGTAAATTATCAATGCCCGATGCCGATAAAAAATGTGCAGAACTTTGTATTGATTTAATATCCGCAACATCATAAATTATGAAGCATAAACTTCGAACACTTCACTTTACCGGGATTGGCGGGGTTGGGATGAGCGGTATTGCTGAATTATTATTAAATTTGGGATATCAGGTAAGTGGTTCTGATATTGCGGTTAATCAAATAACTAATCGACTTAAAAAACTCGGGGCTAAGATTTATCAAAATCATCATATTAAAAATGTAAAAGATATTGATGCATTAGTAGCATCTTCAGCAATATCAGTAGATAATCCCGAAATAAGATCGGCAAGAGAAAGAGGTATACCTGTTGTATCTCGTGCATTAATGCTTTCTGAACTAATGCGAATGAAAAAAAGTATCGCTATTGCCGGCACCCACGGTAAAACCACTTCTACTAGTTTTGTCTCGGCAATATTAGGAGAAGCCGGTTTAGATCCTACATATGTTATTGGCGGAAAATTAAAAGCTGCAGGTGTTAATGCTAAGCTGGGTAAAGGTGAGTATATTGTTGTTGAGGCTGATGAATCTGATCGGTCTTTTTTAAATCTATATCCAATGATTACTATGGTTACAAACATTAACCATGATCATTTGGAAAACTATAACCATGATTTTATTGAACTTAAAAAAGCTTTTATTGAATTTATTACCCACTTACCCTTTTACGGCTTAGCAGTTGTATGTATTGATGATATTGGAATTCGTAACATTCTGCCTTTTATTTCCCGACCGATAATTACTTATGGTTTAGATACCAAAGCGGATTACCGTGCGGTAAATATAAAAACTAAAGGTCGGCAAATGCTCTACCGACTAATCCGTAAAAAAAATAAACCAATAGATATTGTTCTAAACCATCCGGGTATGCACAATGTAATTAACAGTCTTGGAGCGATTGCAGTTGCAGATGAAATCGGTATTAATGATGATTTTATTATTTCGGCACTGGCGAAATTTAAAGGAGTTGGTCGAAGAATTGAAGAGCTTGGATATATTAAAACTAAAGATCAAGGTAAAGCGTTAATTGTAGAGGATTATGGACATCATCCGAGAGAAATCGATGTTACTACCGAAGCAATTAACAAGGCATACCCGAAAAATAACATCATCTTAGTTTTTCAACCACATCGTTTTAGCCGAACCCGTGATTGTTTTTATGATTTTGTTAAAGTTTTTGCCAAACAAAAAAAATTAATATTAACTGAAATATATAGCGCTGGTGAAAAAATTATACCCAGCGCTACAAGTGAAAATTTAATTAAAACTTTGATAAAAAAATACAAAGTTAATAAGAAAAATCATTATTTAGTTGCAAATGTTGAGAATATTCCAACTGAGATAAAAAAAATTGCGAAAGCGGATGATATTTTTTTAGTTATGGGAGCCGGTAGTATCGGTGGAATTATGAGAAATTTTATCAAAAAGCAAGGATAAGTTAATGACTAAGGCTGAATTAGGCAAAGTTTGCGTTTTTTACGGAGGCTCGTCAAACGAACGTGAAATCTCATTGCAGTCCGGCAAAAATATACTTGAAAGTCTAAAAAGGCAAGGTATAGATTGTTTTAGTTTCGATCCTAGTAAACAACCTTTAATTGATTTATTGAACCTAAAACCAGATCGGATTTTTATGATTTTGCATGGCGATCCGGGTGAAGATGGTCGTTATCAAGCTTTTTTTGATCTTCATCATATTCCCTATACTGGAAGTGGAATGGAAGCTTCAGTATTATGTTTGAATAAGTTAATTTGTAAAACCATCTGGCAGAAGAAAAGTATTCCGACTCCAGGGTATTTAATTTTAGATGTGCAGGAAATTAATTCTCAAAATTATTATAAATCCGTATCTCAAAATCTAGGAGACCCTTTTGTCGTAAAACCTACCAATGAAGGAAGCAGCTTAGGAATTACTATTGTTAATAACTATTCACAATGGCAAGCTGCGATTGAAAAAACTAAACGATATCAATGTTCAATAATCGCTGAAAAATTTATTGCCGGCGATGAAATTACTTTTGGAGTGATAGGTAATCAAGTACTACCGGGAATTTTAATTCAAACAAAACGCGAGTTTTATGATTTTATTGCTAAATATCAAGATGATCAAACAAATTTTATTTGCCCGAGTAATTTGAGTGAAATAAAAGAACAAGAATATCAAGAATTAGCAATCAAGGCTGCGCAGGTTTTAAATTGTCGCGGTTGGTATCGAGTCGATATGATAATTGATCAACAAGATAATCCATTTGTATTAGAAATTAATACTGCTCCGGGAATGACCTCGCATTCACTTATCCCTAAAGCTGCTGGAGTTTTGGGTTGGAGTTATGAACAAACATTACTTAAGATTTTGGAAAATACCCAATTTGATCGAGTAGATTGAAATGAACAAACCGATATTATTACTTGCTCTTGCCGACATTGTTGGGATTATTGGAATCAGCATTTTCTTATTGGGATTTTGGAAATATGTGGAAAATCAAAATTGGTCACAAGTGAGAAGAGTAAATGTTTTCAACTTCTCTCAGTATATGGAAGATTTAAAAATTGAAGCAATAATTAAGGATCTAGCTAGGCCAGGATATTTTAAAGTCAATATCCAAGATTTTAATTCCCAGCTTGCAAAGGTAAATTTTGTTCGTGGAGCAAAAATTGTTCGTACATGGCCGATGTCCTTTGATATCTATTTAGAACCTCAACAACCTTTAGCATATTATATTGAAGGAAAACAAAAACATGTGTTGAATCATTTTGGTGAAATTTTTAACTCAAAATATCCAATCAAGGAAAATTTACCAATTATCAAAGCGATTCAAACCCAAGATACTAGATTAAACCAAAAGCATCAGCAATTTCTTACCCAAATTTTAAAAAATTGGCAACAGTTATTGATTGATTCAAAAACCAGTTGGAGAATAAATCAATTACAGCTTAATCGTTCGCTTTCAATTATTGTAAATCTAAATAACCTTTGGCAGATACATTTAGGACAATATGGAACAATAAATAACCATAAGCAAATAAATGACCGTTTTAAAAAATTAATCCAAGCATTGCCAAAGCTCAACCAAGATTTTGGCAGATTTTCGAAACTGAGAATTGATATGCGCTATTCCAACTCAATGGCGATTTCTAAAATATTAGTTGCTAAATGAAATTAACAATATGGAACAATTAGGAAAGGAATTACTTGTTGCCCTAGATGTTGGAAGCACTAAGGTTGCAGTAATTGTAGCTGAGATAAATGAAGCCGGTGAACTAGAAATAATTGGGTTTGATCGAAAAGAATCTAAAGGTTTGACCGAAGGCAAAGTTACCGATATTGAATCCACTGTGAAGGTAATTAATCAAGCTGTAGAAACTGCGGAACGTCTGGCAGATTGTCAAATAAAGTCAGTATGGACTCAAATTAGCGGATCGCATATTGAGCTAAAAACTGCAACCGGAATGGTAACCATTAAAGATAATGAAGTAAAACAAGCTGATATTGATCGAGTTGTTGAGATGAGTAAGGTAGTTAATATGCCGCAAAATAAAGATATTCTTCATACTCTAACCCAAGAATTTATTGTCGATCGACAAAGCGGAGTTCATTCACCCCTCGGTATGAGTGGTCAGATTTTAGAAGCAAAAGTTCATTTTATTCTAGCGGGAATTAATGAAGAACAAAACTTATTAAGATGTATTAGACGCAGCGGTATTGAAGTTAAAGCATTACATTTTCAACCAATTGCATCTGGAGAAGCCGTTTTATCACATGATGAAAAAGAACTGGGAGTGTTACTAATCGATATTGGGGGTGGCACTACAGATTATGTCTTATATAAAAATCAATCTTTAATTACCACAGGAGTAGTCCCTTTTGCTGGAGTGCATATTACTAATGATATTGCTATTGGCTTGAGAATTAAACTGATCGAAGCTGAAGAAATTAAACGCCGTTATGGATGCACATTGATAGATATTGCCGACCAAGATCTTACTTTTGAAATTTCAGCCCCGAATGAAAATAATGGGAGAATGGAGAATATGTATTCTTTAGCAGAAATTATTGAACCAAGAGTTCGGGAAATTTTTGAAATAGTATTTGGGCAAATAAGAGCGGTAGGTGCAGATCAGGATATTGCCCAAGTTGTATTAACTGGCGGCAGTTCTCTTTTATATGGGATTGAAGAATTATCGGAAAGAATTTTTGCCAGACAGACCCGGGTTGGGATTCCAATTGTTGACAGTAAGCTTTCTGAAATGGTTTCACATCCATTTTATGCATCAGCTGTTGGCTTAATATATTTTGCTCAAGCAGCAAAAAATAATTTTGATGATCAAGCATCTGGAGGATTATTTAAAAATTTACGAGAATTTATTGCTAGACATTTTTAAATTGGAGAAAAAGATTAATTATTTTTAATGAAAGGATTATCTATGAACGACATTACATTTTTACCTGCTGAAAATCAAAGTGGGGAAGATCTACCCAAAATTAAAGTTCTTGGCGTCGGAGGTGCGGGTGGTAATGCTATTAGCCATATGATTGACAAAAATCTTGAGGGAGTTGAATTTATTGCAATCAATACCGATGCTAAGGATCTCCGCAATTGCAAAGCACCTTATAAAGTTCAACTAGGTGATAGCGGAAATGGAGCTGGAGCAAAACCTAAAGTAGGTCAAGAACTGGCAAAAGCAGCGAGTTTAGCAATCAAAGATATATTAAATAATACCGATATGCTTTTTATTGCAGCCGGTATGGGAGGGGGAACAGGCACCGGAGCTGCACCGGTTATTGCTAGAATCGCTCAAGAAATGGAAATATTAACAGTTGCAGTTGTTAGCAAACCATTCGAAGTTGAAGGGAAAAAAAGAATGAGCTATGCTGAAAATGGTATTTCAGAATTATCTGAAATTGTAAACTCTTTGATTGTGATTCATAATGAAAAATTAAATTCAGAATTGCCAGATGATTTAACACTTAGAGAATCATTAATCGAAGCTGATAATGTTTTGTATAACGCGGTATCCGGAGTTTCTGATATTATTACTGAAGAAGGATATATTCAAGTTGATTTTGAAGATGTTCGGACAATTATGAAAGAGGCCGGTGAGTCTATGATGGGCTCAGCAATTGCTGAAGGTGAAAATCGGGCTCAAATAGCTGCAGAAAAAGCAATTAATAGCCCATTACTGGAAGGAGCCGAACTTTCCGATGCGAAAGGTGCGGTGGTAAATATTGCTGCTAGTAGCGCAAGTTTTAAACGAAAAGAATTTAATATTGTGATGGAAGAAATTAAAAAATACACTGTTGATGATGCAATAATTATCGGCGGGGTAATTTTTACTGATAATCTGGGTGAGAGTATGAAAGTAACTGTAATTATTACCGGTTTGGGTCGAGTTAATTCCACTTCAGTTTTATCTAGTGACCGAACTTCAACTGAAACTCCACTTGTAAATAATCTAGGGAATCGATTCTCAAATATAAATGCTTCAATAGGAAATAGAGTTAGTCAGCATGAAGGACATGTAACAAATAGTGATGGATCTTTGAATATTCCGGTGTTTGGGTTAACTAGCTACGATAAAGCTAAAGTAAATTCTCCCAGTGTCATGCGCTCTCGAACTCGGACTCAACCACTAGCAAGTGAAGTAAATGATGAAATTGAAAATCGTGCGAATAAAAAAGTCGATCAAAAAAGTATTACCGGTATTTTAGCTGGTGAAGAAACAGCCACAATCACAAACGGTGATCTTTCGCATTTACGAATTCCATCTTTTATGAGAAAGCAAGCCGGAAGTGGTGGGAATAATTAATATTTGTCAATAGGATATTTATTAAATTTAAAACGCAAATAAGTTTTGTAGAAAATTCTTATGTTAAATTTAATAAATAATCTATTCAATATTTCATTAAATAATTAAAACTGTAGTGAAAGATCCCGATGTTTAGCAGTGCAACCAGCTAGTCTTAATGCAATATCCTTGGGGATTCTAGGTTGTAATCGAAGTCCAATGTTATGCCGTAATTGTTGTTCAAGAGTTTGAAGAGGTGATAATATCGTCTGATAAGCATTTTTTCTCCATTCAAGTTCTTCCTCAAAAATTTGAGTAACTTCATCTATCAATAATTTAGTTTTATCATAGTTACTACTTTGTAGAGATTTACGAACATTGTAAAGCGCAGAACGAATTTTGTCAGCACCAGCTATCGAGCCGATTTCTTTGGTTAGTTGATTGACCTGCGATTCAATTTCGCTGCCAGAAGTTAATAAATTATCGTTATTAATTTTTTCCTTGAGATTTTTAATTTCTTTAATATAATTAGATAATGAATCATAAGCGGCGATTTGTTGAATTGTTTCACGAAGTGGTTCGTAAGCTCCATCAACATTTCGTTGATATTTATTACGAGCGGTTTTCTCAGTTTTCAGCAAGTTACTAAAATCAGTATTATCTTTTTGCCAATTAGAGGGAATATTTGCTTCAACAGCACTTTTTTCAGCTTTTAATATATTGATCTTTTCTGCGAAAACTGATTGATTTTCATTATTGGAACGATCCCTTTCTTCTTTTAATTCATCAATCTTATTATTCAATCGTCGCACATCAGCTTGTATTTGTCTTACTTGAATGTGTAATTCACGATATTGATCAGATTTAGAGTTAATTTTTTCTTGGACTGCAACCACATTATTTATTAATACATAAGTTTTTTCAATATTATCGAAACTCTCAATAAGTTCGGTTTTAAGCTCCTTAGGTAGAATTGAAAAATCAAGATGTTTAACATTTGCTAGATTATCCGTAATATCGGGTTCCATAGATTTTATTACAGGAAATACATAATCTTCAAGACAAGGTTGTAAGGCAGGGTTTATTGGAGGTGGTGCAGTTGCAGAAGTCAATAACATACGCTTAGGTAAGTAATTCACAAGTCTAGGATTGTAAGCAACAATTACTAGTGCTACTAGCTGAAGGATTATGAATGCAATAACCCCTTTATATATTGATAAAGTTTTAACAGCTTTAGAAGCAACGCCGCGCAAATAAAACAATGCAAAGCCAAAAGGAGGGGTCAGAAAGGAAGTTTGAATATTTAAACCGATCATTACCCCTAGCCAAACTGCAGTTACATTGGCATCTGGTTGCATTAATAGAATTGGCGCCACAATCGGCACAACCACTACCGCGATTTCGATAAAATCTAGAAAGAAACCGAGTAAAAATATTACTAACATAACCGCTATAAACTGCCCCCAAAAGCCACCCGGTAAGCTAGTTAGTGCTTCTTTTACTAATTCTTCACCGCCAAAACCTCGAAAGGCAGAGGTTAACATTGCGGCTCCTAATAAAATTAAAAATACCATAGAGGTGGTTTTAGCAGTTTCAATCATAATACTTTGCAAAGTATTATCAATTTTATAAACGCGATATCCACTCCAGATAAGCGAAAGAACCAAGCCAATAGTTCCCAAAAAAGCTAACAAAAACCAAAACCAATCATTAACCCAACTTATCTTTTTTATAGTTATTGGATGAATAGAGCTAACGATTACTAAGACGATAATTGAAATAGTCGCAATAATTACCGGCCAATATGTACGACGTCGTCCGCCATTTAGTCGGTAACCAGCCATGATAGTAGCACCTGCGGCACCTACAGAACCTGCGGCATTTACAGTAGCTATTCCCATAATGATCGATCCAAGTACTGCAAAGATTAACAATAAAGGTGGTATCAAAGCTAAAAATACTTGAAATGCAAATTTACGATCATATTTACCCTGATAGGGCACGGCCGGAGCACTCTTGGGTTTAATTAATGCAAAACCACCGATATAAAGCACATACAAACCTACCAACACCAATCCAGGGAAGAATGCACCAAGAAACATTTCACCTGCACTAGTTGAAGTAATATCAAATACCGAAGGCATATTAAATTCACCCGTGGTGATTTTGTAAAGGGCTTTACGGGCAGAACTAGCTTGATCAGCAGCGCTAGCCAATTGGTCGGCTAGAATAATTAATACAATTGAAGGGGGAATAATTTGCCCGAGAGTACCGGAGGCGCAGATTGCTCCTGTAGCAAGGGGTTGAGAATATTTGTTTCGAAGCATAGGCGGGAGGGAAATTAAACCCATTGCCACAACAGTTGCACCAACGATACCGGTTGTAGCTGCTAACAATGCTCCAACTAGAATTACTGAAATTCCTAAACCACCGGGTATTGGACCAAAAAGCTGAGCCATAGTAACAAGTAAATCTTCTGCTACTTGAGATCGTTGTAGCATAATACCCATAAAAATAAATAACGGAATCGCAATTAGAGTATCTCGTTCTACCTGCCAAAAAATCCCGCGAAAATTAGTGACGCCGCTAGTTAACCATGTATCCGGTCCGCCTTGAGCAAAAAATGCTCCAACATCGTCAGCAAATAAATACCCACAAAGGGAGGCTATAAATACCGTGACAATTGCAGCACCAGGGAGCGAAAATGCAACTGGAAATCCTGATGACAATGCCATAATCATCAGTAAGATCAGCAGAAAAAGAAATAAAAGCTCCATTATTTAATATTTAACTATTAATAAGTTTTTAAATTAATTCCTCATTTATCGAATCGTTTTTTAATTTTGGATTTTCTTCTTCGCCACGAATTATTGAAATACATTCTAAAAAATATCCCGAAAATTGAATTAACATAGTTACCGCAAATACGGCTAGAAAAGCAGCCATCCAGTATTTCACCTGCATTCCATATTCTTGTTGGGTGCCTTCAAACGAAAGAATTGGTGCATTAATTATTGAATGTTTGTTATACATTCCGTAAAATAAAATAACCCAACAAAAAGACATTCCCAGAAAAATTGAGCCGATGGCATTGACTATACTTTGTTTAGTTTTGGATATACTTGCGTAGAATAAATCGACACGCACATGTCCCTCGTTGAGTAGAGTATAAGCGCTGGCAAATAGAAATAAAGCTGCGTACCAAAATCTAACCAAATCACCAAACATTGCTTGCTCGTATGAGTAAATTGAACCTGAGATAACAATTGTTAATTCAGCGATAACAATCAATAATGCAAGCCAAGGGAAACCGATATCTTTTTTAATTGCAGCTAATACTGATGCAATTAAAATTAATGGTAAATGAACATAAACACAACGAAAGCTTCGATGAATAAGATTATCCGCCAGAGTATCTCCAAAAATTACTGAAAGTAAATTCTCAACACGAAGAAAAGAAATACTAAAATCAATTATTCCAATCAAAAAAACAGCCCAAAATGCAGTCCGTACCAAATATGTGGTAAGAGCATATAATCGTTGACTTTCCAAATATAATGAATTATGTTTTTTTAAAAAAATATAGATAATTACAGCCAGAATTAATATTCCATACAACAGATTTTGAAGTAATGATAAACCAATGTCAGCACCAGACAGTTCACCTTGATCGTAGATTGCCGAAGCGCCAGGCCAATCAAGCCAATGGGTAAAGTAATTGTTAAATAAAAATGCAATTAAAACAGCAACTGTTCCCCATGCAATTAATCTAGAGATTTTAATCAAGAAAGTGGAAATATGTTTTGCAATATTTTGGTGGGAAATGCTCATAAAACAGAGACAAATATACTAATTCTCACCGAGCTTAAAACATCACAGTTATACTAAAAATTTTTGAATTAAGAACATAACTGTTATTTATTTAATTATAGTATTGGCTAATCAAAAATCATTAATTTGGGTTTAATTTTTTGCCTTATGAGAATTTACAATTTATCAAACCCATATTAATCTCCTCACCCCATTAGTGAATGAGACCATCTAAATAACTAAATGGTCTCACTCAAAATTTGGATTATTCAGTATTTGTAAATTAAATATTTAACACTCGATTTCGTTGGATTACAAATGCTTGATCCGAAATCCATGTCCACCGCCCAATCTCGCGTAATGATTTGTCAAATGAATCATGAATTTTGGCTGCTAATTTACTATGCTTGCGAGTTTCTTCGAAAACTTCAATTGTAGCCCTACCAAAATTATCAAAAAGCTCATCGCTGAATTTTTCAAGCTTTACTCCATGATCTTTAATCATTCGATTGAGATATGCACCATTATTAGCATTGGCTTCAGCCATTGCTACAGCATTTTCTTCATTACATGCGGCCTCAATTTGAGCTTGTAAAGTTTTTGAAAGCGAAGTCCACCATTTCTTGTTGAAACCTATTGATAGCATACCACCTGGTTCATGCATACCTGGATAATAATAATATTTAGCCGCTTCATAAAACTTCATAAAGTAGTCATTGTAAGGACCTACCCATTCTGTTGCATCTATGTTTCCCGACACCAAATTTTCATATATTTGACCACCAGGTAATGAAACAGTTGAAACTCCCAACTTAGCCATAACATCACCGCCAAGGCCGGGGATTCTCATTTTCAGACCTTTTAGATCATCAGCAGTTTGGACTTTTTTATTAAACCAGCCACCCATTTGGGCACCAGTATTACCGCTTGGTAAACATTTTAAACCAAATTCACCTGCTAATTCATCCCATAATTCCTGACCGCCTGCATGTTTAATCCAGGCATCAATTTCAGTGTAGGTCATTCCAAATGGAACAGTCGTAAAGTAAGCCCATCCAGGATGTTTTCCTTTCCAATAATAATCAGCAGCAATATATGCCTGAGAATTTCCTGATGCAACTTCATCGAAAGAGTCAAAAGCCCCAACCTTTTCTTTAGCAGCATAATAAGTAACTTTAATTTTGCCATCGGTTACTTGTTGAATTCGTTTAGCAAGGCGCTGAGCACTAATTCCCAGACCAGGAAAATCGCGAGGCCATGTAGATACGATTGACATCTCCTTGGTGCCTTGAGCAATTGCCGGAGCAGCTAAAGTTGCAGCCGCAGTAACACCAGCGTATAAGCCTGTTTTTTTAATAAATTTTCGTCGACTATTATTAAAAGTTTTCATTAGAACTCCAAAAGTTAGAAAATCGAAAATTTAACATAATTTTATTTAATAGTCAAGGATTATGAAATATCAAGCTTTTTGAGGGATTGTCGAAAACAAAAAAGTAAGTTTATTGCGAATTAAAAAAAATCTATGGATAAAAATTTTAATAATAAAAAATATTGAAATATAAATTTGATTGAAAAAGATAAACAGAAATTAATGAAACTAGTTTCGTAGTTCACCATTACCAAAAATCACCCATTTTTGAGATGTCAGTCCTTCCAAACCAACAGGTCCGCGTGCATGAAATTTATCAGTAGAAATTCCAATTTCTGCACCTAAACCATATTCAAAACCATCGGCAAAACGAGTTGAAGCATTAATCATTACTGAAGATGAATCAACTTCGGATAAAAATTTCATTGCGTGTTGATGGTTAGAGGTAACAATAGCATCAGTATGTTTTGAACTATATTTATTTATATGCAAAATTGCTTCACTAATGTTTTCAACAATTTTAATTGAAATTATCGGTGCTAAATATTCACAATAATAATCTTCTTCACTAGCTTTAGAAATATTCTTATCAATTCCTGCTTGTTTGATAATTTGTAAACTTTTTGAGCAAGCTCTAATTTCTACGGCTTTTTCAGAAAACATTTGGACCAGTTTTGGTAAAAATTTGGATGCGATTTTTTCATCGACTACAATTGATTCAGCAGCATTGCAGGTGCTGTATCGTTGGTTTTTGGCATTATCAGTAATAGCCAAAGCCATATTGATATCCGCAGATTTTTCAATATATACATGACAATTACCATCTAAATGTTTAATAACCGGCATGCGTGCATTATCTGTTACCAATTTAATTAATGATTTTCCGCCTCTGGGAATCAATACATCAATATTGGCAGATTTAAGCATAGATTTAACCAATGTCCGATTAGTTGAAGATATTAATTGCACAGCTTCAGCAGGTAGATTTGCCCGTTCAATTCCAATTTTTACCGCTTGAGCAATTGCTATGTTAGTATTAATAGCTTCGCTACCGCCACGTAAAACGCAGGCATTTGCAGATTTTAAACATAAAACTGATGCTTCTTGAGTAACATTTGGGCGCGATTCAAATATTATTCCTACTACGCCTAAGGGCACTCTCATTTTTCCAACTTTTATACCGGTAGGTCTCGTATTTAATTCGCTAATTTCACCTATAGGATCAGGAAGTTCAACTACCTGATTACAACTTTCAATCATTTGGTTAAATACTTTTTCATTAATCGTAAGTCGATCGATTAAACTATGACTTGGACTATTATATTTTTCATCAAAGTTGGCAAGGTCCTTACAATTAGCATTAATTATTTGCTGATGATTTTCCTCCAGGGCATTACCTATCTCAACTATAGCTTGATTTCTTTGGGCTGTAGAACTTTTTGCAATATGTTGGGATGATATTTTTGCTTTTTTTGTTATTTCTTCAATGTTAATCATGTAAGTTTTTCAAATAAGTAATGTTTAAGTTTAGCAAAATACTAATCTATTAAATAATTTAAAATATTTCAAATAACTCTTAAAATATATTAATCTTAATTCTTACTAACATTACAATGAAATTAAGCATGGAGGATATAGAGTTAAATTATCTAGGGGAGTAGATATGTCAGAAATTATATCGGTTTTAGA
>Ga0209562_1000177_pt1 | contig 27623 bp, 18 predicted proteins | sample WorMetvacBELIZE2_FD_187399 | JGI IMG/M metagenome (GOLD analysis project Ga0209562, IMG submission 187399) | Marine gutless worms symbiont microbial communities from Max Planck institute for Marine Microbiology, Germany - Olavius vacuus BELIZE.2... | ecosystem: Host-associated > Annelida >... | reverse complement strand
GGCTTTTCTCCAAACAGAGAATTTTATGCTCTTTTTCTTGACTCAACTCTTTTTTCACCATCTGGATTAGCCCTTTAGAGTTAACCTTCCTACACCAAAGAACCATAGTATGTAAAAAAATTTTTTTGTCTTCCTTTAGGAAATCTGACAAGAGTGACAAGGATTAAGACTAGATTAGTGCTATTTAAGACCGTTGCATAACTTCTCCTGGAGTTCATCGATGACTACCAAGCTGTGTAATACAGCGGAAATAGAAAAAGAGGGAATATATCTAAATCATTTGCAATGAATATCTTATGATGATTTCAACTCTTGGAGTTCTCACTCGAATTTTTATGATTTTTCATGTAAAGTCAACCAACCAGAGGTTATGCAACGGTCTTTATTTACTGATCGAAACCAAAAGAATACCGGCTTGGCCGAATATTTCAGATCGATCTGCTACCCCCGTGAACGCGTACGCATTATCTCTAGAAAGGATTGTAGTACAAGATGTTGATTATGAGTTAGATATAAATCAAAAATACGCAAGAAATAAATGAGCAGTGGTCAACATAAATTGCAGTGACTTTTGCCCCGTGAATGCGTACTTCTCGATCAAAAAGGGGGAATATTTTTGCAAAAAAGTCCCTCGACCAGCTATACCGTTGGAGGGTGCTGCGCGGTGGGGCGACCATATTTGGGGATAGGCTTTGTCGGGAGGTTTGGCCTTCTTCGGTGTTCACAATAGAGAATGAGGTTTTCAGTCTATGCCATTTACTCAGCCTGATTTGCCATACAGTTTGAATGCCCTCGAGGGGTTTTGTTCTGAAGAGCAGATGAGTTACCATTATGGGAAGCACCATGCGGCCTACTTTGAAAAGTTAAACCTCTTAACCGAAGGGAGGCTGGAGAGGGAACATCAATCCATCGAGGAGATTATCCTTTCCTCCGAAGGGGAGATTTTCAACAATAGTGCTCAGGCGTGGAACCATTCTTTTTTTTGGCTGTGCCTTTCCCCTGACGGAGGAGGGGCCCCCGGCGGTTCTTTCGCAGAGGCAGTGCAAAGAGATTTCGGAGATTTTTCTCAGTGTATGGAGCAGTTTTCCAAAGGGGCCCTGAGCTTATTTGGCTCGGGGTGGGAGTGGCTTGTCTGTGATCGAGAAGGACGGTTAGAGTTGATGTCGTTGGGCAACGCTGATACCCCCATAAGATATGGCAAAGTTCCCCTTTTGACCATCGATGTGTGGGAGCACGCTTACTACGTGGATTATCGGAATCAACGCGGTCTCTTCATAAAAAATTTTTGGGGAAAGGTTTGTTGGAAGGCTGTCGAAAACCGCTATCTTCAGAGATGAGGAAGGACGAGGATAGGTGGGTTTTTCCCCACTTTTCTCTAGCATATGGGGGAGGTTATTCGTTTTGGCTGGAGTCTGTCGCTGTTGTGTGATTTTCTGCAATAGACCCATTGCTTTGCTGATTTCGACTTGTTTTGACGCTATTGCGCAGATTTTAGAAATTTACAGTCCTTATAAAATTTTCATTGCAAATGAGTTAGACGCGTTCCCTCCTTTTTTATTTCCGCTGTGTTGTACAGCTCGGTGGTCGTGACAAACTCCAAGGGAAATGATATAACGGCATTCCCTTAGGATGGTGATAAGCGTTTGATTCTGCAGGACGTTTTTACAAGGCGTGCTTAAGGTGGATGCTAATGAGATGAGGAAACCTCTGTTGATTACTTCTCATTCATCCTCTATAAATCTGATTCGTCCCTAACTCATCATAACTAATAGCTTGATTTAAAAACCTTTTTTAGGCTAACTTCATAAGCTCTTAAAAAAGTCTTCTTCTCAGAATTGCAATCAATTTTGTGTTCATTTTTTAAAAAAAGAATGGGTATCATATTTCGCATGCGTCCATCTTGTTGTTGTACATGTTTAAAAATTGAAGTATGCACAAAATTTCGCAATTTTTTCTCAAAAGTGTATCTATGAGATATTCATCTAGAAACTCTACGTGAACGTGTACCATGTATCAATGGGCGTTTCAAAATTATGTCCTACTTCTGTTCTCGGTTAGATTTAAATAGAGTTTTTTATACTTAATTGATTTTGAAACATACTACAAGCCTATATGGAACGTCAAGACCGTTGCATAACTTCTCTTAGAGCTTGTCGTTGATCATCAAGCCATGTGGCACAACGAAAATAGAAAAGAGGAAAATATGTATAAGCAATTTATAATGAAAGACTTACTTGGACTGTAAATTTTTGGCCCTTCGCTTGAATTCCCATGGTTTTTCACATTAAGTTGGTCAACCAGAGGTTATGCAACGGTCTTAATCTTTGCCTTTTGAAATGTACTCTTTTTGTGAATACGCGCATTTTTTCTATCTGTTTTTCATGAGGGAGATTTTTTTGGTAAAGAGTGGACAATAATTTTTAACATATTGTACACGCACTTTCAGAAGTGGTATGGGTTTCTTCCCTTTTATTCTTGATATTGGTTGAAAGGCTGTCTGGTTGTTAGGCCATGGCGTGCGGGACGTTGTGTTCATATCGTAGGGAATGAACGTCCTGCGCATGTGAGGCGTATAGTGGTGTTTTAAGAGAGGTCAAGAGAGGGAGGAACCATTTCGTTTTATTCTTCAGGGTTCTTGCGTGCGGTATAGGGATGAGTCTAGTTAAAGTAGGTAGAATTTATGGATAGTACTCAAAATCAGAAAGAGCGTAATAGGCGTGTGTCCCAAATTGATCTTTTTTTTCGGGCCACTAATTATTTATCAATTGGGCAGATCTACCTTAAGGACAATCCACTGCTTCGGGGCACATTGCGGGCCGATCATTGCAAGGTCAGATTATTAGGTCATTGGGGCACTTCTCCAGGTATCAACCTTATCTATGCACATTTGAACCGGTTAATCCAAGATACGGGGGCGAGGGTTCTGTTTGTCGTGGGGCCTGGTCATGGAGGCCCTGCGGTTCGAGCGAACCTTTTTTTGGAGGGGTCTTTGGAAAAAATCCACCCTGAGCTTTCTTTGGACTGTGAGGGCATGCGCCATTTGATGCGCTATTTTTCTTGGCCTCAGGGGACATCAAGTCACGTTTCTCCCTCTAACCCCGGTTCCATTCATGAAGGAGGGGAGTTGGGGTATAGTCTAGCCCATGCATTTGGAGCCGTGTTTGACCATCCTCATCTGATTTCGGTTTGCGTGGTAGGTGATGGAGAGGCAGAAACAGGTCCTTTAGCGGCAAGTTGGCACTCCAATAAATTCATTCACCCGGGAAGGGACGGAGCTGTTTTGCCCATCTTACACCTGAACGGATATAAGATTTCAGGGCCGACCATCTTTGGTAGGATGAGCAATCCATCGATCGAATCCTTTTTTAAGGGATGTGGGTATCAACCGATATTTGTCGAAGGATCAGATCCTTTGTCAGTGCACCAGCTCCTCTGGGAGGGATTGGATGAATCTTACCGGAAAATTCGTGCGATCCAACAAGAGGCAATGGATCGGGGAGCGACCGTTGTGGAGGATTGGCCTCTCATCATTTTGCGCACTCCTAAGGGATGGACGGGACCAAAAATTCTTGACGGGAAACAGATAGAGGGGAATTTTCTCTCCCATCAAGTGCCAATTGGTAAAGTCGTAGAAAATGAAGAGCATCGGGATCTGCTCCTTCAGTGGTTGAGGAGTTATCGACCTGAGGAATTATTTCGTGAAGATGGTTCTCCTATGCCGGAAATCTTATCCCTTTTACCCCCCGCAGAATTACGTATGGGCGGATTGCCGGAAGCAAATGGGGGGTTACTGTTGCAAGCGCTCGACCTTCCCGATATGAGCAATTATGCGCTGGACGTTATCAAACATGGAAAGGACAAGGGAGAATCGACCAGGGTGTTTGGACGATATCTCAGAGGAGTATTTGAAAAGAATCCACATAATTTCCGCCTTTTTTGTCCTGATGAAACCTCATCTAATCGGTTGGACGATGTTTTCAAAGAGACGGGGAGGGTCTATCTGGGGGAGACTCTGCCGAGCGATGAATTTTTGGCCTCTGATGGGCGTGTGATGGAGATTCTCAGTGAGCATTTATGCCAGGGTTGGTTGGAGGGGTATCTGTTGACGGGGAGACATGGGTTATTCCCTTGCTACGAAGCATTTGCCTTGATCGTGGATTCAATGGTCAATCAACATGGAAAATGGTTGAAACTATGTCAGGAAATTCCCTGGAGAAAGCCTATTGCTTCTCTCAACTATCTCCTCACTTCCCATGCCTGGCGTCAAGATCACAATGGGTATAGCCATCAAGGGCCTGGGTTTATCGAATCGATTATGCAAAAAAAATCTTCCATTGCTCGCGTCTATTTACCTCCGGATGGTAACTGTCTTCTATGTGTGGGCGATCATTGTTTGCGCACGAAGAATTATATCAATTTGATCATTGCGGGGAAACAACCCATGCCCCAGTGGTTGTCTATAGATGAAGCCAAGTTGCACTGCGCGCAGGGAGCATCCATATGGGAGTGGGCGGGCACTTCTCAGAAGAGTCCTGAAGTGATTATGGTTTCCTCCGGAGATGTTCCCACTTTGGAGACCTTGGCTGCTATTCATCTCTTGAGGGAGGCTTTTCCCCGCCTCAATATACGCATGATTAATGTAGTCAGCCTTTTTTCTTTAACCCCCAATGTATTGCATCCTCATGGGCTGGACGAACAGCTTTTCACCGACCTTTTTACTCAGGATCGCCCTGTGATCTTTGCCTTTCACGGGCATCCTTCTGTGATTGGTGAATTGATCTTTCACCGTCCTTCCCCTCATCGCTTCCACGTGCATGGGTATATTGAAGAGGGGACCACGACCACCCCGTTTGATATGGTGGTATGTAATCAGATGAGTCGGTTTCATCTCGCCATGTCCGCCGTTCAGCATCTTCCCCAGCTTCGAGGAGAAAGGAAAAGTTTTCTCCAACGGTGTCAACAGAAACTGGCAGAGCACAAACAATATATTTATGAGCATGGAATTGATCAGCCAGAGATCAGAGAATGGAAGTGGTCCAGCTAATTTGACTGAGCGGGGGAAGCCATTGTGCTTCTGTTTTGGTAGATCAGTCGGCTCAGTCCCATTTGGAAAGATTTTTGCAGAGGTAGATTAGAGTGGAACCTTATGAGAAAAGTTCCGTAGAAGAACTTTTCAAAGAATTAGATGTTTTAAAGGATCAGGGATTATCTGATCAAGAGGTAGTTTCTCGACGAAAGCAGTTTGGAGAAAACATTATTGAGGAAAAGGAAAGCAGCATTTGGTTACGCTTCTTTTCCTTCTTTTGGGGGCCCATGCCCTGGATGATCGAATTTGCGGCTTTTCTTTCGCTTCTTTTAAGGCGATGGCCCGACTTCATCATGATTTTCTCCCTCCTTCTGATCAACGCTTTGTTGAGCTTTTTCCAAGAATATAAAGCGAATCGTGACATTGCTGCTTTGAAGCAGCAGCTCGCCCTCAAGGCGCGTGTGTTGAGAGGTAAGAAGTGGAAGACTGTCGAGGCCAGGGAACTGGTTCCAGGGGATCTGGTTTGTGTCCAACTGGGCTGTGTAGTTCCTGCAGATCTCAAACTTTACGAGGGGCCTTTCCTCTCCGTGGATCAGTCTGCGTTGACCGGAGAATCTTTGCCGGTCAGCAAGAAAGTGGGTGAAGTTGCCTATTCTGGGACCATCGTCAAAATGGGGCAGATGTTGGGTATCGTATGTGCGACGGGCTTTTCTACATTTTTTGGAAAAACGGCGAAATTGGTCAAGGAGGCAAAGCAAGTTTCACATTTTCAAGCGGCCGTATTTAAGATCGGCCGATTACTCATGACCACCACCCTGGTGATGGCCTTGTTTCTTCTCATCATCTACAGTTGGCGTACCGATCTTTTTCATCATTTCTCCCTCATTCACTTTCCGGAATTTTCCCATCGTTTAGGTAAGATCGTCGTTCTGTTGTTGGTCTTTGTCATTGCGGGGATTCCTGTTGCTCTGACTGCGGTGTTATCGATGACGATGTCGATAGGCGCTGTGATGATGGCGAAGTTGCGGGCGATTGTGTCTAAATTGACCGCAATTGAGGAATTAGCGGGCATTGATGTGTTTTGTTCAGATAAAACGGGGACGTTGACCAAGAATCAGTTGACCCTCGGGGAGGTGGTGCCCTACCAGGGCACGCGTGGGAAGGTTCTTCTACATGCGGCTTTGGCCTCAGACCTTAAGGGAGAGGACGCGATTGATCAAGCGGTGATCCTTGCTGCTGAAGGGATAGAAGGGATCGAAGACCACCAGGTCAAATCTTTTATCCCTTTTGATCCGATTCGGAAAAGGACAGAAGCCAAGGTTGTTTCTCCTCTAGGTAAGGAATTGATTGTGACTAAGGGAGCCCCTCAAGTCATTCTCCAGCTTATGGAGGCCGATGAGGAATTGATTGACTCAGTGAATCAAACTGTAGCTACTTTAGCTCAAAAGGGATTTCGTACGTTGGGAGTTGCCTTCTCGGAGGGCGGCTCTGTTCAGTGGACATTTTTAGGAATTCTTTCCCTTTTTGACCCTCCTAGGGAGGATACGAAGGAAACGATTGAAGCCATTGACTCAATGGGTGTATCGGTGAAAATGATCACTGGGGACCATTCTGCGATCGCTCGCGAGACTTCATTCTCCCTTGGATTGGGGACCAACATTGTATCAGCCAAACAATTATTTGAAGAAGATCTGAGCGGTGAAGAATATGGAAAGATTATTGAAAGCGCGGATGGATTTTCTGAGGTCTATCCCGAGCACAAGTTTAATATTATCAAACACTTACAGAAATCCAATCACATTGTAGGTATGACGGGAGATGGGGTGAATGATGCCCCCGCATTGAAACAAGCCGACATTGGAATCGCTGTGCACAACGCGACTGATGCAGCTCGATCGGCTGCTGACCTGATTTTGACCAAACCTGGCCTGATGGTCATTGAGAAGGCTGTTGGTGAGGCGAGGCGTATATTTGGTCGCATGAAAAGCTATGTTATGTATCGCATTAGCGAAACTTTCCGGCTCCTCTTGTTTGTTTTTTTCTCTATGTTTCTTTTTTCGGGTCATATTGCCCTTACTCCCATGATGATCTTGTTAATTGCCCTTTTAAACGACCTACCCATCATGATGATTGCGTATGATAAAATGAAGGTAGAGAAATTTCCCGTGAGTTGGAATATGCATGAAATTTTCATGGTATCCATCGGATTGGCCGTGGTCGGTGTGGTCTCTTCCTTGGTTCTCTACTGGATGGGGATCTTCTTATGGCATCTAGATTATGCTCAGGCGCGCACCCTCTCCTTCCTCTCTATTCTGTGTGGGGGCAACCTCACCATCTACCTGACCAGAAATCAGGGGAAGGTGTTGGACCGTCCGTTGCCTGACAAAAAGTTTTTTTTAGCAACCCTATTCACACAAGTTGTGGGGACGGGGCTTTCTGTATATGGGATTGGAACGGGGGAATTGATCGGACTGGGATGGAAGTATGTGATCCTTTCTTGGGTATACATGGGAGGATGGTTTGTGGTGTGCAAGTGGACAAAGGCGATATTATATAAAATTTTTCGTTACGAGCAGCGAGGAAGGTGTTGTGTTGTGGGAGAAAGACCGACTAAGTTTTCCTCTCGCAGATGATCGACGGGAACTTAGCCGATATCTGATCTTCCACCTTCTGTTTTTACGACAACGATGAGGAATACAAGGCGTAAACCTTCCATTTGTTAAGACCACTCATAAGTAAAATCTGTCCCCAGGGTGGTGATGAGCATTTAATTTTGCAAGGAATTTTTACAAGGTGTGCCAAAAAAAGGTTAAAAGCTCGTGAGCGAGTGAACGTAAAAGCTGGCGAACGAACGAGCTTGATGAAAATAGCAAAATTGCAATCCTTTCATTTACAAATATTTTTATTATTTACTAGCAATTATGCCCATTGTCTAGCAAACCTTCCTGGCGACAATCCGCCCAATGATTCATGGGGTCTGTTTTCGTTATAGGATGTTAACTATTTGTGGGTTATCTCTTGCACTTCACCCAAACTAAAAACAAATTCATATCCAATACATCTGATACGTTCTTTGAACCTTTCAATAAAAGCGTTTTGAGAGGGCCTGCCAGGCTATATGTAATGAACAAGCATTTGATGTTGTTCGGCCCCACCTCTTAAATTTTACTGAAATATATTCTGGTCCATTATCCACTCCGACGTACACGTTCACGAGGGTAAGGGCTATATCCAATTCACCTGATCGCCCCTCATTTAGCTTTTGCGAATTTGGTTCATATCTGGCTCATAGCTAAGTCTTTGCATTAAAAATTCCAGGGATAAACTAGGACATTCTCAAAGAAACTTTCTCTTGTAGGATCATAATCAATTTTGTGTTCAAACATTACAAAGAAGAATTGTTTATAATGTTTTGAATACTATTGGGTTACTATTGCGCAGATCGAAAAAGCGAAGTGCGCACAAAATTTTTCAATGTTTTCTCAAAAAGAATTAACATAAGAAGTTGATTTTCAAGAAAACAAACCTATAACTGAACAGTTAAATTGGGGGCAGATTCGTACGACGCACCCCCCGTGAATGCGTACATCAATCTAGCGTACGCGTTCACGGGGGTAGCAAATCGATCTGAAATATTCAGTCAAACTGGTTTTCTTTTGTTTTCGATCAGTAAATAGCACTAACCGAGCCTTAATCCTTGTTACTCTTGTCAAATTTTCTAAAGGAAAACGAAAAAATTTTTTTGTTATATACTGTGGTTTTTTGATTAGGAAGGTTAACTTTGAAGGGCTGCCCAGACAGCGAAGAAACAGTCTGGTCAAGAAAGAGAGAGTAAAACTCTCTGTTTGGAGAAAAGTCTTATCATCTCGAAGCAGGAATGTGCTCAGTGGAGGGAAAAAGTTGCTCAGTTAGAAAAAGAAAATCAGGCCCTCGCAGAAATTTCTCCAAACGTGATCCAATATCGAATACACACGCTTAAATGTGTGCGTTGTGGCAAAAAGGTGCGAGTTCAACTACCAAAAAAAGCGAAACATAGCTTTGGTCCTCATTCTGCAGGCTTTTTTAGCAGCACAATCAGCGGAAGGCCTTATCAGCAGAAGAAAGCTCAGCGCTTTGGCAAGCGATTTTGGGATCAAAGTGTCTCTGGGATCGACTTGCAATATTCTCAAAAGAGCGGCTGATCTTATGAAGAGTTGAACAAAAAAGATTCAAGAACATGTTTTGCAGCAAGGCAAATCCACGCGGATGAGACTAGCTGGAGAGTTGCAAAGAAAAGGAGCTCTCTGTGGGTGGGAGCGACACCGGATTGCACCTTTTTTAACATTGACCCCTCTCGCTCTGTTGAGACTTATAAACGTATTTTTGGGTCGTTTAGAGGAATCCTGACCACAGATTAGCGTGTACAATCAGTACCCTGGCCGCGGACAGAGTTGTCTGGCTCACATTGATAGGTCGCTCGCCAAAATGGAGCAAAGAGAAGAAGTCGATGCATTCCCTGTCAAAACGAGTCAAAAAGAATTAGGGAAAATATTTGCATTATGGCCCTGTTGAAAAATGGGAAGGCAGTGATAAAAACTTTCGAAACTGGCCTAAAATAAACTGGCCGATCCACATCATAAGTTACTGAAAATGAAAAGAATACGATTTAAAACCTCCTGTTGACGATTTAGTGCATATAGACCACTTGCATCGAAAAATGCTATTTTCTCAACACTCCCATTAGGGAAAATATTTGCATTATGGCACGAATACAAAGCGGGAAAATTTTCCAGAGAAGAGTGACAGGAGAGGGCAAAAGATCCCATCGAAAACATTAGAACGATTCCCATGTTTGCGGCGGAAAAGGCAAAAGTTCGTCAAAGCAAATCCTTGGCCCGCAATCTGTTGAAATGTTTTTCATATCTGTGGACCTTTCTTCATGAAGAGGGAGTCGAACCTATGAATAACTTGGCCGAAAGAGCTCTTCGTTCCTGTGTGATATTCAGAAAAATTTCCTTAGGAAAGACCGTTGCATAACTTCCCTTAGAGCTTGTTGTTGATCATCAAACCATGTGGCACAACGAAAATAGAAAAGAGGAAAATATATATATAAGCAATTTATAATGAAAAACTTACTGAGGCTGTAAATTTTGGGCCCTTTGCTTGCATTCCCATGATTTTTCACATTAAGTTAGTCAATCAGAGGTTATGCAACGGTCTTTAGGAAGTCAATCGACTTGGGGAGCTAGACTGATCGAAAGGTTGATGACCGTAGCCGTCACTTTGCAACAAAGATCGAAAAATGTGTTTCTCTTCCTAACCGAGTTCTTTGAATCTTTCTACAAAATAAGGTTTCCCCCTTCCTTAGTTCCGTAATTTAAGTTAGGTATACTTCGGGAGGCAGCATGAGTCGTGCTCTACAGAGTCCCCCTTCTTTTCAGAATTTTTTGGAGGAACGCGGTTTCGAGAAAATGAAAAATGGAATGTCTAGTGGTGGTTTGTTGGCTATAAAGGGCCTGTTGAGAAAATGGCATTTTTCGATGCAAGTGATCTATATGCACTAAATCCTCAACAGGAGGCTTTAAATTGCATTATTTTTATTTTCAGTGATTTATGATGTAGATCAGCCATTTTATTTTAGGCCAGTTTCGAAGGTTTTTATCACTGCCTTCCCATTTTTCAACAGGGCCATAAAGAAGGAGGGGTGTCGATTTATTCCGTTACCCCCCCCGTGAACGCATACTCGTTTTTGCGTGGTGGTTAAAAAATTTTCTTGGGAGGCTTAGATTGATCGAAAAGTTGATAATCGTAGCCGTCGCTTTAACACGAAGATCGAAAAAACATCTTCCTCTTCCCGATCGCGCTCTTTGAATCTTTCTAAGAGATAGAGTTTTCCTCTTTCTCAGTTCTGTAATTTAAGTTAAGACCGTTGCATAACCTTTGATTGACCAACTTCATGTGAAAAAACCATGGGAATTCAAGCGAAGAGCCTAAAATTTACAGTCTAAGTAAGTTTTTTATTATAAATTGCTTACATATTTTCCTCTTTTCTATTTTCGTTGTGCCACATGGCTTAGTGATCATCGACAAGCTTTAAGGGGCCTGTTGAGAAAATGGCATTTTTCGATGCAAGTGATCTATATGCACTAAATCCTCAAAAGGAGGCTTTAAATTGCATTATTTTTATTTTCAGTGATTTATGATGTAGATCGGCCATTTTATTTTGGGCCAGTTTCGAAGGTTTTTATCACTGCCTTTTCATTTTTCAACAGGGCCTTAAGGGAAGTTATGCAACGGTCTTAAGTTAGGTATAGTTTAGGGGAGTTATATGGGTCGCGCTCTACAACGTTTCCTTCCTTTTCAGAAATTTTTTAGAGAAACGTGCCTCGAGGAAGTGAAAGAGAGAAGATCTAATGATGGTTTGCTCATTGTAAGGAAGGAGGAGTATCGATTTATCTGTTACCCCAACTAACGCGCACGTATGTGGCCCTGTACTCTTGTATCCCTTCGACAAAAAATCTCAAGAATGATACTGTCGCCTTCTGAATGACGTTTTAGATTAAGGAGGAAAGTCATGGAGGAAGTTCGACCTATCGGGGGGATGTCTGTCGATAGTTGTTTCGTTTCGCATTCGGGTTCGTTAGAGGATTCGATTTCTTTGCTGGAGGGTTGTCCATGTGACAAATTGGCCAGCTGTCTTGAGGTGATATTACTTAGAATTGAACAAGAAGAAGCTCGGGATGAGCTGTGGAATCGAGTTTTCTCATCTCTGTCTAAAAAATTGTGCGAAGTTCTACATGATCGGGTCGCGTTTTGCTCTCTTTTTGGAGAGACAATCAAAACTGTCTTGTGTCATACTGACAAAAACCCAAGTGTTGGGCTACGAGAAAATATGAAAACTTTCGTTGGCTGCTTAATGGATAAGTTGACACTCGTTGGCAAAGGGGATGCAGCATATATCCAATGGTCCCGCTGAGAAAATAGCATTTTTCGATGTGAGTGGTCTATATGCACTAAATCGTCAACAGGAGGTTTTAAATTGTATTCTTTTTATTTTAAGTAACTTATTCCGTGGATCGGTCATTTTGTTTTAGGCCAGTTTCGAAAGTTTTTATCACTGACTTTCCATTTTTCAACAGGGCCCCAATTCATCTGATCGCTCCTCTTTTAGCTTTTGCGAATTTGGTTCATAGTCTGGCTCATAGCAAGTACGCGTTCACGGGGGGGTAACGGAATAAACCGATGCTCCTCCTTCTTTGTAGCCGGCAAACCACCACCAGACCTTCCATTTTTCACTTTCTCGACACCGCGTTTCCCCAAAAAATTCTGAAAAGAAGGGAGACACTGTAGAACACGACTCATGCTGCCCCCTGAAGTATACCTAACTTAAGACCGTTGCATAACTTCTCTTGGAGTTCGTCGTTGACTACCAAGCTGTGTAATACAGCGGAAATAAAAAAAGAGGGAATATGTCCAAATCGTTTGTAATGAATATCTTATGATGATTACAAATCTCGGATTTCTCGCTCGAATTTTTATGGTTTTTCACATAAAGTCGACCAACCAGAGGTTATGCAACGGTCTTAACTTAAATTACAGAACTAAGGAAGGAGGGGACCCTTATCTCGTAGTAAAGATTCAAAGAGCTCGGTTAGGAAGAGAAACACATTTTTCGACCTTTGTTGCAAAGTGACGGTTACGGTCATCAACCTTTCGATCAGTCTAGCTCCCCAAGTCGATTGACTTCCTAAGGAAATTTTTCTGAGTATCACATCTAAGTATCACACAGGGATAAAGAGCCCTTTCAGCCAAGTTATTCGTAGGTTCGATTCTCTCTTCATAAAGAAAGGTCCACAGATGTGCAAAACATTTCAACAGATTGCGGGCTAAGGATTTGCTTTGACAAACTTTTGCCTTTTCTACCGTAAACATAAGAATCGTTCTAGGCCCCGTTGAGAAATGAGAAGATAATGGTAAAAACTTTTGAAACTGGCCCAAAATAAAATGGCCAATCCACATTATAAGTTGCTGAAAATAAAAAGAATACAACTTAAAGCCTCCTGTTGACGATTTAAGACCACTCACATCGAAAAATGCTATTTTCTCAACACTCCCTTCTAATGTTTTCGATGGGGTTCTTTGCCTTCCCCTGCAACTCTTCTCTGGAAAATTTCCCGCTTTGTATTCGTGCCACAATGCAAATATCTTCCCTAATTCCTTTTGACTCGTTTCGACAGGGAATGCATCGACCCCTTTCCTTTGCTCCATTTTGGCGAGCGACCTATCAATATGAGCCAGACAACTCTGTCTGCAGCCAGGATGCCGATTGTACATGCTATATTGATTCTGTGGTCAGGGGCTCCTCTAAACGACCCAAAAATGCGTTTATAAATCTCAGCAGAGCGAGAGGGGTCAATGTTAAAAAAGGCAAGACCGTTGCATAACCTCTGGTTGGTCGACTTTATGTGAAAAACCATAAAAATTCGAGCGAGAAATTCGAGATTTGTAATCATCGTAAGATATTCATTACAAACGATTTGTACATATTCCCTCTTTTTCTATTTCCGCTGTATTACACAGCTTGGTAGTCAACGACGAACTCCAAGAGAAGTTATGCAACGGTCTTAATGTGCAATCCGGTGTCGCTCCTACCCACAGATAGCTCTTTTTTTTGCCACTCTCCAGCTAGTTTCATCCGTGTGGATTCTTCCCTGCTGCAAAACATGTTCTTGAATCTTTTTTGCTCAACTCTTCAGAAGATCAGCCGCCCTTTTGAGAATATTGCAAGTCGACCCTAGAGACACTTTAATCCCAAAACAACTTGCCAAAGCGCAAGACCTTCTTCTGCTGATAAAGTCTTCCGCTGATTGTGCTGCTAAAAAAGCCTGCAGACGTGACCGATCTGAGGGACCAAAGCTATGTTTCGCTGGGTGGTTGAGCTCGCACTTTTTGCCACAATGTGCACATTTAAGCGTGTGTATGCGATATTGGGTCACGTTTGGAGAAATTTCTGCGATATCTGCGACTTGATGCAGTTGAACGGATGTCACAGATTCTTCAAAAGTTTTGCCATGACAGCCCGAACATTCTTCTGGAAAAAGATCTATGTTCTCAGTGACCTCATCCTCGGAATAGAGTGTCCTTATGGCCCTGTTGAAAAATGGGAAGGCAGTGATAAAAATTTTCGAAACTGGCCTAAAATAAAATGGCCGACCCACATCATAAGTTACTGAAAATAAAAAGAATACAATTTAAAACCTCCTGTTGACGATTTAGTGCATATAGACCACTTGCATCGAAAAATGCTATTTTCTCAACACTCCCTTATGTGGCCAGGGTGGCCAAACTGACCCCCTAGTTTTCTACCTGTAGGTCTAGAAGATCGGCTCCTAAGAAAAGGATCTTGTGACGGAGGTTTGGAACTATTTCTGCTATTGGTCCCAAGTTTTTCTTTGAGGGCCTGATTTTCTTTTTCTAGCTGAGCAGCTCTTTCTTCCCACTGAGCACACTCCTGCTTCGAGATGATGAAACTTTTCTCCAAACAGAGAATTTTATGCTCTTTTTCTTGACTCAACCCTTTTCACCATCTGGACCAGCCCTTTAGGAAATTTGACAAGAGTGACAAGGATTAAGGCTAGGTTAGTGCTATTTACTGATCGAAACCAAAAGAATACCGGCTTGGCCGAATATTTCAGATCGATCTGCTATCCCCGTGAACGCGTACGAGATAAGGCTTCCTCCTTCCTTATTCTCTGCAATTTAGGTTAGGTATACTTCGGGGGGCAGCATGAGTCGTGCTCTACAGTGTCTCCCTTCCTTTCAGAGTTTTTTGTGGGAGGCTAGATTGATCGAAGGGTTGATGACCGTAGCCGTCGCTTTAACACGAAGATCGAAAAACATTTTCCTCTTCCTGACCGCGCTCTTTGAATCTTTCTACGAGATAAGTCTCCCCCTTCCTTAGTCCTGTAATTTAGTATGCTTCGGGGGGGGCAGCGTGGATCGCGCTCTACAGTGCCTCCTTTTTTTTCAGAATTTTTTTGGAGGAACAGCAGTTTCGAGAAAGTGAAAAGTGGAAGGTCTAGTGGTGGTTGCAAGGAAGGAGGAGTATCGATTTATCCGTTACCCACACTAACGCGCACGTATGTGGCCCTGTGCTCTTGTGTCCCCTTGGCAAAAAATCTCAAGAATGATACTATCGCTCTCATTAGTGACATTTTAGATTAAGGAGGAAAGTCATGGAGGGAGTTCGACCTATCGGGGGGATGTCTGTCGATAGTTGTTTCATTTCGCATTCGGGTTCATCGTGTTCATTACCGTTAGAGGATTTGATTTCTTTGCTGGAAGATTGTCCAGAGAACGAATTGGCCAACCGTCTTGAGGCGACATTACTTAGAATTGAAATCGAATTGGTTGACCGTCTTAAGGCGACATTACCTAGAGGAATTGAACAAGAAGAGGCCTGGGATGAGCTGTGGAATCGAGTTTTCTCATCTCTGTCTAAAAGATTTTGCGAAGTTCCACATGATCGGATCGCGTCTAGCTCTCTTTTTGGAGTGACGATCAAAACTGTCTTGGCTCATCTTAACAGATACCCACATGATGGGCTACGAAAAAGTATGGGAACTTTCGTTGACGGCTTATTTCGTTGACGGCTTAATGGATAAGTTGCCACCAGGATGGTCAAACTGACCTCCTGGTTTTCTACCTGTAGGTGCTGAGGATCGGCTCCTAAGAAAAGGATCTTGTGACAGAGTTTTGGAACTGTTTCCGCTATTGGTCCCAAGTTTTTCTTTGAGGGCCTGATTTTCTTTTTCTAGCTGAGCAGCTCTTTTTTTCCACTGAGCACATTCCTGCTTCGAGATGATGAGACTTTTCTTCAAACAGAGAATTTTATTCTCTCTTTCTTGACTCAACCTTTTTTTCGCCATCTGGGCAGCCCTTCAGAGTTAATCTTTCTACACCAAAGAACCACTAGGACATTTGACAAGGGAGAGAAGAATTAAGGCTTAGTTAATGCTGTTTATCGGTCGTGACCAAAAGAATGGTGGCTTAGCCGAATATTTCGGATCTATTTGCTATCCCCGTGAACGCGTACTGGGAAGCCATGGACATTTGAGTGAGAAATCCAATATTTACAAATTATGTATAGAAATCCTCTTCTTTTTCATTGTCATCATGTTGTACAACGAGAAGGTAGAAAGCAAGGTGTGCGTTCACGGGGTGACAAATTGGTCTGAAACATTCGGCTAGGCTGATATTCTTATTGGCTGTTGGTTGTGATCGGTATAAAGAGGGTATCGATCGAAACCGGAAAATTCACGTTGACTAGTGCATTGTTGACCCACTCCTGTCCTCTCGGAATGGGATGTTTCTCCCCTTGTGAACGACGCACATAAGGTTGTGATTATTTGAACGATCGATTACCCTTTGGGTACCTGATCATCATCTGTTGAGGCATGGAAGCAAGTTTTCGTATTGCTCACTATCTTTTGGTTATTCTGTTCGTTTTAGGATATGCTGCCATTATCTTTGAAACCGTTGCACGGGTGAACAAAACAGCTATCGCCCTGCTTCTGTCGGCACTGTGTTGGTTAGTCTATTTCGTAGATCGTTCTTGCACGTTAGCGGATAATCTCTCCACCTTGGGTTTTCACTTAAGCAAGGTAGCGCAGATTTTGTTTTTTTTATTGGGAGCAATGACGCTGGTCGAGCTTATTGACTCGCACAAGGGGTTTCATACCTTCATCCATTATCTGCATACTCGCTCTAAGAGAAAGATGCTTTGGATCATTTCTTCCATTTCGTTTTTCTTGTCTTCCGTCCTGGATAATTTGACAACGACCATCCTCATGGTATCGATCTTGAAGAAATTAATCCCCCACAAACATGAGAGGTTGCTCTATGCGTGTATGGTCGTGATCTCCGCCAATGCGGGGGGGGCATGGACTCCAATCGGGGATGTGACAACCACGATGTTGTGGATTGGAGGACAGATTTCGACGAAAAGAATTGTCATCGAAACTTTTTTCCCCAGTTTGATTTCTTTGATCATTCCTCTCGTCTTTTTTACCTTCAAGGTCAAGGGAAAATTTCCTAAGTCTGAGATTGATTTTCGCTGTGAACTCTTGGAACCTGGTGCTCATCTTGTTTTTTACTCGGGAATTCTCCTATTTTTATTTGTTCCCTTATTTAAGTTTTTGACAGGCATGCCACCTTTTATGGGCATGTTAACCTCATTGGCTCTGATGTGGCTCGTTACCGACATCATGCACTGCAGGTATGAACATCGCACTCATCTACGCATTCCGCATATTTTGACAAAGATCGATGTTTCTAACATTCTCTTTTTTTTAGGAATTTTGCTCAGCGTCCATGCATTTGAGTCAACAGGGTTGCTCCACCTCGCAGCGCGTCTCTTAGACCACTATGTACGCAGCGAGGCCATGATCGCCGCCTGCATCGGAGTTGTGTCGGCCGTCATTGATAATGTGCCCTTGGTAGCCGCTGTGGTGGGTATGTATGACAATCATTTCTACATCATGGATTCTCCACTATGGCTGATGATGGCCTATGCAGCGGGTACGGGGGGAAGCATTCTGGTCATGGGTTCTTCTGCGGGAGTGGCTCTAATGGGATTGGAAAAGGTGGATTTTCTCACCTATGTCAAAAAATTTTCCTTGCCCGTTTTTATTGGTTATCTTGCGGGTTTGTTGTTCTATGTATATGTTGGTTGATCGATCATCCTTATCCCTTTTTCACCACAAGAAGAAGGTGTTTGAAGATGTTTTAGACGTCTAGTAATGTCCAGCGCGGAACAACTTGTTGAGAGACAAATTCCGAAACCATTGAACAATTGCCTGTGCAGTGAAAACTACAGGAGGAGAGAAGAAGAGGGAAGGGTTTTTTGTTATGTTGCACAGTTCAGTGATCAACGACAAGTTCTGGGGGAAGTGGTGTATCGATCTCTCTTTTATTTTTGAATTCGGGCGTGGTACTGACTTTAAATCGTAGGTAGCATATGATCTCTCTTCATTTGGAAGGACGAGGTCTAGCCGGGTGTGGATTGAGACGAACGAATGGGTATCTGCATGTTTTTTCGTGAAAGAGGGTGGGGTGAGTGGCCTGTGCTAATCATCTATGGGTAGGAGGGTGAGGAATGGATCTTCTTTCTCAGCATAAGTTATCTCCAATGATGGCGCAGTGGTATCGATGTAAGAAGCAGGCAAAAGGGGGGATTCTTTTGTTTCGTTTAGGAGATTTTTATGAGGCCTTTTACGATGATGGCATTCTTCTTTCCCAGGAGCTTTCCCTAACCCTTACGCAGAGACAGGGGGTTCCAATGAGTGGGATTCCCGTACATGCCAGTGAAACTTATATACAGAAGTTGGTAGAAAAGGGGTTTTTGGTCGCAGTAGCGGAGCAAATAGAGGGAGCTCAGGAATCTCAAGGGTTGGTTAAGAGAGAGATCGTGAGGACGATTTCGCCAGGGACTATGGTGGGGTCCTCTTTTCTCACCGACAATAAGCACAATTTTTTTGCCTGTTTGACCAGGTCGCGACAGGCTCTCGCTCTTGCTCTGCTCGATCTTTCCACGGGGGTGTTACGAGTGATGGAACTGAACTCAGAGAGAGAATTACAAAACGAGTTGTTCAAGTCGGCCCCTTCGGAAATTTTGCTTTCTACAAATGAAATGAAAGCATTTGGAGAGATGATTGAGCCATTGAAAAAGGAATGTCATTTTCGGTTGACGCTTCAAGAGGATTGGCTTTTTGATCTCAAAAGCTGCATTTCTTTTTTGACTCGACATTTTCGGGTGCATAACTTGGACGGATTTGGATTACAGGGAAGAGGAGAGGTCATTCGGGCTACAGGAGCCTTACTTGCTTATATACAAGATGAACTACATCTCTCTATTTCACATATTAAGTCTTTAACTTTGGCTCATCCTTCTACCTATATGGCCATCGATCGTACAACTCAGAGAAACTTGGAACTGGTCCATCCCCCCCTGCGCTCAGAGTCTCACCCCACCCTGTTGCAAGTGCTCGATTATACGCAGACGGCAATGGGGGCTCGATTATTCAAGTTATGGATGCTGTATCCTCTGTTATCCGTTAAAGAAATTGGTCAACGTCAAGACAGCGTAGAGGAATTGTTGGCGCATTGGGAAATCACGCATCATCTACGGGAAGGATTGAAAAAGATTCATGATCTAGAACGTATCATGACGAGGATTTCTATGGTCCGCTCCAACCCGAGAGATCTTACGGGGATCCGAAACTCTCTCAAATTGCTTCCAGCCCTTTTCTCGCTGCTCCATCCTTTGCAGACCTCTTTTCTGATTGAGCTGAGAGAGCGTATTCCTGACACTATACCTTTGACAAAACGACTTCAACAAGCTTTAGTCGATACTCCTCCATCGAAAAGAGGGGAGGGAGATTTGATTCGTCCTCATTTCTCTGAGAAACTGGATGACCTGCGCGCACAGCAGCAATCTGGTCAGAAAGGATTGTTGCAATATCAGGAACAGTTGAAAGAAGAACTTGGAATCAAACATCTGAAGGTGGTCTATAGCAAGACCTTTGGTTATTGTCTCGAGATCAGCCGTGGACAGATATCAAAGGTTCCACCGCTTTTTCAACGAAGGCAGACCTTGGCCAATGCTGAGCGGTATAGCTCTCCAGAATTGCGGGCCCAGGAAGAGCATCTTCTGTCTCTTGCGGGAAAGATCGTGCAGTTGGAACAGACCCTATATGAGGAGCTTTTGCAAGAGGTGATCGCCTCTCATGATGAGGTGATGGAGAGCGCACGTGCAGTTGCTCGCCTGGACTGTCTCTGTTCTTTGGCATATTGTGCGAAACAGTTCGATTATTGTCGTCCTGTGGTGGACGGAGGGCAGTCGATTGAGATTAGAGAGGGACGGCATCCAGTGGTCGAAGCTTCCTCGTTTGATCATTCTTTTGTCCCTAATTCTGTGAATTTAGATCCCTTTTCTTCGCAATTGTTGTTGATTACTGGTCCTAACATGGCCGGAAAATCGACCTATATTCGGCAAACGGGTTTGATCGTCATTATGGCACAAATGGGATCGTTCGTCCCTGCGCGATTTGCCCACATTGGGGTGATAGATAAGCTTTTTAGTCGAATTGGAGCACATGATGATCTCTTCAGAGGACAGTCGACATTTATGGTTGAAATGGCGGAAACGGCCAATATTTTGCGCAATGCCACTTCGCGCTCTTTGGTTCTCCTCGATGAAATTGGAAGGGGCACGAGCACCTATGATGGAATTGCGATCGCTTGGGCGGTTGTGGAACATTTGTTGCAGATTGAGGAAAAAGGGGTCAAAACTCTATTTGCTACCCACTACTGGGAACTGATCGATTTAGCTGACCATTTTTCTCGCGTAAAGAATTTTCATGTCGCTATCGAGGAGTCTAAGGGAGAGATTACGTTTCTATACCAGATTAAGGAGGGAAGCACAGATAAGAGCTATGGGATTCATGTTGCTCAGTTAGCGGGATTGCCCAGGCAGGCGGTGCGCAGAGCGCAAGAGATTTTGAAAGGGCTTCATCATACCTTTCAAAGGATTTCCTCCCCTTCTCCAGAAGCGGAGAAACCGCTTCCTTCATCATCTCCCTCCTCTCTCATCTGCCAAAAGTTGATCGACCTTGACCCCAACGAGATGACTCCAATCATTGCGTTACAAACGCTTGTAGAGTGGCAATCTACCCTCAAAAGTGTTCCAAACCTCTGACATTGTCATGAAAGATATCTCTGTCGACCAACTTCTAACCACTACGACAGGGCCTGGGGTCTACTTGATGAAGAATCAAAAGGGGACTATCTTATACATTGGCAAGGCCAAAAATGTGCGAGCGCGGCTCAAACAATACTTCGTATCGGGTGGGGATAAAAGGGCTATGATCCCTTTTCTCATTTCCCAAGTGACTACGATTGGTATAGTTGCTACCCTTTCGGAGAGAGAAGCAATTCTGTTAGAAAGTCAATGCATTAAACGTTATCAGCCCAAATATAATCTTCTTCTCAAAGATGATAAGGCCTTTGTTGCCCTCACGATGAATCCGAAAGAAGAATGGCCTATGATCAGGCTGATTAGATATCGATCTCATCTACCCTCCCCTCACTTGCTCTTCGGACCCTGTACTAATGGAGGGGCTGTGCGGGGGTTGATGGAAGTGATTAATGCTACCTTTAAACTGCGACATTGTTCAGACCGAGAGTTGTACAGCCGTTCTCGTCCCTGTCTGCTCCACGCAATGAAAAAGTGCTTAGCTCCTTGCGTTGATCGATCTATTCTTTCAACCTATCGACAAGCCGTTCGTGAGGCAGTGATCTGCTTGAGGGGTCGGGACGATCGGATGATACACAGGTTCAAACAGAAGATTGAAGAGGCCTCGGGTCGTTTGGACTTTAAGCGGGCAGAGGCCCTTTTACAGATGATGCAGCAATTAAAACAGATGGCTCGATCCCACCATCTACCCTTCTGTGATCATAAAGAGGCCACCGATGTATTCGCGATGCAGGGGACCCACCCCTGCTACTATGTAGTCAAACTTCTCCTTCGCGAGGGAGAGCTTCGATCGATCGAACATTTTACTTTTCAACATTTTTCCTCAGACACAGAGGAGAGGTGGGAAACCCTCTTATTGCAACATTACGCATCTATTTTACCTTCATTTCCCTCGCACATTTTGCTTCCCATCGATCTTAAACACCAATCACTGATTGAAAATGAATTATCGAACCAAGCGGAGGTTCATATTCGTTTTCCCAAAAATCAGGAGGAGCAACGATGGATTCAATTTGCACAGAAAAATGTCTCCCTTTCTATGGATTATGGATCTTCTTCTCTCCTTTCAAAGGAATTATGTCAATTGCAGGAAACATGTCATTTGACCCACATTCCAGGACGTATTGAGTGTTATGATATCTCAAATTGTGGAGGGAGCGATACCGTTGCTTCTATGATTACCTTTATTGAGGGGAAGAGGGAAAAAAAGGGGACCCGATTTTTCCACATCAAGAATGCAGCAACTTCTGATGATTATGGCGCCTTAGAGGAAGCATTAACCAGGCGTTACCGGAGGGTCAAGGGAGGAGGGGATCGTACTCCGCTTCCCGATTTGATCCTCATCGATGGAGGAAAGGGTCACTTGCGGCGAGCGTCAGAAATATTGGCCTCTTTAGAGGTAGTGACCGTTGATCTGATTGCTCTCTCTAAAGAGAAGGGTAAACATAGTAAAGGGTGTTGTGATGAAAAGATTTATCTCTTTGGCCGATCTTCTCCTCTCATTCTTCCCCCTCACTCTCAACCACTTTTGACCTTACAACGCATGCGTGATGAAACGCATCGAGTTGCCGTTGCCTTTCATCGAAATATCCGTTCACGCAGGCTTTTCAAGAGCGGTTTTACTGAGATCCCTGGCATCGGTCCCAAAAAAGCGGAAGAATTGCGTAAGGAACTTGGCCACATGCACAATATCAGGGCACTTTCCCTTCAGAAGTTACAACAGGTGAAAAAGCTCACTCAAAAGGATAGGGAAGCATTGGTTCAGTTTTTTCAGCATCGTCAGGATAATTGTGGGAAGAAAAAGGGATGAAGGGGAGGCGAGCAGGTAATGACTCCGATGTAGAGACTATTGCGCAACTTCAAGAGATCAATATGTTGTTTATGAGGGCAACGAACAAGCCGACACTTCTCCTTCTTCGCAGTCAACAACAGGCCACCACTAGCCTTTTACCGGTATTTCCCTAAAATTAAGACTGCGAGTAGGTAGAATTAGGACCATTGCATAACTTCTCTTAGAACCTATCTATTGATCACCCAGTTGTGTTAACGTACGCGTTCACGGGGGTAGAGACTATGTTCAATTTACCTGATCGCTCCTCATTTAGCTTTTGCGAATTTGGTTCATATCTAGCTCATAGCCAAGTCTTTGCATTAAAAATTCCAGGGACAAATTAAGACGTTCTCAAAGAAACCTTCTCTTGTAGAATCGTAATCAATTTTGTGTTCAAACATCACAAAGAAGAATTGTTTATAATGTTTCGCATACTATTTGGCTTACTATTGCGCAGGTCGAAAAAGCGAAGTGCGCATAAAATTTTGCAACGTTTTCTCAAAAAGAATTAACATAAAACATTGATTTTCAAAAAATAAACATATAACTGAACAGTTAAATTGGGGGCAGATTTGTCGTACGATGCACCCCCCGTGAACGCGTACAATATTTGGCCAAGCCGGTATTCTTTCGGTTGCGCTTGGTAAGCAACACTAACTGAGCTTTATTCTTGTCACCCCTATCAGATTTCCTATGAGGAAGCTAAAAAGTTTTTTTGTTACATACTGCGGCTCTTTGGGTTAAGAAAGCGCGTTCTGAAGGATTGCCCAGATAGCGTATGCTAAACAGTTGAACGGAAAAGACTCAAAAGATGTTTTGCAGCAGGGAAGAATCTACGCGAATGAGAGCAGCTAATGAGAGTAGCTGGAGAGTGAGAAAAAGGAGCTACCTGTGGGTGGGAGCAACACTGGCACTCTTTTACATCCTTCTCCTTCTCTGCTGAGGCTTATAAGCGCATTTTTGAGCCGTTTAGAGGAACAGTGAACACAGGCTCGATATAGCTGTGTGTACAATCAACATCCTAATCGCTGATAGAGTTGCTTGGTCTACCCCTCCCTGGGGTTCACATTGACAGGTTGCCCGCTAAAATGGAACAAAGGGAAGGAGTCGGTCCGATGCCCATTCTTTGGCAAAGCGGGTCAAAGGAAAGAGAGTTGCATTATGGCACGAATACAAAGCGGGAAAATTTTCTAGAGAAGAGCGACAGAGGGGGGCAAAGGATCTCCTTGAAAACATTCCCGCATGATGGTTGGGAAAATTTCCTTAGGAAGTCAGTCGACCTGGAGAGCTAGATTGATCGAAAGATTGATGATCGTAGCCGTCGCTTTGAAACGAAGATCGGAAAATATATCCTTCTTCTTCATCGAGCTCTTTGAATCTTTCTATATAGGTCAGGTCTCCCCCTTCTTTGGTTCCGTAATTTAAGTTAGGCGTACTTCAGGGGGCAGCATAGGTCGCGCTTACGGTGCCTCTCTTCTTATCAGAAATTTTTTGGAGAAACGCCTTTCGAGAAAGTGAAAGATGGAGGGCCCAGTGGTGGTTTGCTCGCTATAAAGGGCCTGTTGAGAAAATGGCATTTTTCGATGCAAGTGGTCTATATGCACTCAATCCTCAACAGGAGGCTTTAAATTGCATTATTTTTATTTTCAGTGATTTATGATGTAGATCGGCCATTTTATTTTAGGCCAGTTTCGAAGGTTTTTATCACTGCCTTCCCGTTTTTCAACAGGCCCATAAAGCAAGGAAGAAGTATCAGTTTATCCCTCACCTTTCATGAACGCGTACCATGTTTTTCCGAATGAACCCAAACAGTTAGAGGTTGTGCAACGATCCTATTCTCGGATCCTGTGTCTGCAGAAAAAGAAGAATTAAACTTATTTTTTACATTAAGAAGAAGTTTACAAAAAATGAACAGTATGCAACCATAGACCTTTTATTGTTTAACTAGAGAGGTTTGTGTTATGAATTCAATACCGATTCATAGGGTTAGTAGTTGTCCATCTTTCAGTGATCTGAGCCTGACCCAAAAAGAGTTGGATAGGTTTCTGTTCTCAAGGGTACCAGCTCGTGAAATTGAAGACTTGATATGCTTTATGGTAACTGTCTTGGAAATATTAGGGGATACAGAACAAAAGGACTTGTTGCCAAAATTGAGGCTAGATATGTGGAATCAGGGCTGCATAATGGTGCAACACAATGTGGAGCTTGAGAAAAAAATTGGGAGTGATGTGAGTGAAGAGATGCCTGAGCAGCTGGAGGATTTTTGTTCCCCTGAAACCGCTTGGCTGTTGAAGATTTTCCAATCGAACATTTCCTCGATGAGGCACTGGTGCCTCTCCCATATTGGCGAGAATGATGCTGATCAAAAGTTCAAAAGCGAACTATCCCGTTTACAGTTGCCTGTTGATCCACTTACAACCTCTCTAGAAAGTCTTTTCGGACTGGTTCGGATAAATTTGATGGCTCGAGAACTTAATGTTCTGTTAAAAAAAAGAGTTAGCTTGCTTGCACAGGGAGGATAACGAACAAACCGATACTCAAGACCGTTGCATAACCCTTGATTCGTGTCGTGACACGAATAGAAAGCAGCAAAACTTTTTTGAGAGGGGTGTCAGAAAATGTCGAGGGATCTTCTCAAGAATAGCAGAACAATGCTCATTATGTTGGCGGCGGGAAAGATAAAATCTGTCAAAGCAAATTCTTAGCCCGCAACCTGTTGAAATGTTTTATATATCTGTTGACCTTTCCTTTATAAGGGGGGAGTCGAACCTACGAACAACCTAACTAAAAATAACTCTTTGTTCCCGCGTGGTGGTTAGAAAAGTTTCCTTAGGAAGTCAGTCGACTTGAGGAGCTAGGTCGATCGAAGGGTTGATGACCGTGGCCGTTGCTTTAAAACAAAGATCGATAAGTGTACTCTCCTTTTTCATCGAGCTCTTTGCATCTTTCCATGAGATAGGGCCCCTCCCCTTCCCTAGTCCCGCGACTTAGGTGAAACATACTTCAGGGAGCAGCGTGGGTTGCGCTTTTGTTTCCCTTCTTTTCAGAAATTTTTTAGAGAAACGCTTTTCGAGAAAGTGAAAAGGTGGGGGGCCCAGTAGTGGTTACAAAAAAGGAAGAATATCGACTTACCCTTTACCCTCATGAACGCGTACATTTTCACAGAAAAAAGAAAGTAAAGCTTGTCTTTTACATTAAGAAAAAGTTTACGAAAAAATGAACGGTATGCGAACATGGTTCTCTCGTTGTCTAGCCAAGGAAGTTCGCATTATGGGCTTAAGATTAATTTCCATCGCTAACGGTTATCCATCCCCCAGTTATTCACTCTCGGCCGAAAACGAAAATGATGAGCCTCAACGGGAGTGCTCGCCTATGTCGACACAGTGGGAGCAGGTTCAAGCTTTAGAGATACCAGATGATGAAATTAAACACTTGATGCCCTTTATGATAAAGGTTCTAGGCGACGTAATGGATGCAAAGAAAAGACCCCTGTTGCCATGCTTGATACTGTATATGAAGAGACAGTGCACGAAAATGTTGAAACAAAATAGTAAGTTTCGAAAACAACTTAAGGATGAATGGGGACTTGTTTGCTGTATACCGCCGTCACGGAATTGTTCCCGCGAAACCATCTTTCTGTTGCAGAATCTCCAGTCAAACGTTTCTTTAGCGTGGCAATGGTGCCTCCTTCATATCGGCGAAAAAATTAATGTTGGTCAACAGTTCGAAACCAAAGTGCTCAGTTCAAAGTTTTCTGTTGACTGCCTTGCTAAAATCTCTCTAATAGAATTTTTTATGACAGTTTGGAGGCATCAGCTATTGCAAAGAAATAATGATTTGATACAAGAAAAAATAACACAGTTGCGTAACCTTTCTTATGAAGGTGATGATCCGGCACGATCTTCCCAGGCACATAGAAAGCCAAAAGCGAGGATACACAGGAAACCACCTTCGGATGCAGATGCGAATGAATGGATGGAAAGGACCAGGAATCTTAAGGAACTTTCCACATTGATTGACTGGGAGTTTGTAGAAAACGTTTTGGACAATTGTAACATGTCTGGTCCCTTCAGAAAGTCCCAAAAATATGATCCATTCTTTATGTTCAAAGCAATCTTATTGGGCCGATGGTACAACTTGGATGATGAACGTCTCGAGGGATTTTTATGCATTAGTTCGGACTTCGTTTCATTTACAGGCTTGCAACCAATAGGGGTTCCGGATCGTTTGATTCTTTGTCAATTCAGAAGTTTTCTCACTGACTGGGGATTAGACAAAGTTCTTTTTGAAGATATCGAGAAACAATTTGAGCAGATAAAATACACGTTTACGAGGGGTGCGTCGTGCGAATCGTACGCGTTCACGGGGGTAACGGAATAAACTGATACCTCTCCTTCTTTACAGTCAGCAAGCCACCAGTAGACCTTTCATTTTTCACTTTCTTGAAATTGCGTTTCTCCAAAAAAATTCTGAAAAAAAGGAAGACACTGTAGAGCGCGGTCCACGCTGCCCCCCGAAGCATACTCACTAAATTACAGAACTAAGGAAGGGGGAGACCTTATCTCGTAGAAAGATTCAAAGAGCTCGGTTAGGAAGAGAAACACATTTTTCGATCTTTGTCGCAAAGTGACGGCTACGGTCATCAACCTTTCGATCAGTCTAGCTCCCCAAGTCGATTGACTTCCTAAGGAAATTTTTCTGAGTATCACATCTAGGGCCTGTTGAGAAATGGGAGATGTCGACAAAATTTTTCAAGACTAACTTAAAATAAAAGGATTTGAGAGGTATAATTCGTTCATAAGCAATTGGGTACAAAGACTATGTTCAAATCCATACGAAAACAGGAACAAGATATGTTTGAGACACCCATTGATGATTTAGTGTGTAAAGATCACCCTTATCGAAAGTTGCTACGTATTGTGAATTTTGAAAGATTGTGTGCATCTTTGAAGGTACTATTTTGTGAAAATAAA
>Ga0209562_1000176_pt1 | contig 27711 bp, 18 predicted proteins | sample WorMetvacBELIZE2_FD_187399 | JGI IMG/M metagenome (GOLD analysis project Ga0209562, IMG submission 187399) | Marine gutless worms symbiont microbial communities from Max Planck institute for Marine Microbiology, Germany - Olavius vacuus BELIZE.2... | ecosystem: Host-associated > Annelida >... | reverse complement strand
CGCGAAGGTTACCGAGAATGAGTGCATTATGCATGGACGGTTGCATGTGACCGGCTGCCATCATTACAATATTACTTACTCACTGCTACTTTCAAATTCAACTGCAAGTCTGATTTTAGCAATGGATTTTAGCATGATAGCAAACTTCCGCTATTGAACCGTAAATGTTGTTATTTTGTAGTGCGTGTACGATGTCGTCGTAAAAAAGTTCACGTTCGCTGTCTCATCTCGTGATGAGCTTCTTGTTGAGCCATGCTTTGGGGGGAAACTATATAGGGACAATGTACGATGTTCATCTTGGGCTCATTGGAAAGCGCGTAGTGGACTTCCTATTAGTGATAATTGAACTTTTTTTGCTACATGTTACGGCTAAGGCGCTACGGGCGAAAATAGATAGAAAATCGGCGATTTCGCTCCAACGCGGCCAGTTTGACCCAAAATTTCAGGTAGAAGGGGACGTCCACTACCAATAATTTTTGCATGGATAGTTAGGCCATGAATGCCATACAACCTTGCCGTTGACAGTTTTCACACTAAGAAACTCTGTAGCAGAATTTCTTCAAGCGAAGTGCGATTTTAGAGGAAAAAGGTCGTTTTGCGTTTTTGAGCCCCCTTTTGGGGACTTAGGGGCAACGTACGGTGATCATCTTAGGCTCATTGGAAAGCACGTGTGAATTGAACTTTTTTCGCTAGCTGTTACGGCGGAGGCGCTACGAGCGATTATCTGTTCAAAATCGGCGATTTCGTTCCAACAGGGGTCGGTTGACCCAACATTTCAGGTAGAGGGGGTCGCCCCCACCATTCGTGGTTTTTCTTTCAAAACTAGGATAAATGCTCTTTCGCATGGTATAAAAATCTGGACAGATTTCTCTTCATTTTTGTCACAATGCACGCGTTTGACAGACGGACGGACGGACAGGCATCGCTAGACCGCGTCTGCATTCTATGCAGCGCGGTAAAAAGTGACAGTGATGAGAAAGAAAGAAAAACAAAAAAGGTCGTCAGTTTTTTTGACGCAAAAAATAGGGGTGACACCGTCAGTAACAGTTGCCGCCATGGGTGACACCAAACCTAGTGACGCCACTGTCACGGCATTAGCGGTGCGCGCAGACCAAGGTGTGTGCAGTGCCGGAAGTGGGGGAGAGTTCAATTTACCAACCACATCGCGAGGCCGATGAACAACGACAACCGAACATCAGATGTCTGTACAAGAAACTCATCAGGAGATGAGATAGCGAACGTGAACTTTCTTTACGACGACATTGTACACGCAGTAAAAATACAATAGACTCTTGCATAAATTCCGCCACAGATCGTTTTCTGCAACACAGTTTTACCAAATTCAGAGAAATAACGCAATGTAATGGCCATTACGCCGTTCAAGGTCATTCAAGGTCACCGATTTTGGTACCAATCTCAACCTCATATACGACTTCCTATTAGTGATTAATAGTAACGTACCTCCTATCTTGCACCGTTTCTGAGATCCGCCGAGGTCCAAAATCGCTATATTCGACTACCCATCTTCTGTTTAACTCCCCCGACGGAGGGGTTCCCCTAGGACGATCTCCGTAAAATTTTACCTGGATGTCAACAGATGGCCAAGGTACCAAATGGCATAGAAACATCACCGAAAATTTCAATCGCCTGAGTAGGGTGCACCAACGTTACAGACAGACAGACGACAGACGGACGGACGATGACATATAGCGAACCTGAACTTGAGTTCACGTTCGCTAAAAACTCTGCATAGCGGCACCCCAGCACCTGAGCACAGTAGGGTCGTCCGCAAGACGAGAGCGCCGATACACTCAGCCATTTGCAAAAATATTGTAATAATCTAGCTTGATGCACGTTTATTGTGCCGTACGACGTATGTCGGAGGCCTTCTATTTTAGTGCAGTGATAATATTTTTTTTATTTTTTTACCGGATCTCTAATGTCGGCGGCACGGCCGGCGCTTTCACATGTAAGCGTATGCCAGAGGTTTAGCTGTATTTAATTACATTTTCACAGTGGGTTAAAAAGTGCCAAATTTGGTCTCAATTTTTGACGGCAGTCGCTTTGCAAGCTCTGATTTCGAAACGAATGAACATATCGAAGATCTTTTACATGATTCGGTGCGCCGACGATTGGCCTGTACTCCCCAAATTTGGTGCAGTTCGGTTTACGCTCTCTGATTAATTTGGAATTCCCACCCGAAAACGAGTGGGACACTCGACACAGCAAAAACTAAGCGGCGTATTGCCTAACTGTGTTGTAACTTGACATTATCGAAATGCCCATAACGACTGGCGCGACGTCCTGCCGCCTGCAGTTGCAAAAACTTGCAATGCAACACAGACCCGCTTGCTACCTTTTCGAGTTCTAGGCTATATCGTATTATTTGTCTTACTTATTAAGGCCGCACGACGCATGTCGACAGGCCTTGCTGTTTTGCTTCTGTCCTCTTTTGACACCCAGACTCTAACGTTCCAGACGGCCGAGAGACGCCCCATCAAAAGTATACCAGAGGTTTGAGAGTAGGCCGAACTCATAAAATTCATTCAAGACATTTCGCAGACCGTCCCCTATTTTTATCTGTCACATAGCTATAGCATTATAGCATGGAACAGATTTTTAGTGCGCTGCATGGAATGCATACGCGGTCTAGCGATGATAATTCTGTCTGTCCGTCTGTCTGTCTGTCTGTTTGCCTGTCTATCAAACGCGTAAATTGTGACAAAACTCAAGAAAAATCTGTCCAGATTTTCATAGCGTACGAAAGACAGTTTAGCCTAGTTTTCTGAGAAAAAGAATGGTTAGTGGGGGCGACCCCTCAACCTGAAATTTTGGGTCAACCGAACCCCGTTGGAGCGAAATCGCCGATTTTGAACAGATAATCACTCCTAATCACTACGCGCTTTCTAATAAGCCTAAGATGATCATCGTACGTTGTCCCTAATTCAGTCATAGGGTACCCAAAAACGCAAAACGGCCGTTTTACCTCTAAAATCGCACTTCTCTTGAAGAAAGTCTGCTACAGAGTTTCTTTGTGTTAAAACTGTCAGCGGCAACGTTGTAGGGCACTCATTGGCCTAACTACCCATGCAAAAATTGGAAAAGTGGGGGAAGTCCCTTTCTACCTGAAATTTCGGGTCAAACTGACCGCGTTGGAGCGAAATCGCCGATTTTCGATCTATTTTCGCCCATAGCGCCTCAGACGTATAAAATCTAGCGAAAAAGTGTAATTATCACGAATAGGAAGTCCACAACACGCTTTCCAATGAGTCCAAGATGAACATCGTACATTGTCTCTACGTCCCCCAAACGGTGGCTCAAAAATGCAAAGTGTCGAAAATTTGAAGCTGCGATAACTCCGAAACGGTACGAGAGAGGTTGTCAGTTACTATTAATCATTAATAGAAAGTCGCATACGGGCTTTCGATTGGTGCCGATCTCGATGACCTTGAACGGCGTAAGAACCCTTATTTTGCGTTTTTCACCGAATTCGACTGCTGTGGTGGCCAAATACGTCACAATAGTTGAATATAGGCCTAGACCTATAATATCCGTAAATATTGTCTCCCAGTTCCAGTCTTCCACTTTTGGCCATAACTAACCCACCCTGCATTACGCTCTCTCTGCGATAAAGAGTAAAGTAAAGAAGGGTATAGCAGTCTGCAGGCAAGCCTGCCATCACCGCTACGGGAACTCACATGCCACGTGGGATCACACAGTGTTACCTGCCACCCGACAGAGGTGACATTCCCGCCTTTACCCCAGCCAAAGCTGGTACTCGATTTAGCGACCCCACAGGTATGCAAGGCTGAGTTGACCCAGGTGGTTGGTTAGAGATAGTTTACCCGCTTAACGGTCACCCACCATGAACTAAACGGGCCCGATGTTGATTAACTTCGTTGATGCGACCAACGACGCTAACCACTACACCAAGCCGCCATGGCCCCGTCTCCATCAACCGATGTACCACTGATCCCCCCGGAGACCGTTCCCTTACAAAGACCGGGAACCCTGACATATCAGACGCCATACGCCATTTTCATATGAGAAATCGACCTCCGCTCGGTCCTCGCCAGGCAATAAGGCGGCCAACGGATGATTAATTCGGAAGATAGAAGATAAGGCCAATGTATATAAGAAGATGTCGTTATTTGGAAAAAAACGTATTGTGTCTAGTAGATACCGGTCGTGAGCTCACCTTGGAACATAAGGACATGATATACCAATTTTGCGATATAAGTTTGAGCCCATCGATACGTCAGGTGTGGGCTGCGAATAATACTCCTATACGCATTAACGACAGATCCGACTCCCGTTCTTTCTCAATGACCGTTGCGTATGGACGAATGCATTACTATTTGAGGATGTAGAGGAAGTTATGCTCGGGATTGATTGGCTGAAAGAGTACGGGTGCGTCTGGGACTTTAAGCCCGGAAATCTGTTCTTTGACGGGCATCTGGTCTCTACTACACCCGCCGTGCATACATCCGATGCCGACGGGTGTTGGCCCAGTCATATCAAGAGATACTTCCGCGATCTCAGAAAGATGTGACAGCTAGGATCACGCTGCAGTCTGGCCATGACTCTGTAAGGGATATCATTGTCGAAACTAATCAAGTAAGACCAGGACAACTACACAGCCACAGTCTATTACCGCAGGACGCCGTTTAACGCTCACCACAATAGTAACCTTACTTGCCGGTCATGGCCAAACTCAAATCCAGGGAAGACTTCCATCGCTCCCGCTGAGGCCGAGAAATCGACTGATAAGGTCATAGAACCGGTTCCAAAGAGCTTACCTACAGAATATCGCTGACAATCAGAGACAGAGGGTGACTAACTTACTCTGACCTTATGACAACATGTTTTCGAGGAGTATATTCGACATGGGGCGAACAACCCTAGTGGAGCATTCGATTGACACTGGACAGTATCGACCGACATGCCAGCCTCTTCGCCGTCACACACGGGCCCATCTGAAAGAGACGACCGACAAGTAGATGAGTTTCAGCAGGACGGCTTTGTCTGGCAGATGCCCATAGGCATCTAATGTGGTCATTGTGAGGAAGAAAGACGGTCTCGTCGTTTATATATTGACTACAGACTACTTAACTCTGTCACCATAAGAACTCTTATCAATTGCCACACACAGATACGTGTCTTGGGTCCATGAATGGAGCTGTCTGCTTTTCATCACTAGGCTTGCAATCAGGATATCATAACATGCCAATCATACAGGACGATAGTGACACGACTGCTTTCATTACCCGTCGCGGCTGCTTTGGGTGGAAAGTAATTCCATTCGGACTACACTCAGTGTTTCAACGTCTAATGAACCTAGTACTCTGTGGACTGACCTATGATACATGCCTCGTCTATCTAGACAACATCATAGTCTTTATTCAAGACTTTGATAGTCACATTGAACGACTGCGGCAGATCTTCGACCGTCTGAGGGTGGCCAATTTGAAACGTTATATGAAAAGTGCTCGTCTTGTCAGCTTCCTTGGTCATGTCCTTACCGAAGCAGCGATAGAGGTTCAGCCAGACGAAGATGAAGCAGTCTAGAATTTGCCAATTCACAGAAATTTAACATAGGTTAGGTCTTTCGTAGGTCTTTGCTCCTATTACCGGCGTTTCATCTCTGGATTTGCTAGCAAGACCTCTGCACATCACGAGTTGACTCGAAATAATGTCCGGTTCAGATAGGGACCCGATCAGGAGGAAGCATTTCAGCTACTCAAAGAAAAGCTGACAATGGCCCCAATCCTCGGTGCGCTCCAGAATGAAGGGAAGTTACTATCTTGACATGGATGCCTCAGATGTTGGATTAGGGGCCTCCTTGTCTCAGGAGCAGAACGGGCAGGAAGTAGTGTTGGCTTATGCTTCAAGAACCATGTCCCGGACGGAACGTAAGTATGATGTTACCCGTCGAGAACTCCTGGCCGTTGTCTACAGACTGATAAACTATCGACAGTACTTGCTGGGTCGACATTTTTTCATCCGTACTGATGATTCGGGTCTTCAATCTCTAACACGGACGGCGGATCCGATCGGGCAACAGGCTCGATGGCAGACCTTCATCGAGTAGTTTAATTTCGTTATCATGCATCGCACAGGGACCAAGCATGGGAATGCCGATGCAATGTCTAGAAGACGGCCTGTTTCAGAGAGTGTCAAAGGCGAAGGACGGCTAACACGCCAGCGGTGAGACAGAAATCATCGACCGAAGACCAGGATCGGACGTCGGCCGGAGAATCAATGTCTGAACTTCAGAAACGTGACTCGGATATTGGCCCTATACTAAGACTACGTCTCCAGCAGTCAGAGCAACCAAACCCAGAAAAAGTACTCACTGAATCAGAAGACACCAAAGCTCTTTAGGGGCAGTGACATTGCCTCGTCCGTCGAAACGGTGTGTTATACCGAGTAATGACGCCAAGCATGGGCGACAGACGACCTTGCAATTAATTGTCCTGACAAGCAAACGGACAGAGTTTACCATGCGATGTCATGAAGGCACGACAGGGGACATCGGGCGTTTTTGGCCACACTGAACCAAGTCCGAAGACGCGTTTTTTGGCCGAGGTGGCGCCGCGATACCCAGCGATACTGTCGACAGTGCATAGCGTGTTGTAGCTATCACCGGGGACGCCTTCTCCGAGCGGGATCGTTGCAGCCCATGATCACTGGCACTACGATGGTGAGATGTCACGTGGATATCACTGGCCCTCACCCACGGACTTGCAGAGGGTCACAAGCGCCTAGTGACTCTTTCGACTTATAGGCGTTATACAAATAACTGTATCGATCTATCTATCTACAGTACATCCTGACTTGCGTGGATGCATTCTCAAAATCGGCCGAAGCCTTAACCAAAAACTCTAAGCGTAATACGGACCTAAGCTACCAAAGACTTGGCTGCTAGACCCAAGACTGACAATACCCAAGACACTTGATACCCAAGACACCCAAGACTTGACACCCAGACTCGGCATCCAAGATTCGCTTGGCATCTAAGATCGCTTGGTAACCAAGATACCTAAAGCTTAGCATCCAAGGCCGACAAATTCTCAAGACTGCTTAAAAAGGAAGACCGTTTGATATCCAATGCCAATAGCTATCCAAAAGTAACTGCTATACCCAAAACCGATATAGTTATGGGGACCCAAGAGCTGACACCCAAAGTTTGACACCTAACCTCGACACCTAAGACCCAAGGCCACTGGACACAAAAGAAATGGGTTAAAGAACGCTTGATATCCAAATGTTTCGTACCCGAGGCTTAACTCCCAAGCTCGACAGTTGACACTCAAGAACAATAGCTAGTCATTCAAGCTGATAGACATCTAAGACATAACCTATAACTATCTACCCAAGATCGACACCCAAGACCGCTTGATATAGAAAACTGTTTGACACCCATGCTTGCCAGTCAACACCCAAAACGTGACACTTAAGGCCGCTTGATATCCAAGGTTTCGTACACCAGGCTTGACTCCCAAGCTCAACAGTCGACACCCAGGAACAATAGCTAGCCAATAAGGTAGACACCCAAAATCTGGTAATATTCAAGACTCAAGCTTAATAACGAAACTTGACACCCAAGACCGTTCGATACCCAAGAACGATTGGCACCCAACACCTACGCTCGATAATAAGGCTTGACCCCAAGACTTAATACCCAAGACTAATAGGGACCCGAGACCTATAGCTACTTACAGTCAGCTACCCAAAACATAAATAAGATCTATAGATAGCCACCCAACACATAGCTCGACTTACAGCTAGTCACACCCAATGTTTGGCACCCAAGACCGTTCGATCACTAAGGCGTCTGAATTAGAGTACGGAAACTACGTTCTGCTTGCTTAATGGTGTTCTCTAGTATTAGGGTGAAAAGTGATTGTGAATTCAGTTTGTTAATAAACTTGATAGTATTTAATCCATTCAAGATGTCTTATACTATCAGTGACAAGATAATGGTAGAACCATATGAAGAAGTAGTAGGTAACCCACATTATAATACTTCAAGTAGTCGATCTTCTAGCCCAGTAGAAGAGGAGAACCCACAGTAAATTCCAACAGAGGGGTAGACATTACAGCCCATACTGGCTCTGTCGCGTCTGTACCGTCGCCCGCCTTCGGAGGCTGATGCTCGCTAGCCAGACAACTGCAAGAGCCGCGGTCCCATGCGAAGGCAGACGTCGCGACACTGGCGCCCAACGTGGGGCTCGAATATCAACCGTTAGGTACCTTGGCTCGTGCATACAGACCCGAGACGGTTCGCTTGCAACCCGCATTCGTTGACGTTGACGTCCGACCGGCTACGGCATGCGTGATGATGCCGAAAAACATAGCTTCCCTTAAAATGGTGCATGGTAGACCACGATCAGCTCCAGTATCGTGGATGACTGCAGTTACTGAACGAGCAAATGCAATATGGAATGCATTCCATGGTAGAGTACGGGTCGTTCCACCCACCCTAGCTATGACAAATAAGGAGCATGATATTGAGATGGGAGTACAACGAGAAAGACGCCCGAGAACATGGCACGACATGCGTTCTTCTTCGATAACCATCGAAGAGCTTCAGACTAGGAGGCTTTAGCGCCTCGATTCGGATGCTGAAGTAGATCTAGACCAAATATCCATGCGGATGCCAAGTCCAGAGTTGGATCTTAGCGTTCGTCCGCGTACAGTACGGGTGTGTGAAGATACCAATACTCACTGTCTCACTCCAGCAATCAAATTAAAACAAGAAACTCATCAGGAGATGAGATAGCGAACGTGAACTTTCTTTGCGACGACATTGTAGCCTACACGCAGTAAAAATACAATAGATTCTTGCATAAATTCCGCCGCAGATCGTTTCCTGCAACACAAGTTTACCAAATTCAGTGAAATAACGCAATGTAATGGCCATTACGCCGTTCAAGGTCATTCAAGGTAACCGATTTTGGTACCAATCGAAAGCCCATATACGACTTCCTATTAGTGATTAATACTAACTTACCTCCTATCTTGCACCGTTTCCAAGTTATGGGTGATTATTGGTCAGACTTTCGCTAGCGAGAGCGGAGTGTCTCACTTTATCGCTCTCGCTGGGGGTGACCCCTGCCAATATCGCGATAAATGATATATCGCAAAAAAAACTAGATTCTGTGGCCTACATTTCCGCTGCAGTAAGTACTGGCGTATCTTCAACCACTTTTATGTAATCCGCCCCAAAAGCTACCGAATCCGGTGACTTTAAACGGCGGTAAGGCCGTTCAAGGTCATTCAAGGTCACCGATTTTGGTACCAATCGAAAGCTCATATACGACTTCCTATTAGTGATTAATAGTAACGTACCTCCTATCTTGCACCGTTTCTGAGATATAGCCGTCGATACGTCCAAAATCGCTATATTCGGCTACCCCTCTTCTGTTTAACTCCCCCGACGGAGGGGTTCCCCTGGGGCGATCTTCCTAAAATTTTACCTGGATGTCAACAGATGGCCTAGGTACCCTATGGCGTAGAAACATTGCCGAAAATTTCAATCGTCTGAGTAGGGCGCACGAACGTTACAGACGACAGACGACAGACGGACGGACGATGACATATAGCGAACATGTGAGTTCACGTTCGCTAAAAACTGAGGCATGACCATTCCATTTAACGCCAGTAACGGATATACTGAACCACAGCTCAAAGATTGTTAACAGTTGGTTAGGCAGTGTTCTATCCATTAGTTTGAGCAATAACGCATGATGATTCATACGATCCCCCGACAAGTCGAGCGCGCACACATTAACAGTGGACCCACACAAAAAATTTTTTCAATTACATTCCTTTCACTGAATATAGCATCCGTGCAGCTTAAATGTTTTTTTGAAGCCGAACTGGTGATCAGAGGTTATAAAATAATCTGAGTATCTATCCAGAACAGCCATCTCTTAAGAGCCGCGGTTCCATGCGAAGGCAGACGTCGCGTCACTGGCGCCCAACGTGAGAGTCGGATGTCAACTGTTAGGTACCTTTCCTCGTAAATACAGACACCAGACCGTCGGTTTGCAACCCCCAGTCGTTGACGTTGACGACCGACCGGATACGGCACCCGTGATGATACCCTTGAAGTAGTGGATGATAGACCACGATCAGCTCCAGTGTCGTCGATGACTGCAGTTACTGACCGAGTAAATGCACTATGGAACGCTTTCCATCGTAGAGTACGGATCGTTGCACCCACCGTAGGGATGACAAATAAGGATCATTATGTTGAGATTGGCGTATAGCAAAAAAACGACAGAGTACAAGGCACGGCGTGCCTTCTTCTCCGGTAACCATCGAACAGCCTCAGACAGAGTAGGAGGCTTTGGCGCCTCGATTCGGATATTGCAGTAGATCTAGACCAAATATACATGCAGATAGCAACTCCAGCAAAAATCTAAAATTAAGTTGCGATCAGTTCAAATCAAATCCAAATCAAATCGAATGTTTCTAATCGACTATTCAGTTGACAAATCAAATCAATACACGTGATTCGATCACGATTTTAATCAAATCATCTTGTATTTGCCCATCACTCAGAGATAAACTTACGTCATTAACTTATTTGTTCTTCGTAACCGTAACCAGTCCCAAGTCCAGGATGCACAATAACACGCAGCACTGCACGTAATATTTCTCATCGTAGTTTTATACAGTACAGAGTGCTGTATAATCACGACTTTTACATCATTCAAATAATCGTGGTCACGGCTAAGTGGCAGCAGAACCGGCGGCTAAGCCGATTTTTTTTGGCCGGCGGCTAAGCCGAAAATTGTTTTCCGCCGGCGGCTTATAGGTCTAGCTCTGGATTTGCTAGCAAGGCCTCTCCATTTGATGAGTTGACTCGAAAGAATGTCCGGTTCAGATGGGGACCCGATCAGGAGGAAGCATTTCAGCTACTCAAAGAAAAGCTAACAATAGCCCCAATCCTCGGTATGCCCCAGGATGAAGAGACTTACTATCTTGACACGGATGCCTCAGATGTTGTATTAGGGGCCGTCTTGTCTCAGGAGCAGAACGGGCATGAAGTACTGTTGCTGTGTTGGCCTATGCCTCAAGAACCCTGTCCCGGACGGAACGTAGGTACAGTATGATGATGATGACACGAGAACTTCTGGCCGTTGTCTACGGAGTGAAGACCTATCGACAGTACTTGTTGGGTCGACACTTTGTCATTCGTACTGATCATTCGGCTCACACAAATGAGCTTTGTCATGTATTTAATTAACAAAACTGAGCTAATTCAGGAGCGCAGCCATGCTTCAAAATTGGGGTGTCCATCTTCCCTCCCTCCCTCAATATCTTCTTTACTCCCTTTACCTCCTCATTCCCTTTGTGACATTCCCTTGGTCTCCGCCCCTCTATCCACATCATTTATCTCCCTCCCTTTTTCTTTTTATCGGGGATCCAACCATTGTGACAAGCTACGGAGTCCGGGTAGGGTTGCCAACTCTCCGGTTTGACCCGCAGTCTTCGGGTTTTGACGTCTGGTGTACGGTTTCCGGGTTTAGCGCTTTAATCTACGGGTTGTGAAGCAAACTGAAGCAAAAAAACTGCTGTTTCAAATAGAATCAGAAGTCAAACAATGACAAAAGCCTTCTATATTTTTAAAAGGAAAGTTTAGATCATCAGCAGCTTGTTTGTCGATAGTCAGATTACCGTCGTTGTTTCGGCAGTTAACGATGTCGGTAAGTCGGTATTGTGCCCAGCACTATTAGGCTACGAACTTCATTTACAAGTCTACTGAGCTGATGCAGCATCAGCGGCGCTGGTAGTGGGGGTGGTGTTGCGTCATCGCGCTGCAGCTGCTGTCTGCCTCACTGTGGATGCGGCATAATGCACGCTGGAGGGCGCAGCACAGCACATGGTTTTTAGCGAACGTGAACTCAAGTTCAGGTTCGCTATATGTCGTCGTCCGTCCGTCTGTCGTCTGTAACGTTCGTGCGCCCTACTCAGGCGATTGAAATTTTCGGAAATGTTTTTACGCCATTTGGTACCTTGGCCATCCGTGACCTTTGTGTAAAAATTTTACGGAGATCGTCCCAGGGGAACCCCTCCGGCGGAGGGTTAAACCGAAGAGGGGTAGCAAAATATAGCGATTTTGGACCTTTCCAAGGCTATATCTCGGAAACGATGCAAGATAGGAGGTAAGTTACTATTAATCACTAATAGGAAGTCAAGTCAAGTCAAGTCAAGTTTAATCATCAACTTTGCGGCCAAAATGGCCGAATAGCCAATAGTCGTACATGAGCTTTCGATTGGTACCAAAATCGGTGACCTTGAATGACCTTGAACGGCGTATGAGCCGGAACCACCGTGTAATTTCACCGAATTCGGTAGCTTTCGGGGCGGATTACGTAAAACTGGTTGAAGATACACCAGTACTTTCTGCAGCGGAAATGTAGGCCACAGAATGTAGTTTTTAGCGATATATCATTTATGGCGATATTGCCAGGGGTCACCCCCAGCGAGAGCGATAAAGTGAGACACTCCGCTCTCGCTAGCGAAAGTTTGACCAATAATCACTCATAACTTGGAAACGGTGCAAGATAGGAGGTAAGTTAGTATTAATCACTAATAGGAAGTCGTATATGAGCTTTCGATTGGTACCGAAATCGGTGACCTTGAATGACCTTGAACGGCGTAATGGCCATTACATTGCGTTATTTCTCTGAATTTGGTAAACCTGTGTTGCAGAAAACGATCTGTGGCGGAATTTATGCAAGAGTCTATTGTATTTTTAGTGCGTGTACAATGTCGTCGTAAAGAAAGTTCACGTTCGCTATCTCATCTCCTGATGAGTTTCTTGTCTGCATAACCATCGCGCAAATTCGATGGTTTTTAATGCAAAAGGTTTTCCTTACATGTTTTTCTACAATTGTGGACTACCATATTTTCTCACATTAAAGTATTTTTCGTACCATGTGTACTACCATTCGTTCTTACAGTGCAAGAGGCTTCGACTAGAAATAAGGAAGCAACGCATAATTGAAGGGTTGCATGCAATAACTGGATAACTTGCGTTTCCAATTTTTGGGAAATCGCGTTTAAAGTTTCCAAACATTAATTAAACGCTGTTGAGATGTCATTACTGGTCGTATAGCAATAATTTTACTTGGGCATGTTCATCTTTCTTTCCGGAACATAGCCGTGCATTTTTCATATAGGAAACATGTAGGACGACTTAAAATTGTGAAAAACAGAAGAGTTTACATGAAAAAATAGGCCAATTAAGTGGCAGAAAACTATAGTCCCTAGTCAGTAGTCACCTGCATGCTAGATCAGTTCTAAAACATTATGCTTATGAACAAAGTATGTGCCTCGTGCTACATTAATTCAATCAAGACAGACATAGCGATACAGAAACAGTATAATGTGTTAGTAAACTAGTACAAAAATCTATACATCAATTAATTTCAAAATAACCTAGATGATTTACAGATTTGCTACTAGCAAAACATAATCTGTTGGTGAATTAATGAACTCGACTGACTAAGGTTTAACGTCTCACCAAACACATTATAGGACATATCGGGACGGGATTTGACGTGTCAAATGACCCAACCAACAGTGTCAAAGCACTGAAGGAAGATAGGTCCAAAGGATTAGGCTTCAATCCCATCAGGTCCACCCCACCGTGCTCACAATGATACAACTATGCAGTATGAAACAAAAAAACCCAAAATACAAACACAAATAAATCTATGCACGGTGAAATGGGCCCAGTGAGACGAAACCCAATCCAGAGAACTGTAATAGCTGCTCATCTAAGTGAGCTTATGACTGTGTGCAGCAAGAATAACAACTGTCAAAAACAGAAAATAGCGAAACGTCTTGCATGCACACACAGTAACATGTTACACAAACATATCAGAGTTATTGTTAGTCTGATTCGCACATCAGCCAACAGAGCTAAACTGAACATCGAAGAATCAGTAGCGTCACTGTGCCTATACTGATGCTGGGGAAAATAAATGTGAAAAACTGCAATGTAGTTTTCACTCTAATTATGCTTAAACAGCATATTTTCATCGTATAAATGCACAACGATAAAAACAAGCATGTTACAACTTAAATCTGTATCTATTGTATTTAAAAGCCATATAAAACCACACACGTATATGCAGTGTGAGTCAAAAAACGTAGCCCCCAAAGGAGGGGAGAGTAAGGTATGTCCCGCCAACACATAGGTCATATCGGGGACAGGTTTTTAAAAATGACCCAAACAACAGTGTCAAAGCACTGATAGGTCCAAAGGATTAGGCTTCAGTCCCATCAGGTCCACCGCACCGTGCTCACAATGATACAACAACTATGCAGTATGAAACAGAAAGTACACACAAACACAAATAAATCTACGCACAGTGAAATGGGCCCAGTCAGACAAAACCCAATCCAGAGAACTGCAACAACTGCTCATCTAAGTGTGTTTATGACTGTGTGCAACTTCAGTACACAATACATGAAAATTTGCCGATTTGTAGCCAGTGTATATTCACACATGCTTACCAATTTTGGTCGATTAATCTTAATATATATAACAAAATGACAATTTTTCTAGAAGTACTTATTGTTTTTACTGTTTCAAGTTTCGAGTTTCAACAAGTCAGATTCCCTTAACTTCATCGCTAATTATGAATGGCCCAAATTTACCCTACCTCAATCCACTGGATTATCAGGTTTGGGGGCAATGCTGGAAATCCCACAAGAGAAGCCAAAACTAGTTCCCAAGTTTTAAAATGCACTTTAGTTAATTTGGTCTGCATTACCAGAGAAAGTCATTGACAATGCTGTGGCTTCATCAATCTCGTAAACTTATCCCCATCCAGTCAGTCAGTAGCAACTCGCGTAGGCTTCACAGCTACAGTGAGCCTGAAATCATTCTTAATGAGCTGCAAACGCTGTAGGGCTACTGTAGACCTGTGGTGTGCAGAGGACTAAATACATGAGGAATGTAGGCCTATAGGTAGCCATAGCAGTAGTCTGACATCTGCAATTAGATGTAGACACTTCATAATAATGCAAACGCATAACAGTTATAGAGAAAACAGCACAGGCTCATTACATGACTGATTGAAAGTAATTGAGCACAGCAGAAGTACCGCAGAGGCAGTTAGCTTACAGACCATAACAAAAACAGTTTTGGGGCTAAGTCTGAATAATGTCTGACATTAGTTTATAGTGATATAACGACAAATTTGGATTTTTGACCTTTCTGATGGGGTCAAATCCAATCCCCAGACCAAACTTTGCAGTACCCAGTGGGGGATCGTCATCAACTAGTGGGGGTTAAAATCAAAACCCTCGACAAATCAAATACTGGTAGTTGAGACTGCTGTACTGCATCATTTACTTACTTATTATTGCCAACTTTGCCTTTGGCGGTGGGCATAATCCGTATAGGCGTTACGTTTGCCCGGTCATTTGCAATAATTATATTATTAACTTGAAAAATGTAGTTTACATTTATATAAGTGTGCAAATGAACACACAGTATGCTGATCATGTGTGTAATAGCAGTTACATCAATCGGAAACAAAACAAAACACACAATGTGTGAAAAAGTAAACCAACTTCATAGCAGATTACAGGTAAACATTGGTATCAGTATCAGAAATCAGAATATTGTCACCTAAATATTGGTCCAATTGGAACATTGGACGTCAAAAATTTTACGCGAATCGCCTAACTCTTAATCCGAGTCTGATCTTTTGAAAACACCCAACACATACTGTCCACTACCACTGCTGCAAATGGTTCACAGTTCACAGTCAGCTGATTTATTACAGTCTTGGCCAACATCACAGTCATAAGTCGCTGCCACCGCATTAGTATCATCTTGATCTTTGTAGTCGGACATATCCATATCAGCACTGCAACACATAAAACAAATGCCATCAGTGAATTATTGTATTAGAAACTCAGCGTGGTCGGAGTCCGGGTAAGTTGTTACAGGGGAGGGGCATACCCAAATTTTGGAAGATGTTGCGAACAACTTTGACTGTGGCACTGACTATTCGGACAAGGCGATCGTGAGTCTTTCATCAAAATGACCATTTTAGCGTCTACCACCGTCAACAAATCCACACTGCAGATGGATGTCAAAATGCGTTACAATATTTGTGACGAGGGTTCAACTTTCGAAGTCAAATTTTTGACCAAAAAAATTCAATTATAATGGTTCTTAGTATGTAAATTAGTGACCGGAAAAATCGATTCGGCTGCTAAATCGAATCCACTCGCATATCGAATAGAGGTATATTCGATTAAGTTGTTATTGAATATATATTATATAACCAATTAATTACAGATTAAAATTAAGGACTACACTGTGTCCCAAAAATGTGCCACACTCTTGTATAATGTTAATTTCGTCAAATCTTAACATATTTTCAAATTCTTTCACTGCTGAAAAGTCTGTTAAATTTACTATAAAGTAATATGTAACATTACCCACCACACATAAAATATGTTGCTACAAAGGCAGGTATGGTTCATTCCGTTAGCGGATGAACGCGGGGTGTGCAGGTAAAACTGTGAGATCCCTTGAGAACGCGTGCCATACCTGAGCGCCTTAGAGGTGTGTTCACGACGAGGCGCTATACAAATACACGTTTACCTTACCTTACCTTACCTTACCTTACACTAGCTCAAGAAAGTTAGATGTTCAAATTTAATGCATTTTTTGCATATTAAACTGTTCCAATAAAATGCAGGGATCAAACTCATGGTGTAATTTGATAACATCTCAGCTGATTCTCAATATTTCACGGACCGTTCTGTTAGTCTGCGGAGTATTTTCTTGACTCACAACCAGATCGTTAACCAGGTCAACATTTACTTCAGTGCGGCACTTCATGGTCCGCCGCTACCTGTGAGTCTGTTGACTGCACCAGTGTCTCCAAACTACCAGCAGCTTGTTAATGCTAATTTTTGTCCATCATTTGTTTGGAAATTCATTCATGAACTTCATCATTTTATATCCCTTCAAGAGATACAAATTACTGACCAAGATCTTATCTTTATCGCTGAACACCTTGTTTACAGACACTGTGGTGACGTCTGCAATGACGTAATTCTAATGCCATGAAACAATTGCAAAATTAAATTAGCACCTTCCAGCGGTGAAAGAATTGTGAAAATCCGTTGTTTTGACAAAATTATCATTAAAAGAGGGTGGCACATTTTTGGGACACAGTATAAAATGTCCATTTGCACTTTGCACAGAATAATTCTACAACACATTGAACACAATACAAATAGTAACTTACCCACAAATAGCTAGGCATACAATATATAGCAGCACAGTGTCAGTTACTTATTGGCTTCACACAAATAAGCTTCGTCATTTGTTTAATTAACAAAACTGAGCTAATTCAGGAGCGCAGCCATGCTTCAAAATTAGGGGTGCCCTTCCTCCCTCCATATCTTCCTTCCTCGCTCTACCTCCTCCTTCATTTTTTGATGCTACTTCCCGTCTCCTCCCCTCCAACCATCCCTCTCTACCATCATTTCTCCCTCCACTTTCTTTTACTCAGGGCTCCACCCCATGTGGGAGTCTGGTGAGTGCTATAAGCTCCGCCAGGGGGCTGCTCAATCGGTTTTGGTGCAGGTAAAATAGCCTCTGATGAATGGTGACAGCGGTTCTGAAGAGGTTAACAGACTACAAACTTCATTGACAAGTCACAAAGTACAGTAAAATTTTAAGGTGTCGGACACCCAAATGAATTTTTAGGGGTGTCCGGACACCTACGACACCCAAAGTGGCTGTGCTACTGAGCTGATTGGCTGTACCAAAGGAAATCGAATTTGACGCTGAATCGAATGGAATCGTTTTAGGGCTGCAGATTTTAACGATTAATTAAGCGATTAATCATTAAGAAACTTTTACCGATTAAAATTGCTTTTAAAGATTAATCGACAGTGTTGTGTTAATCGCTTATTTTATGCTATTTCACCGTACACTATTTTCTGTAATAATGCAAATGAAAGACGGCGACAGTGAAGTCGAAAGATGATAGCAGAGCTAAACGTAAGGCCATTTCAGGCCGTTTTGAGTCAGTATTCTTTCTTTAGCTGACTGAAAACGGTAGTGTTAAGTCTGTGGAGAACGACTGTTGTATGAAGTGTCATAAAGCCTTCGCATATCACGGATCTAACACTTTGTTAATTTAGGACTTGCAACGTGCGCATCCGATCCATGCGTTTTTATTTTTTAACAAAAATTAACTATTAATTAATCGTTAATTTTCAAAAAGTTAACTATTAAAATAATTTTAATCGTTACCAGCCCTAAATCGTTTCCTTCTCTGGCAAATTGCCGATCACTAACGGAAATAAAACCCCCAACATGCTGCACTATTTCTGGCTGGGGTCCCCGGAAAATGATATTCAACAAGTTACAGATGCTCGTGTGTATAATGCCATCTGCACAACTGCAATAAAATAAACTCCTCTTTTATTTTATTACAGGCTAGGTCATTAGCATAAGCCACTCCCGCCGACTTGTTTTATTGCAGTTGTGTGGACAGCTGCAATAAAACGAAAACCAGAAATTGGTTTTACTGTAGTTTTCTTGCAGTTGTGCGGACACCTACAATAAAACAGAGGTTTGTTTTACTGCAGTTTTATTTTACTTTTATTGCAGTTGTGCGGATGGCTTAAAATGCATAAATCGACATAGGACAAGCGGTATATGTGTGTAAATTTGTCCACCAGAGCCCACTGAGGGGGCCTACCTGAAAATGTGACCCTCCCTGGGGCCAAACTTGGGGGAAACTCCCAATATTGGAAATTTCTAACAACAGACAATTAGGGTGTGTATATGTCCCACAAATTTGATTTGACACACCGAAGGGTTGTGGAGATATATCCCCTTAAAATTCTGCTGAGTGAAACCAGTTGTGTGAATTTCTCAAAATTATAACTAGAAAAATTATGCAGGGGTTCACCCTCCACCACATGTATAAATCTGGAACCAGTCGGTTGATATATGACCCAATTTGGGCTGCCCGAGTTATTTTTAAAAAATTCCAAATTCATTCCATTTTTGGGATTACCATGGGGGCCCTAAAACTTACTTGCCATCACCTGTGCATTTTACCTAAAAAATTTGAGCATGCTATCTTTAAGGGTTCCTTGAGAATCTCCATGCATACGACTAGCTAGAAAACTGCTGTCAAATGCAAAAAATATAAACTAGGCCAACTAAAAGTTGACAACAGACTGTATCCTTTTCAACGCGATTGCTTACTGAGTCATCTTCGCAAAAGTGAGAGTTGGTAGAAACTGTAAAATTACAGTGCCCATACTGCCTCACTGCAGCGTTTTAGAATAATATGAAGAAGCTGTAATTTTTTTTACCACAGGTCATATTACTGAAAACGGAATTGACTGTGAATGGAGACCATTCTGCTCAGTTAAAGGTTTAAAGCTCAGGTTAAAGTATCAATTCTATCGTACTAGTTTGCAGACAGAAGTAAGTGCAAATTTTGGTGGAATATAAAATGAAGAACAGAGCATCCACGGTAACAACAGTGTGTCTACAACACAGACACAATAATAACAATACAAGGTAGTGCACAGATTACTTACAGGTGCTGATACTGGCCAAAGAAGCCCATCTGTCTAGCTGCCTGCAGCACCTGCAGCTGGTGCACTTGTTCCGCTACCAGCATCTCTGTACCATCACACCACACATTAACATGTCAGTGACAATGGCGGTCAAAATCAGTCTGGAGGGTGCAAAAAGTCTATGGTGTGAATGATTAGTGCAGCAGGTAAGTTTTAACCTAAATGAAACAGTAAAGAAGTGATGAAAAACGAGAGTAGAGGCAATGAAGATGATAAACTGACGTGTTTGATAAGACATAAAAGTGACGGAGATTCAAGCTCAGGAGTTTGATGAAGAGAGACAAGGAGTTGATTCCAGAGACAAGGAGATGTGTATTGAAATGAGTATCTCGCGCGTCTTGAACGATGCCTCTTGGACGTCAGTCATTGGATGTCAGCGAACCGCCTTAAGCTGAATCCTGACAAAACAGAGCTTCTTTGGGCAGGTTCTAAGTACAGCTGGACGTTGCTGGGTAGTAGTGGCCTGTCTCTGCAGTTGGACTCGGATACAATCATGGCGTCAGACCATGTTCGTGTGCTTGGCGTGACCTTTTCGTGTGACCTAAGCCTGGACAAACATGTCTCCACGGTCTGTGCACAGTCCTTCTTTTGGCTTCGCCAACTTCGAAGAGTACGACGGTCTTTGGACGACGAGTCCATGAAGACAATGGTCCACGCTTTTGTCACGACCCGGGTGGACTTTTGCAACACAGTGTTCGCCGGTGCACCGAGGTCAGTGACGGACAAACTGCAACGAGTCATGAACGCTGCAGCTCGCCTCATCAGCGGCACACGTAAGTACGACCATGGACTGTCACATCTTCTACACGTCGACTTGCACTGGCTCGATGTGGCAGATCGTGTCAAGTTCAAGCTCGGCCTGACAGTCCACCGGTGTCTAAGTAACAAGGCGCCGCACTACCTTGCTGACAGCTGTACGCTCGTCTCCAACATCGCCAGTCGGCGGCGGCTACGTTCAGCTCAACGTCGTCATCTGGATGTACCACGATACAACCGCAGCACACTTGGCCGTCGGTCATTCTCTGTCGCCAGTCCTACCGTCTGGAACTTGCTTCCAGACGATCTCCGAGATCAAGGCTGTACAGAAAGCACATTCAAACAGTCGCTGAAGACATACTTTTTCGCGCAGCATTAGTATGCAGAGCGTGTTAGATATGTTTATGTCGATGCGCTATACAAATTTACGTTTCATCATCATCTGTAATTTGCCAAGAGAAGGATAGTGGTCGAGCAGTTATGGCTCCTAAATGCATATGACAACAACAACAGTGAGTTAAACAGAAATAAAGTTGCGAGCTAAAGCTACAGCGGCATTCTCACCACACCACGTGTGGACGAAAAAAACATAAAAAATAGCTCTTAAGGTCAAAGGTCAGGATCACTCACTGAAGTTTTATCACGTTCACCATAGTTTGTAGCAAGTTATCTGAATTTCTAAGCAGTAGTTCTTCAGTTTTTGTGCAAACTAACAAATATACCATGTGGCCAAAAACTGGTCCTTTTTAAAAGTGTACAACTCCTGTATATGACGACACAAGAAGGCATTCAATATATCAAAATGTACTGCTCTTTATCAGGACATCATTCTTATTTCAGATAAGGTACTCAACAGTTTGATATATGAATCACCTTTCTGCGTCATTTTGTACACGAGTTACAAACTGTCCAAAATGGACTGGTTTTGTATAGCTCAAATTAATTGGTATTTACTGTTGTATCATTTCTCAGAACTGATGTAAAAAATATTTAAATATGGCAATATTTAGTATACCAGTCACACTCCTTACAACATATCTCAGACATCAGTCAACACGATTATCAAGTATGAACTGGAAATGAAGTGCATGTTGGTCCGTTGCAGGCGCCCACTACCTGGTAGTCGTTTGATAGTGCCAGTGGTATTAATTTTTTCAGAGTTTTCAGTCCGTCAGTGTTCCATCTTTTTTTTCATAAATTATCTTATGCTAGCGTGTGGCACCATAATCGTTGCTGTCTCACAACTTTTAATCAAATATCTGTCTTCAATGGCAAATCCCATTGTTGCAGAACAGATTTACATGATGCCAGAACTACAGCATCGATACCAAAGAATATTTATTCACCAGTTAAATAATTTTTACATAGATAACATCCGAATTTACTTCACTGCAGCCAGGGCCGGATTAAGGCAGAGGCCAACTAGGCCATAGCCTACAATCCCGCCGTTTTAGGGGCCCTGCACTAAGCCAAGTAAAAAAATTGTGGTGCTGGAATAAAATGGAGAAGCAGCATATTACCTTACAACTAGTACACCATATGAAACTACACAGTAGACCATAAAAACGTGACATTTTATATTTGACTATAACTTTGGCTAATTTTAACCGCTTTTTATAGTTTTTATATCATTTTAATCGGGAAGAAATTCTACATGTGACTGTAGTAAAAATTTATCAAATCACCTTCATTGTGTGTATAAATTCTAATAACAACACTTTTCAGTAAAAAATGCTATTATTCTCTGTTCATTTACATTCACAGCAAAAGAGAACAGACAAAGTCATCTCCAATTATTAAATTTACAGTGCTGCCATTTTCACATTGTTATTTTGAGAGTAGCAATCATAAGTAATGTTCAAAATGTGCGCCTTCAGCGTTGACACAGGCTGACAGACCACTCGTCGATGGCGTGGTTCACATCAACTGGTCTAGCAAACTATGACACACTTATTGTCATTAGCAACACTTTCTTTAGTAAATAAATAAGTAAATGCATGCCCTGTTTTGTACATTTTCGGTTTCGGCAGTGCAAAAATTAAGAAATTTTTTAAGATTTGACAGAGTTGCAGTCAAATGTACACTGCTAGTTTTATGAATCATGGCAAAAATGTACATTTTGATTTTTCAACGTAAAATGCGCACATAAATCGGGTGATGTAATACATTATAGCAGACTTTACTATACTTAAAGAAAGTCTGCTACAAAGTTTCTTTGCGTGAATGCTGTCAGCAACAAAGTTGTAAGGCATTCACTGGTATCCATGCAATAATCGTTCGCGAGGGATGTCCCCTGCTTCATGAAAATTTGGTTTTTACCGCGCTGCTTACGGTGAGAATTCTGTCCGTAGTCCATTTATCATAGTTTTATCAGAAGAATAATGACTGGTGAGGGCGACCCCTTCTACCCTAAATTTTGTGTCAACTGGTCCCCGTTGGAGCGAAATCGCCACTTTTGAACCAATAATCGCTCGCAGCACCTCAGCCGTACGACCTAGCGAAAAAAGTTCAATTAACACTAATAGGAAGTCCCCTATGCGCTTTCCAATATGCCTAAGATGATCATCATACGTTGCCCCTAAGTCCCCCAAAGGGGCCTCAAAAACGCAAAACTGCCTTTTTTCCTCTAAAATCGCACTTCACTTGAAGAAAGTCTGCTACAAAGTTTATTCATGTGAAAACTGTCAGCAGCAAAGTTGTAGGTCATTCATTGGCCTAACTATCCATGCAAAAATGATTGGTGGGGAACGTCCCCTTCTATCTGAAATTTTGGGTCAAACTGGCCGTGAGGAGCGAAATCGACGATTTTCTATCTATTTTCCCTCGTAGCTCCTCAGCCGTAACACTAATAGTAAGTCCACTCACTACGCGCTTACCAATGAGCCCAAGATGAACATCATATGTTGTCCCTAAGCAACCCAAAGGGTGGCTAAAAACGCAAAGTGTCCAATATTTAAAAATGAGCTGCGATATCTCCGAAACGGTACGAGATAGGATGTCAGTTACTATTAATCACTAATAGGAAGTCGCATAGGGGCTTTCGATTGGCACCGACCTCGATGACCTTGAATGACGTAATAGCCCTTATTTTGCATTTTTTTGCGGATTTCGAATTCTTTGTTGGCCAAATACGTCACAGTTGTTGAATATAGACCTATATTGTCCGTAAAATATTGTCTCCCACTTCCAGTCTTCAACTTTTGTCCATAGCTAACCCACCCTGCAGCGCGGTCTCTCTGCGATAGCTGAGCTACTTGTAAATGAGTTCAATTAACATGAATAAGAAGTCCACTACAAGCTTATTTACGCATGGAAACTTTGTAGCAGACTTTCTTTAAACATAGTACAATTTTAGACGAAAATGGCCATTTTGCGTTTGTAGACCCCTTCGTGGGAGCTTAGGGGCAACGTACGATGTTCATCTTTGGCCCATTGAAAAGCGCGTAGTGGACTTCCTATTAGAGCTAACTAAACTTTTTTCGCTTGATGTTACGGCTGAGGCGCTACGAGAGAATATCAATTGAAAATCGGCACAGGACCAGTTAGCCCCAATCATAGTGATTTGAGAGCCAGGTCTAGCTGACAGGCCCTCGCATCCATCTAGTCGCTGCAAACAGGTGTAAAGCCCAAGGGTACTCCTCTCGCCAGTGATGGGTTTAGGCTACTGGACACTACCACTGATGGTGGTAACCTGGGGTCTGATGATACTGGGCTGATACAGCCTCAGATACTGGACAGTGCTTGGGCTACAGGACACTGCTCTTGAAAATGTCATCCTTGTAACCCTGGTGATACTGGGCTTGGGCTCTTTGTCGGTTGGGTTGCAATTACTTGGACTACGAACAGTGTATAACAGTCTGCAAAGAATTTCGAATGGGGTTTCTACAACACCGCTAAGCCACTCACATCCCCTGCAGTTAGACCCTACACTTACATCACAACATACAAACACATCATCTAACTGAAACACAGTGCCAATTAGATGACAGTACAACACACAAAGACTTCTCGGCCCCAGGGCTCAGTGCATTGGGCCTGAACCAAAGAGCCTCAGCACCAGAGATGCTAAGCCTAGCTGAGAGCTCTACTCTCCATCAGTGATGATGAACAGAACATAATATACAATGATCACATTGTAAGTATTTGTAGTATATGAATAAAACAGTACACAAAATTAAACACATAGTAAAACATATCCGGGCAAAAACAAACCACACTAATATCAGTTTCCACTTTTAATCGACTCTTAGAACTAAGTGACTAACATACATAACCATGTAAAATTCAACCAAAATCTGATCTGTAGTTTTATGTTATAGGTAATCTTTATATCTATAAAAAACATGAAAATAGCTTTTAAAATATTAGCTAAATCCTCGCTCGATAGTTAGCATACAAGTCTGTGTGGGAGACGTCAAAGGTCAGGCTCAACTGTCACTGGGATTTACTCACAGCTAAAGTTCACAATAATTTGTAGCAAGTAATCTGAATTTCTGACTGGTAGTTTTCGGCGTTATTAGAAATTTTCACCGTATGTGAGAGATGAAAGTAAAGCATTGTGCAATAGTGTTATTTTAGTTATTAATTTTACCTTTAGTTACACTTATTATTAGTTATATATGCCATCTTCTTGTTAGTTACAGTCAGTTCAATGAAATGTAGTTATAAACTGTCCCAAAAATGTGCCACCCTCTTGTGATGATATTTTGTCAAATCTTCACCGATTTTCACAATTCTTTCACTGCTGAAAAGTCCGTTAAATTTAGGCCTATCACAAAACAATGTCCAACGTTACCCACCGCACGTAAAATATGTTGTCACACTACCTCGAGAAAGTTCAGTAATCAGTATTCAAATTTGGATGCATTTTTTGCATATTAAACTATGTTCCAATAAAATGCAGCTACCAAACTTGTGGTGGTAATTTCGTAACATCTCAGCTGATTATCAAAATGTCACGGATAGTTCTGTGAGTCTGTGGCATATCTTCGTGACTCAGAACAATAGATAACCAGGTCAACATTTCTTCAGTGCAGCACTTTGTGGTCCGCTGCTACCTGTGAGTCTGTTGACTGTGCCGGTGTCTCTGAACTTTATCAGCAGCTTGTTTTAATGCTACTTTTTGTCAATTATCTGTCTGGAAATTCATTCGTTAACCCCATTGCTTTACATTCCTTCAATTGATACAAATTTCTGATCAAAATCTTATCATTGTTGCTGAACACCAAAACACTGTGGTAGCATCTGCAACGACATAATTCTGATGCCATAAAATAATTGCGAAATTGTGAATTGAATCGTAGCCAAGTCTTGCTGTGTTATGCAGCAAAAATTGTCAAAGTCGGTGGACACGTAACAAAGTTACAATTGGTTAAAAAAGGGTTGCGTTTTTTCTATAAAATACAACAAAATTCAACAAATTTAAGCATTTCAGTTTCTTGAGGTACCCTAATGTGGCAACACATTTTTTAGGTGTGATGGATAATGTCATAACCATTTTGTTGGAAATTATAAGGCTTTGCAGTAGTGAAAAAATTTAGAATATCGGTGAAGATTAGACGAAGTTATTTATCGTCATGAGAGTAGCACGTTTTTGGGACACAGTGTAGTTACAGTTTCTGCAACTACACAAATATTATAGTACACATCCGCACAACGCAGAACGCCGGCACCCGCATGTCTCCCACATGGACTTGTATGCTAACGATGGAGCCAGTATTTAGCTAATATTTTGGATCTACATCATTGGCCGCCTCAACATTCATCTGCGTAGACCTAGTTGCGAGGAAGTAGGAAATCGCACCTTGCAACTTCCTACAACCTCGCAACACCATGTTCTTGCACGAATTTGTCTTTGCAACTGTATGAATGTAACAGCGCACACACACACACGTACTAACAATTCTAAAAAACAATACCTGCCTTGCCTGCCCAGCTGACGCACAAACAAGCAGCTAATAGTACAACAAAAAAGCAACCTTTCTGTTCCGAGTCTCTGTCAGTGTGCTTCTTAGTGACGATGAGCAGAACAGAGATGACGAGAACGAGGAACAAGTAGATCCAGACGCTGCAGCACCAGCCGGATGTCGCCATGTCACAGTCACCTGGCTTTGTCACACAGTGTCATTAGCTCAGAGTCTTTAACAAAACTGTCAACACCATGAAAAAACATGCTATGTAAATTTTTCATCCACTGCAGCTTCTAAGTTTGAACACTAATTTCTGCCATGCCTGACAGATAGTGTACATGTACAGTGTGAGTCAAAAAAGTAGCCCCCCCAAAAACTTTTTGCAATTTTTCACTGAGGTTGAGTATATTTACATGAAATTTTGCCACTATGTTGCCAGTTTATATCTACACATATTTACCAGTTTTGGTCGATTTATCTTAATATTTAACAAAATGGTGTTAATTTTGCTAGGAGTACCCATCAGGAGTACATTTTCAGTTTCAAGTTTCACCAAGTCAAATCGCCGTAACTTCATCGCCCATAATGAGTGGTCCCCAGTTCATCCGACCTCAATCCACTGGATTATCAGGCTTGGGGGAAATGCTAGTCTTATCACAAGCTGCAACCGAAGCTAAAAACAGTTCCCAAGTTTACAGATGCACTTTAGCTGATTTGGTCTGCCTTGCCAGAGAAATCCATTGACAACGCTGTGAAAGACAACTGCAAATGACTGCAGGCATGTGTGTCAGCCAGCGGTGGAAATTTTGAACACGTAATGTGACACTTCGTATAACAGATACTAACTGTTATATTAAATTACATGTCATTTTATGTGACTTGCGTTTTTACGAAAAAGTCATGAATTTCGGTACAAACTAAATTGAATTCTTAAAATTTGAGGGGTTATGCCGGTAAAAATGATATATTTCACACAAATATTCAGGTAAAGGAACCAAAAGTGGTGTAGACATAGGAATATGTTTGTGCAATAACCAAGGTAATTTTCAATTACACAGTTTCACCAAGAAAGAAAATACCGAAAAGTGTTAGGGGGGCTACTTTTTTAGACTCACTGTATAACAAAGTAGTCTTTAATCAACTTATGACAATCGCACAGGTTTTACAGTGAACAAACAATGAACAACTCCAATACAATGAGACTGATAGGCCTACAGTACAGTAAAAGACAAAATTATGATTATGCAACAACAACTACTGTAGCGACAGTAATAATGTTGCTGAAAAATATCAGGCCTATAAAGTAAGGTACAAAAGAGACATCTAATAGCATCTCTTACAATAAACAACAGCGACATAATCAGAATCGTACATCATACAC
>Ga0209562_1000175_pt1 | contig 27790 bp, 20 predicted proteins | sample WorMetvacBELIZE2_FD_187399 | JGI IMG/M metagenome (GOLD analysis project Ga0209562, IMG submission 187399) | Marine gutless worms symbiont microbial communities from Max Planck institute for Marine Microbiology, Germany - Olavius vacuus BELIZE.2... | ecosystem: Host-associated > Annelida >... | reverse complement strand
CGATTTTTTCGGTTAAAGCGATATCCATTGTTCGTTCCAACAAATCCTTTATCGCCTTTTTCGCTTCGATTCTACATTCTTCTCCGCTAACAAGGCGCTTGTACTCCTTCGGCCCAAGTGGCATACTTAATTCGGTGATTAGGTTCACTGGCATTCCTCCCCCAGAGGATTAGTTTTTTTTCACCTAAGAGGAATGCCTCATTTTCCCTTTTGACACAAGAAATGTTACACTACAGGGGGAACAGCATAGTTGACACTAATTCGTTTCGAGTATATTCTGGCAGCATGCCCGCGCCTCATAGGGACGATTGGCGCTGATTTTTCTAGTCCTTTTTTTCAGTCTAAACCCCAAAAGGATGACACGCAGTCATCCCTTGAGGTGATTGCTCTGTCTGGCTGATTTTTGATCGCCGACATGGAGGTTCTGCGGGCCTAAAAGCGTGTTTGGCTGCACTGCCCACTAACATTGATAGGAGGGCGAGTTGATCGTCAGGAACGGCAAATTGGCGTTCCCCGGGATGGAAATGTGTTCCATCCGAGATTCAAAGTTCGAGCAAGGGCAATTTGTTGGAAACGACATTGACCTCGCAGGGTTTTTGAATGCTTTTTACCGTTTTAATACCAGGCAGTTCGAGACAAGTCTCATTCCGCTATCAATACTACATACCCTGGTTTTTTCCAGGACAATAACTCAATTATCAAGTCCTTTTCGGGATGGGCCCTTCTGGGCTCTCCTGCGCGAGGACAAGGAGCAAAACGATGAGTGACAAGATGCGCATGGTTCCCTTTGGCGGCCTTCTGGATTGCATGATGGATGAATGGAGACACAGTCGTTCAATTTTTGAAATACCCGAGGCTGATTTCTACCGGAAAAAGGACAATCGAATATACGAGGTGTTTGGCCAAAAGATTTCCGTACCGCTGGGACCGGCAGCGGGGCCTCAGACCCAAATCGCGCAGAACATCATAGCATCATATCTTACCGGCAGCCGCTTCATTGAGGTGAAAACAGTTCAGGTTCTCGATGGTTTGGAAATTGACAAACCTTGTATCGACATGACTGATGAGGGTTTTAACACCGAGTGGAGTACGGAACTGACGCTGGGACAGGCCTGGGAGGAGTACGCCAAGGCCTGGATTCTTCTTCATTTTGTCGAAAAGCTGTTCAATCTGGGAACTCAGGGTATGGAGCGATCATTCGCGTTCAATATTTCCGCGGGATACGATCTTGAGGGTATCAAGACAGCGAAGATGGACCGCTACATCGAACGGATGAAAAATTCCAGTATGGAGGGAGCATTCCAGGGATGGCTGAGTGAACTCGATAGGCGCGTGGCGGATTCAGCATTTCTCAAGGGAAGTGGACTGGAAGGAAGAACCAAGGATTTATTAGGGCTTTCAGCGGGTATTCCCGGGGCAATAGCTTCCAGTGTTTCGCTATCCACGATGCATGGTTGTCCACCGGAGGAAATCGAATCCATTTGCCGCTACTTGTTGGGCGAAAAGGGTTTAGACACCTATGTCAAACTGAATCCCACGTTGTTGGGCTATGAAAAAGTAAGGGGCATTCTTGATGGTTTGGGATTTCACAGTGTCGAATTAAATCCTGATTCTTTTACTCACGATCTTCAGTGGGACGATGCCCGAGACATGCTGGCCCGTCTTGAATTGTTTGCTTCCCAAAGGGGCCGTCGTTTTGGGGTAAAGCTAACGAACACCCTAGCCTCACGGAACAATCGAGACGAGCTTCCCGGTGATGAGATGTACATGTCCGGTCGCTCTCTTTACCCCATTACCGTTTCGGTGGCCTCCCTAATCTCCTCAGAGTTTGAAGGGCGCATGCCCATCTCCTATTCCGGCGGGGTGTCCAACTATACCGCTAGAGGACTTTTGGCCACGGGCATTCGGCCCCTCACCCTGTGTTCCGACATGCTGAAACCTGGTGGATACCGCCGGCAGAAACAGATTGCCGAAACATTGGAAGACGCGCCCGGTTGGAATCTTTCGGCCATTGATGTCCGGGCGCTGAATCAACTCGCTCAGCAATCACTGAGTGAGAAAAGCTCCCTCAAAGCTTTCCGGGGTCTTGATTCGGTATGGCACACAGGTGTGCTGCCGGCCACCGATTGCTATGTCGCTCCCTGTGTCAGTGCCTGCGCTATCGAGCAGCACATCCCCGAATATATCCGCTTGGTCGGCGAGAAGCGTTATGCCGATGCGCTCGCCCTGATTTACGAGCGCAACGCGCTGCCTTCCATCACCGGAAGCATCTGCGATCATCAATGTCAGATTCGATGTACGCGATTGGATTACGAGGGTCCGGTGAATATTCGGGAAATTAAGTTGATGGCCGTGGAAAAGGGCATAGAGGAGTGGAAAAAACGCTGGTCCGCGCCCCCGAAACGCGACGGCATCAGCGTGGCTGTCGTGGGTGCTGGTCCGGCAGGCCTTAGCGCTGCCTTTTTCCTGGCGCGAGCTGGTGTGCGCGTTACTGTTTTCGAGAGAGAGGATGACGCGGGGGGTGTTATCCGGTATGTGGTGCCCCATTTTCGTATCAGCCGGGAAGCTATTGACAGCGATATCGATGTGATTAAGGCCATGGGTGCTGAATTTCGCTTCAACCAAGAAAATATCACCGTAGCGGATATCAAGGGGCAGGGATACGACAAGGTGATTCTAGGCATCGGCACCTGGTTTAGCCCGGCTCTTCCTATTGAAGGTGATAATCCCAATGTCATCCCGGCTATCAAGTTTCTCTACGACTTCAATCACGGTGTGTATCCCAAGGACATGGGGGAGGTGGCCTTGACAGTCGGGGCCGGAGACACTGCCATGGATTCCGCTCGATCGGCTCTCAGGATTCCGGGAGTTAAGGAAAGCTGGATTCTCTATCGCCGTGCCTTCGAACAAATGCCCGCCAGCCAAGAGGAGTATGAGGATGCCGTCGCCGACGGGGTAAAATTTGCTTTTTTGAGAAATCCCCAGCGATTTGATGTCGATGGTACGCTCACCGCGGAGGTGATGGAATTAGGCGAGAAGGATGAATCGGGACGACGGAGGCCGGTTGGCACCGGTAAAACCGAAACCTGGAAGGTTGGAACGCTGCTCTATGCCATTGGCGATAGGCCGGATTCCGAAAACTATGTGAGTCTGGGCGTCAAAGCCGATGAAAGGGGTCGGGTAGTGCATGATGGTTCCCAGATGACAGAAGAAGAGGGGGTTTATCTTGCCGGGGATGGGCGAACTGGTCCGGCTACCATTGTTCAGTGTATCGCCGAAGGCCGAAAAGTCGCCGACGCGATACTGGTTTCTATCGATCCCGCATGGAAATACGAGGAGACCGTGCCGCATTGGCCGCTTGCCGAACGTCAGGACGAAATTCGCGTCAAGAAGGGTCGCATCACCGCGTCAGAGAATCGGCCTTATAATCGGCAAAACCCCGAACCCTTTGCCGCCGCTGAACGCAATCGCTGCCTGGAATGTGATTTCATCTGTGATAAATGTGCCGATGTCTGCCCCAACCGGGCCAACATCATTTTTCCGGTGAATCTTTCCGATGAGCCACTCTTTGATGATCCGGCTCAAATTGTTCATTTGGATGCGTATTGTAATGAGTGTGGAAATTGTGGGCATTTCTGTCCCTGGACCACCGGAGTCCCCTACAAGGACAAGCCAACGGTGTTCAATACCATGGAAGACTTCGAGAACAGCACAAATCCCGGTTGGCTATTGGAGGAAGGAAAACTGGTTTGGCGCCTAGAGGAAGTGCGGGGGGAGAGTAGCCTGGAAGATGGATTGGTGAATGAAGTTCCCAGCTTGGAAAGCGCCCCGGCCTTTTTCCGCCTTTTCGAGCTGCTACACCGCGATCGCCCCGCACTTTTTGGCGCCGTGGATGTCAAAACACCTGAGGAGATTGAAGCATGAGCGACACACAGACCCCTTCACGTGATACAGGTTCCAGCGACAGTGTTATCCTTATCAACAACATAACAGCCATCGAATTCGACCCGCCTCGAGTTCGAAAGAAAGTTGATTTGGTGATACGCGGAAATACCATTGTCGCCGCAGGTGACGGCGCGGGCAAGGATGTGGCGGCCTCGACGGTTATCGATGGTAGTGGACGGATTGTCTTTCCGGGTATCGTCTGTTCCCACCATCATATCTATTCGGCCTTGAGTCGGGGTATTATGGCGCCCATCGGGCCGACACCGGATTTCATGTCTATTCTGAAAAATCTCTGGTGGCGCCTAGATAGGGCCGTGGACGAAGAGGCGCTGCGTTACAGTACCCTCATCGCTTCCATGGATGCCCTGCGCTGCGGCAGTACAACCATCATCGACCATCATGCTTCTCCTTCCTTGATTGAAGGTTCGCTTGATGTTGTGAAAGAGGGCATGCGGCGCCTGGGCATCCGGGGCGCTACCTGTTATGAGGTAAGCGATCGCCATGGCCGGGAGAAAATGCTAGCCGGTATCGAAGAAAACCGGCGATTTGCCAAGAAGGTGCAGGCTGATGTCGATCAAGGAACTCAGTCTCGCCTAGTGGAGGCGCATATTGGCGGCCACGCGCCATGTACCTTGCCCGAAGAAGCCTATGAGAGGATGTCTGAACTTATCAGGGAAACCGGCAGGGGTCTTCATCTTCATGTAGCAGAAGACCGCTACGATGTTTCCCATTCCCATGCGGTTTATGGGGAAGACATCGTAGCTCGCTTAGATCGTCACGGCATGATTGACAGCCGCACACTCCTTGTGCATGGAGTACACCTCGCGGCAAAGGAAATTGACATTCTCAACGAAAGGGATGGATTTCTCATTCACAATGCCAGATCTAATATGAATAACGCTGTGGGCTACAACCACAATCTGCCCAAGCTGCGCAATCTTGCATTGGGAACCGATGGTATTGGCGCCGATATGTACGCCGAACTCCAATCGGCCTATTTCAAACACAAGGATGAGGGCGGTTGCTGGTGGCCTGGTGACTTTTTAGGGGCGCTTCAGGCAGGGAACCGCATCTTGGAAAGGAGTTTTGATGCCTCATTCGGTCGTCTCGAATCGGGGTATGTGGCCGATGTCGTGATTGCCAAGTATCAGCCCCCCACACCGCTCTCGCCCGAAAACATAGCCGGGCATTTCGTATTCGGAATGAACGCCGGAATCACTGAAACTGTCATCGTAGATGGCTTGGTTGTTTTGGAAGACGGCCAATTCACCACGGGAATTGACGAGGCGGCTATCAGCGCAAAGGCCAGGGAACAGGGCAGGCTGCTCTGGAAACGAATGGAAGACATTGCACCATAACGAAATTCACAAGAAGACGGAGTATGGAGATGAGCATCGAAGCGATCGGAAAGGACATAGGAAAACGGGCTGAGGCCTATCGGGATCAGACAGCGAAAATTCTCGCGGATATGGTGAAAATCAAATCCTACAGCGGCAAAGAAGAAGAAGTATGTCGCCACATCGCTGTGCTATGTGAAAACATGGGATTCGATGAGGTGAAGATTGACCCCTTAGGCAGTGTTTTGGCTAGGGTGGGTAACGGGAAGAAGATACTCGCTATTGACGCCCATATCGACACCGTGGAAACCGGCGATACTGCCCAGTGGAACAGGAACCCTTTCAGTGGAGACATTGAGAATGGATTGGTACATGGGCGTGGTTCAACCGATCAGAAAGGCGGGGCGGCGGCCATGGTGAGCGCCGGAAAAATCCTCAAAGATTTGGGTTACGCGGGGGATTGGACCATTTGGTTTGCTTTTACGGTGATGGAAGAAGACTGTGATGGTATGTGCTGGAAATACCTCATCGAAGAAGAAGGCTTGGTACCGGATTTTGCCGTCTCCACCGAACCCACCAGTTGCAGACTTCACCGGGGCCATCGAGGCCGTATGGAGATGGAAGTGACCCTCAAAGGTGTTTCGGCCCATGGTTCAGCGCCTGAACGAGGTGATTCGGCGGCGTATAAGGCCGCGCGGGCGGCCTTGGCTATGGAAGAGCTCAATGATGAGCTTGAGCCCGATAGGGAGGGATTTTTGGGCAAGGGAACCATCGTTGTGAGCCAGATTGAAGTGAAGGGTCCCAGCCAATGCGCCGTTCCCGACCAGGCCCGACTCTATTTGGATCGCCGCCTTACCACGGGGGAAAACGCCGAGATTGCCATCGGTCAGGTGAAAGAAAAGATTGCTAAGGCTCTGAACATGAGGAGTGAGGATGTTGGGTGTGTCATGCCCAACTACGCCAAGAAAGGATGGAAGGGAACCGAATACTCTCAGGAACTTTACTTTCCCACCTGGAAAACCGAGGAAAACCATCCTCTGGTGCGGGCGGGTATCTCGGCGTATCAGGGAGTCTATGGAAAGAAGCCGATGGTTGATAAATGGACCTTCAGCACGAATATGGTGTCGGTTTCCGGACGCCATCATATCCCGGCCATCGGTTTTGGTCCTGGGGACGAGAATCAGGCACACGCGCCTAATGAAGTGAATCGGATAGATGATTTGGTAATCTGCTCGGCGTTTTATGCTTCTCTTGTATACGCCCTGGATGATGCCGTAGCGGTCTAAGGAAACTTAAGCGATGGAATGGTCTTATGCCTGCATCGAATGCGAGAAGTCGTTCGCTATCGAGCCCAATCGTTATCTCTGCGATAAATGCGCTACACTCCAGAGCGCGGATCGCCCTCTGCGGGGGCAGCTGGAGCTGAGATTTTCCGGCAAGCCGCCAGAGGCATGGGAGAGGCTTCGCGATGCCATTGCCGACTCTGATGATGCGGTTTGCACTAACGCGCTCAATGAGGCAATTTCCAGGGCCGATCCTCGGCTACTGCTCCCGGTGGATTTGGAGCATTTCCCTGCCATACCTGTGGGCGGCACGCCGCTTTGGGAACCTACCCGGCTTCGGGATGCGTTAGCTTTGCCGAATTTGTATTTGAAGGACGACAGCGCCAACCCCACCGGCTCCTTGAAAGATCGGGCCAGCTATCTCGTGGCCGCTTATGCTAGGCAGCATGGCCTCAACAAAATCGTGGTAGCTTCCACTGGAAACGCCGGGAGTTCCATGGCCGGCGTGGGCGCCGCTGCCGATTTAAGCGTGAAGCTCTACCTTCCCGCCTCCGCTCCCCAGGCCAAGATGATTCAAGCTCTCCAATATGGCGCCGACCTGATAAAGGTGGAGGGTAACTACGACCAGGCGTTTGATGAGTCTTTGGCCGATATGGTCTCTCACGGCGGGCTGTCCAGGAACACGGCCTACAATCCTCTTACCGTTGAGGGAAAGAAAACAGCGGCGCTGGAAATTTTCCTCCAGCTTGGCGCTCGTACGCCAGATGTGGTGTATGTTCCTACCGGGGATGGGGTAATACTCTCAGGGATCTACAAGGGTTTTGAAGATTTACGTTCTTTTGGGTTAAGCTCGCGCATTCCCGAGTTGGTATCTGCCCAGGCTCTCGGGAGCGCTGCCATCACCCGGGCTCTCAAGCTTGGGGATTTTGGCAAACCGTGTGCCGCATCGACTGTGGCCGACTCCATTTCGGTGGATGTGCCGCGCGGTGGCTACTATGCCCTAGGACGCCTGCAGCGTCATGGTGGCCGCTGTGTTACAGTTTCTGATGAAGAGATACTTTCGGCCCAGTACCGTCTCTCATCAACTTCCGGGCTTTTTGCCGAGCCGGCCGCCGCGGCGGCCTTTGCCGCTTTGTGGGCTGATATCAAGGAAGAACGACGATTGGAAAAGGAAGCGTGTGTCGTTGTTTTACTCACCGGCAGCGGTCTGAAGGACATACCGAGTGCGCTAAGGAGGTTCGAACATGAGTAAGGCTGATTCGATTTCCACTGTGATTCCCAGGCTGGACGGCATGGCTAAAGCCACCGGCACGGCCTTGTATGTGGCCGATCTGAAAACCGGAGATGGGCTTACTCCGGACATGCTCTTTGGCCGATTCTACCGCTCGTTTCATCCCCGGGGCAGGATTACAAACTTGCGGCAGCCGAGGCTGCCGGCGGGCTATACGATCGTTACCGCGGCGGACATACCCAAGGGCGGTTTTAACGAAATACCCATGGCAGCCTCCCGAGACATGCCCTGTTTTGCCGAGAAGGAAGTTCGCTATGCCGGACAGATTGTCGCTGTCGTGGCCGGTCCCGATCCGGTGGTGGTGGATCGCCTTCTCAATTCAATCCAATTGGATGTCGACCCTCTGCCAGTGTGTAAGGACATGGATGAAGCCTTGGCATTCAAAGGAGGGGCCATTCACGGCGAGGACAATGTATTCTGCCGAGTGGATTTGGATAGGGGCGATGTGGATGGAGTTTTTGCTTCGGCTGCCACCGTTGTGGAGGGCCGCTACGACACGGGTTTTCAAGAACAGTTCTACTTGGAAGGTCAGGGGCTCATTACCTGGCGGGAAGCTGATCGCATCTGCGTGAGAGGATCAATGCAATGTCCCTACTATGTCAGCCACGCGGTCTCTCACGTGCTCGGATTGCCCCTCGAAAAAGTGAGAGTGATTGCTGATACAATTGGTGGCGCCTTTGGCGGGAAGGAGGACTATCCGGAAATCATTGGCGCCCCTCTTGCGGTGGCTTCTTGGGTATGCGGCAAGCCGATTCGCTTGATTATGGACAGGGTGGAGGATATGGCTTTTACCAGCAAGCGTCATCCTTCCCGTTGCCATTACAGAACCGCGTTGGATGAGAAAGGTAGGATTTTGGCCATGGATGTCCAGGTGGACTTAGATGGCGGCGCCTACGAATCCTATACGAAGATTGTGCTGATGCGGGCGGTGTTCCACTCCTTGGGAGTCTACAGGATTCCGGTGTTCCGGATACGCGGTCGGGGTATTGCTACCAACACAGTTCCCTCAGGCGCTTTTCGCGGTTTCGGCGCCCCCCAGTCCCTGTTCGGCATGGAAATGCACCTTGAAGAGGTGGCCCGACAGGTAGGAGAAGAAGTGTTGGAGTTCAAGAGGCAGCATTTCTTGAAAACCGGCGACAACACGGTAACAGGCGGCATCTTCAGGGATGAAATCATTCTTGATGAACTGATAAAAAAGACTGAGGAATTATCAGGGTATTCAATAAAACGTGCCCGCTATGCCGCTGGGTCCGAGCATAATAGGTTGAATTCATCAAATGCTTCCATTGCGAAAGGTCCGCTAAGGGGGATTGGAATGTCCCTGCTCCTTCATGGCTGTGGATTCACCGGGGATGGAGAGCAGAAGATAATTAAGGGTGAAGTGGCCATCAAGAAGCATCGTGATAATCGCGTAGAGATTCTCTGCGCGACCGTCGATTTTGGTCAGGGTCCGCTTACCACATTCAGAAAAGTGGTAGCCACGGCCCTGGAACTCAAACCTGAGGATATCATTTACAAGAACATCGATACCGACCGGGTGCCGGACTCGGGGCCGACGGTGGCCAGCCGAACCATCATGATTGTCGGATACCTGCTGCAGAAGGCCGCCGAAGAGCTCAAAACGATTTGGAAGGATGGTGAAGAACAACGGGTAGAGCGGAAATACGAGATGCCCCCAGGCATGAGCTGGAACCAGGAAACCCTGAGTGGGGATTCCTATGCTTGCTACGGCTGGGGGGTGAATGTCTGCGAGGTGGAAGTGGATCCTCTCAGCTGGGAAACTCAGGTGATCGGAGCCTGGGCGGTATTCGATGTGGGCCGTGCCGTCGATCGAAGAGTGGTGGATGGTCAGATTCAGGGAGGCATGAGCCAGGCCCTGGGTTACGGTGCTATGGAGAAGCTGGAAGTGGATGAGAAGGGCCGATTCCGGCAGATTACGATGGCAGACTACATGGTGCCTACCAGTTTGGACTTTCCCCGAACCGAATCGGCAACGGTGGATAATCCCTATCCCTACGGAGCATACGGAGCCAAGGGTATGGGGGAAATGGTTCATGATGCGGGCCATGCGGCCTATGCCGCCGCGGTGGAACAGGCAGTGGGACGGCCCTGCCCGGTGATACCTCTGGTACCCGAAACCTTGATGGGGATTATGGAGGACAAGAAATGAGTGCTCAGAATAGAGTTCCTGATGTGTTGAGACTGAGAGTGAACGGGCTTGCCCGAGAACTCACCCTGAGAAATCCCACACAGCGCCTTGTGGATTTGCTCAGAGACGATTTGGGACTTACAGGAACCAAGGAAGGCTGTGGAGAGGGAGAATGCGGGGCCTGCGCGGTACTTCTAGACGGTGTGCTGGTGAATAGCTGTCTGATACCCGTAGCGCAGGTGGATGGGGCCGAGCTGCTTACCCTTGAGGGCTTGGTGGAATCGGAGGTCGGTCGATTGCTGGCTGAATGCTTCACTGAAATGCACGGGGCCCAATGTGGGTTTTGCACACCGGGAATGATGATGGCTTCGGTGGCGCTGCTGCGGAGCAATCCCAATCCGAGTGAGAGTGAGATTCGACAGGCGCTGGCCGGGAATCTTTGTAGATGTACCGGATATGACATGATTACTGACTCGATTCACTTAGCGGCGCGGCGGGGGAAAGGGCAATGGTAGAGTGTTTTAGGCCGACTGGGCTGGATGAGGCCTTGGAAATTCGCAGTCGCACAGCCGCGTTGCCCTTTGCGGGGGGAACTGATTTGATGGTGCGCTATCGGGCGAAAAATGGGATGGGACCAACTCTTCCTTCGCCGATCCTGTTTCTTGATGCGATAAAGGAGATTCAGGAACTGGCATTAACCCCCGAATATCTGGAGATTGGCGCATCGGTGCTGTTGGCCGTTGTGGCTGGCGAAGCGCGTACCTCTTCCCCATCGGATGCCATCCCCCATGTCTTGCGATGCGCCGCGGCCGATTTAGGCGCCCCCGCTCTTCGACAGAGGGCCACTTTGGCCGGAAACGTTGCCAATGCTTCGCCGGCGGGAGATACTCTTGCCGCCCTCTATGCCCTCGCCGCTCAGGTTGTTCTTCGCTCAACTCATAGCGCCAGAGTGCTCGAAGTGAGCGATTTCATTGTCTCTCCGGGTCAAACGCTGCTCGCCCCCGACGAAATCATCACTGCAATCCGCCTGCCGCGACCATTGCCGAACTGGTCTTACTGGCGGAAGGTAGGCACACGTCAGGCCAATGCTCTCACCAAGGTATCCTTGGCCGCCGCGGCTCATCAGGGCGTCACGAGAGATCGGCTTATTAGCAATTTTTCACTCGCATTTGGCGCCGTTGGACCCACTGTCATCAATGCCGAGGACGCCGCGTCGCTCATCATCGGCCTAAAGACATCGAAGATCGTTACGATGAATGAAGGAGAGCTTGGCGCGCTTATTGCAGATCTGGCGAAACGAGCCGCACCGCGTATCACGCCCATTGACGACCAACGTTCTACGGCTCACTACCGAAAAACCGTAGCACTCAACCTAATCGGCGATGCAATATCGTCCCTCGTGTCACAACTCAAAGGAGAGTAACTCATGATCAACCTCAGCAGGAACGAGACTCAAGTCGAGAAAAACGCCAAAATCTGCGCTGAACAGAACATCATACTTCCCACCTATGCCCAAATGGCCGATCCATCACTCATCCCTGATTCCATTAAGAAGGAATTGAAGGGCATCAGCCGTGATGAGGTTCATTCCCGCAACCTGTTCAGAGTGAGCTGGGAGAATGAAGCTGTTGAATCCGGCGGGGGATTCTCAGGCATCAACTATCTTGAGATTCCCCTTGAAATATCCGGTGTTCAAGCCCGTATCGTCGGCATGTCCGGACGCTTTTTTCCCACCGGTTCTCACAAAGTGGGGGCCGCCTACAGCTGTCTCGCGCCTACTCTGGTAACAGGTCAATTTGATCCTGAGAACAATATGGCCGTATGGCCGTCCACCGGGAACTATTGTCGTGGCGGCGCCTATATTTCCCGACTATTGGCCTGCAAATCCGTGGCCATACTTCCCGAAGAGATGTCCCGGGAACGCTTCGAATGGCTCAAGAGGATGGCCGATGAAACCATTGCCACTCCCGGTTCGGAGAGCAACGTCAAGGAAATTTTCGATAAGTGCCATGAACTTCGCTCCCAGCGGGGAGGGGGGGTATTTATTTTCAATCAGTTCGACCAGATGCCCAACCACCTTTGGCATCACGAGGTAACCGGCCCGGCCATGGAAAAGGTGTATCGGCAGTTGGCCGGGAAGCGGAGTCGATTTGCCGCTGTGTGTCTTTCCTCGGGCTCCGCCGGCACCCTGGCCTCAGGTAGCTATATCCGCAGCGCCTTTCCTGGCTCGAAACTCGCGGTGAGCGAAGCTTTGCAATGCCCCACCCTGTTGGAAAATGGTTTTGGCGCCCACCGCATCGAAGGCATCGGTGATAAACATATTCCCTGGGTTCACAACGTTAAAGACAGCGATATGGTGATGGCGGTTGATGATGAACATACCATACGTCTCCTGCGTTTCTTTAACGAAAAACTTGGCCGGGATTTTTTGAGCTCGAAAGGTGTATCCGATGAAGTGTTGAGCAAGCTCGATCTGCTTGGCATCAGCGGCATCTGCAACTTGATTAGCGCTATCAAATTGGCCAAGTACTACGAGTTGGGCGAAGATGATGTGGTGATGACCGTCTTCACTGATTCCTTCGCCATGTACAATTCCCGCTTGCGGGAACTCAATGCCCAGAGGGGCGCCTATACACAGGATGATGCGGTGGCGGATTATGAGATGCTCAAACAAATTGGTACCGATGCGCTGTTGGAGCTGCGCTATATAGAGAAGAAACGCATTCACAATCTCAAGTACTATACTTGGGTGGAACAGCAGGGGAAACCCCACAGTGAACTCAACGCCCAGTGGTACGACCAGGACTATTGGAATCGCATCTATGCGACACGGGATGAGCTGGATGACATGATTATTGATTTTAACAGGAGGGTGGCGAAGTATGCTTAGATATGGTATACTGCATCATCGCCAGGTAAAGGAGCAGCCATGGTTCATATCATGAATGCCTCCTGCATATTAACTTCTGCCGAGGGGCAACAGATATCGGATGCCGATATCCTCATCGATAAAAATCTCATACTAGAGGTGGGAAAAAACCTCAAATCCCCCGCGGGGTCGAAGTTAATTGATGCCTCTGGCATGGTTGTAACACCGGGTTTGGTAAACACGCATCACCATTTTTATCAAACCTTCACCCGCAATCTCCCCAAGGCTCAGGATGCCGGTCTTTTTGACTGGTTGGTATATTTGTACGATATTTGGAAATACATGGACGCCGATTCGGTGTGGTGGTCTACCGCATTAGCTACGGCCGAATTGCTCAAAACTGGCTGTACCACCTCCTCAGATCATCATTATCTTTACCCCGAAGGCATTGACGCGGACATCATGACTCTCCAATTCGATGCCGCCTCCAGGACGGGTATTCGATTCTGTCCCACACGAGGTTCTATGAGCCGCTCGAAGAAGGACGGCGGTCTGCCGCCTGATTCAACGGTTCAAACTGAGGATGTCATATTGGCGGATTCACAGCGCACGCTCAAGGAATTTCATGATTCCAGGCCCCTGGCGATGCGCAGGGTTGTGTTGGCCCCATGCAGTCCCTTCTCGGTTTCAGAGGGTTTGATGAAGGATTCCGCTGCCTTGGCCCGCCAGTACGGAGCCCGCCTCCACACTCACCTGGCCGAAACCAATGATGAGGATGATTACTGCGACAGCATGTACAAACGACGCCCTTTGAAGCTCATGGCGGACTGTGACTTCATCGGTGAGGATGTTTGGTTTGCCCATGGCATTTACTTCAATGATGATGAGCTCGACTTGCTTGCGGCTACCGGTACCCACATTGCTCACTGCCCCAGTTCCAACATGCGCTTGGGTTCGGGGATCTGCCGTGTCAGGGAGATGATAGACCGGAACATCAACGTGGCCCTGGCCGTCGATGGTTCGGCTTCCAACGACAGCTCGGACATGTTGGGAGAAATTCGCCAGGCAATGCTGCTTCAGAGGGTGACAAAGGGAGCCAAGGCCCTTAGCGCCCGGGAAGCATGGAAATTAGCTACTGAGAACGGGGCCCGGCTGCTGGGTTTTGATAAAATTGGAAGAGTAGAGGCTGGCTGGGGTGCTGATCTGGCTCTCTTTGATGTGATGGACATACCATATGTGGGCGCATTGAGCGATCCAGTGGCGGCTTTGATTTTTTCCGGTTATAGTCATCAAAGCTCCTATACCATCGTCGATGGTCATGTTGTCGTGGAAAAGGGAAAACTCGTAGGAATTGAGGAGGAAGAGCTCATTGCCAAGGCTACAGAGGCCGTAGACGCAATGTACAGGAGGGCAGAGATATGATTAAAGATTTCCACATTCCGACGGATTCTCAGGATGCTGTCAACCTTAAACAAACGCATCCGGAGGCTGTTTACTTAGCGGGTGGCACACAGGTTAATCGGGCGCCACTGGAACGTAAATTACCCTCAGCCGTCATTGATATTCGCGGGGTTGTGCCCGCGAGAATATACAAGGAAGGCGAAAACCTGATCATTGGCAGTATGGCAAGCCTCCAAGATCTCGTCGAGAGCCCCCTTGTACCTGAACCCCTTGCTCAGGCTGCCGGATTTATACCAACACGGAGCTTGCGCAATCAAGCCACCATCGCTGGCAATATCGCGGCTGCCCGTTCGGATTCCTACCTTATTCCAGTTCTTATCGCATTGTCCGCAGAAACCCGTATATTCGGTGGTGAACTGTTGGTTGAGGATTATGTTAGAAACCACCACGATGAACTGATACTCGAAATACTGATACCCCCATTGCAGGGCATTTGCGTGGCGGTAAAGGAATCTCGTTCTCATCTGGCCTATCCGGTTGTCAGTGCCGCCGTGTCGTTGAGCTTCGATACCAGCAAGCGGAAGATTTCTGCCGCCTGCATCGCCGTTGGCTGTGTCGCGAAGACTACCATACGCTTGGCTCAGGTGGAAGAAGATATCGTTAGCGGTAAGCTGCGTCAGAGGAGCGACATCGAAAAGGCTATTCGCATAGCCATCAATCCGGAAGATGACATTCTGGGAAGTGCTGAATACAAGAAATATATCAATGGAGTGGTAATCGCTGATGCCGTAATCAGCGCGCAAGGAGCTTTGAAATGATAATCACATTTAATCTTGATGGATTGAGTCGTCGTGTCGAAGTTCCTCCGGGCATGAGCGCCATGAAACTTCTGAAGAGTCTGGGGGTTGACTCGGTACGCAACAGCGACGACGGACATGGATTCGCCGGTTCGGATACAATAGTGCTGGACGGAAAAATTGTCGGCGCGAGCCTGCTCATTGCTGGCCAACTGGAAGGCAGGGAAATAAAAACTGTCAATTCGCTGCGCAGCGGCCGGGCAATTTCCCATGTTCAGCAGGCCCTTATCGATGCCGGATGCGTTCAGTCCGGTTACAACGCGCCCGCCGCCGCCCTGATGATTAACGATTTGATAGAGCGCAACCCCTCACCGAGTCGCGCTGAGATTCAGGATGCTCTCTCGGGTCTGTTCAACCGGGCCACCGGATATGAGCAGTTCTTCGAAGCGGTGCGCCTGGCAATATCCCAAGCGGAAAAACCCCCTGAACCATCCCCTTTCCGCCCGCAATATGGGGGTGATGCCCGCTATATTGGCAAAGCTGTACCCAAAGCCGACGCCATCAGATTGGTTTGCGGCGAAAAAGCGTTCGTGGAAGATCGTGTGGATAGTGGCGCATGCATATTGAAAGTTTTGCGCAGCCCCCATGCCCACGCGCGTATCAAGCACATTGATACGAAAGCCGCCGAAGATCTAGAGGGTGTTGTTGCCGTGTTTACCCATAAGAACGTGCCCCAAAAGCCCTACAGCCAAGCGGGTCAGGGCTTTCCGGAGCCCTCACCCTACGATCGAGTGATGCTGGATACCAAAGTACGCCATCATGGAGATCGGGTAGCCGCTGTACTGGCCGAGGATGAGGCTACCGCCCTGAAGGGCCTGGAGCTCATAAGTGTCGACTACGAAGTACTTCCTCCCATCGTCACACTGGATCAGGCTCAGGCCCCCGATGCCCCTCTGGTTCACGGTGGACCTGTCAAATACATCTCAGGCGCCCCCGACAATCTGGATGAGCTCAATGCCGAAGCTCATACAGAGGAAACGCCCGTGCTGTATCAGTTTCCCATCGGCGGCAATCCACAGAAAAACATTGCCGCCTATGTGGAGGGTGGTATTGGTGATACCGAGAAGGGCTTCGATGAAGCCGACATTGTTCTTGAACGCTGCTACCACACCTCCCAGATACAATGCACTCCCCTGGAGTTGCACACCACCTATGTGAAAAACGAGGGCGATCGCATTGTTATTCATGCTTCCACCCAGGTACCTTACCATCTCCGACGCATCGTCGCCACTCAGCTTGGTATACCCGAGAACAAGGTGAGGGTAGTTAAGGAACGCATTGGGGGCGGTTACGGTTCCAAACAGGACATACTGCTGGACGAGTTGGCCGCTTGGGCCGCATGGACTACCGCGAGATCGGTGTTCCACCAGTACACACGCAAGGAGGAGTTCATTTCCTGCAGTACCCGAAAACCCATGCGTATCACCGTGAAAATCGGCGCCAAAAAGGATGGCCGCTTTACCGCCATGAGAATGGATGTGGAGTCCAACCAGGGCGCCTACGGCGCCCACGCACTCACCGTGCCCATGAATGGTGTTTCCAAGAGTCTGCCCCTCTTCATCTGTGAGAACGCGTTCTTCACCGTCACCTCCTACTATTCCAACATCCCGCCCACCGGAGCCTATCAGGGGTATGGGGCGCCCAAGGCCAATTATGCCTTCCAGATGGCCGTTAAGGAGCTGGCCATTGAACTGGGAATGAACCACATCGACTTGGTAGAGAAAAACCGGGTGAGAAAAGGCGACATGCTTGAAATTCTACGCTGTCTGGGCGAAGGACGGGAAGGCAAACCCGCTCCTGTGGATAGCTGTGGTCTAGGCGAAGCAATCGCCCAGGGTCGAAAACTCATAGAGTGGGAAAAAGAAGAAAAATCACCCAATCCTGATATAAAAATCGGCAAGGGCATGTGCATTCTCCAGCAGGGTTCGGGTCTGCCCGGCCTCGACCAGGGGAACTGCACCATCAAAATGCTGGGCGACGGCACCATTATCGTTCAATCCGGCGGAGCGGATTTAGGCACCGGCCTGGATTCCGTATCCGCGAAAATGGTAGCGGAAGTGCTGAACGTCGACATCGCCCATGTTACTGTTCAGTCCGGTGATACCGATATGGCTCCCTTCGACACCGGCGCCTACGCATCCAGTGGGACATATTTTTCCGGCGGCGCCGCTCGCAACGCGGCCTCGAAATTTCGGATGATGATACTCGAAGAGGCGGCCGCCATTCTCGATACAACAGCGCAAAAACTGGACATCGAATTCCCTGGCCGCATTGTTGGGGGCAAGGAAGAACTGGATTTCGCCAAACTGGCCTGGCACACGCAGGGAGGGGAAGGCAGTGGGCAGATTGTCGCCACTTCCAGTTTCACCACCGAGCAGTTTTCATTCCCCTATGGCGCCCATTTTGCGCAAGTTGCCGTGAACATTCGCACGGGCAAGGTGAAAGTGCAGAAGTATTATGCCCTGCAGGACTGCGGCACCCCCGTAAACCCCGATCTCGCCAGGGGTCAGGTGTTTGGTGGTGTGCTCAAATCCATCGGCCACGCGTTGTATGAAGAGTTGATCCTTGATGAAGAGGGACATTGCCTGAATCCGGATCTTCGGAGCTACGGTGTTCCCATGATTGGGGATGTTCCCGATGTTTTTCGCGTCATCCTTCTGGAAACCGACGATCCCCATGGACCGTTCGGGGCCAAGTCAATTGCCGAAATAAGCGTAAATGGCGCCGCGCCCGCCTTGGCTAATGCCATTCACGATGCCTGCGGAATCTGGATGCGCAGCTGGCCCTTCAGCCCTGAGAAAGTGCTGCGCGCGTTAAAAAAAATCCATTCACCAAAGCTGTCAGAGTACGCGCAGCTGCCGGTTTAACAGCAAAAGGAAATGGAAAACATGAATTACGATCTGAACAATCTTATCAAGGAACTTGAAAGCCTCGAAACCGGAGCCATGTACCGGAACGATTTCCTTCTGACATGGGACAGGTCTGACAGCGAACTTTCCGCCACCTTCAAAGCAGCTCAGATACTCAGAGGAATGAGGGAAAAGAACATCTCGGCGAAACTCTTTGATTCGGGCCTGGCCATCAGCCTCTTCAGGGATAAATCCACCCGAACCCGCTTCAGCTTTGCTTCGGCAGCCAACATGCTGGGATTGGAAGTACAAGATCTCGATGAGGGTAAGAGCCAAATCGCCCACGGCGAAACCGTACGCGAAACCGCCAACATGATTAGCTTCATGGCCGACATCATTGGTATCCGTGACGACATGTACATCGGCAAAGGCAACAGCTACATGAAAGAAGTTGCCAAAGCCGTTCAGGAAGGCTATAGCGATGGTGTGCTCGAACAACGACCCACCCTGGTAAACCTCCAATGCGACATCGATCATCCCACCCAGTCCATGGCCGACGTCCTCCACCTCATCGAACATTTTGGTGGTATCGACAAGCTCAAAGGCAAGAAAATAGCCATGTCATGGGCCTATTCTCCCTCTTATGGAAAGCCGCTTTCCGTGCCTCAGGGCATCATCGGCCTCAGCACCCGTTTTGGCATGGAAGTTACCCTCGCCCACCCCAAGGGCTATGAGGTAATGGGCGATGTTGAAAGTGTTGCTGAAAAAAACGCCAAGGCGTCTGGCGGGTCATTCCAACGTGTGAATTCCATGGCCGAGGCCTTCGATGGCGCCGACATCGTCTATCCCAAATCATGGGCGCCCTACGCAGCCATGGAAAAGCGCACCATGCTCTACGACAACCGGGACGAAGAAGGCATCAAGGCCCTGGAAGAAGAACTGCTCGCCCAGAATGCCGGGCACAAGGACTGGGAATGCAGCGAAGATTTGATGACCCGCACAGCTGGCGGCAAAGCTCTCTACATGCACTGTCTCCCCGCCGACATCAGCGGCGTGAGCTGCAGGGAAGGCGAGGTGGCCGCGTCGGTGTTCGAGCGCTACCGGATTCCTCTGTACAAGGAAGCCAGCTTCAAGCCCTACATCATCGCTGCCATGATGCTGCTTTCTCAATTCGAGAATCCGGCACAGACATTGGATAGACTCCTCTTGGAGCGAGGAAAGAGAATTCACACCTGAAAAGCTGTGATAAGATTAGGGGATTGAACACGTTTTTTGTGTTATAATCAGGATATGAACGCATCAGATAGCAACCATCGATTGAAAACCCTGGGTCGCAACGATTTATGTTCCTGCGGTTCGGGGAAGAAGTACAAGAAATGTCACCTCCGGGAAGACGAAGCGGCCCGACACGCCCAAATGCTCAAGGCCAACGAGGACAGGGAGGCGGCCATGGCCTTAGCAGAAAAGGACGAGGAGAATCAGAAGGCGACAGCTAGGGGTGAGCAGAAAAAGCGGAATAATCATCGGCGTGTTGGCGGTAAGGCGTTGAATGCCCAAGATAGGCATACCAATATTCCGCGGCGGGGTGCGGTTTAGATTTCATTAACCCTCGAAGGATCAAACAGCCGGCCATCCTCTCTCCTTGATGCCGCGGAATAGTTTTGGGAATCCCGCCCATAACCCTCTGGTGCTCGGGTTATAGCGGTGTTCATCTTCTAAAAGGCGCTTCGCGGCCTGGAATAGTCAGCCATCTAGCCTCCGGCGACGAAAAGAGGATCGAGCCTGGCAGCAAGGCGGACAAAAAGAATGTTTTTTAGTATCCGTGATACATTGTAAGATGTGAAATTCTCATTTTGGAGGTTCATATTATGAAAAAAACAGTGGTTATTATGGCTTCGCTGCTGGCGGCATTCCTCGCGGGGTGTCCAATGCCTGCCAATAATGGCGCCGAATCCGCCGGAAGTACCGATAAGCACAGTGTGAATTTGGCCTCAACTTCTAGCCTCCGTGGTATTTTCGATTCTCAGAGAGAGAATATCAAGGTACAGTTTGTACTCAGCGGGGCCAGTACTTTCGAAATAAGTGGTGCTGGCGCTTTGCCCGCAGGACTTACTATGAATGAAAATGGGCTGGTTAGCGGCAGCGCAACCGCTGTAACGAGCGATACCACGGCCAATTTCACTGTGAAACCAAATGTGGGAGCGTCGAAGGATCTCACCTGGGTGGTGAAGGCTCCTACAACAATGAAGTTCACCAGGGATAGCACTTGGAAGGTGCCGGATGGCTATTCTACCAATACGACAGCCACTATTCAGGTGCTCATCGCTGGCGGTGGCCACGGTGGTGGTGGCGGGGGAGGCCAGGTAGTCGAGGCAAACCATCAGGTTCGGTTGGGATCGAGCATTGCCATAAAGATTGGCGCCGGTGGTGCGGGGGTGGCTCCCGGAAATCCCGGCGCTACCACTGAATTTGATACGCTCAGAGCGGTTGGCGGAGGTGGTGGTGATAGTACAACCAAGGGCGTTACCCCCATCGGTGGCAACCCTGGCGGTCTACGAGGCTAGCTCGATGATAAGACAGGCGGGCAAGGCGCTAGCGGAACCGCTGTTACTGGTGTGAGCGGTACTGCTGGACGGGCCTCAACGAATCAATATAATAACATGACTATCACTCTCGGCGGCGGCGGCGCTTCCGGTTCAATCGATGGCGTTGCTGGTAGTGGTGGCGGCGGTAGAGGGCAACCCGGGGGTGCGAATACCGGTGGTGGTGGCTCTGGAGGGGATGTATTTAGGGATCAGCCTAGTGGAAATGCCGGTGGTAGCGGCGTCGTGTATATAAACTACTAGCGTGATTTATCAATGAAACTACCCCGCTAGAAATTTTTAGCGTTGCTGCCCAGAAGAGCAGCCACCCTGCCGGTTCATGGCCAATGCCTTCTGTCTCATCGGGTTATACCGCGGCGGGGCTGCTTCAGATTCGATGAATACTCAGGGTAGAGCGGCCAGCCATGCGCTTACTTCGGCATCCGATGGCATGCGCCAGTCGGCGCGGGGGGAGAGAGCGATGGTGCCGACTTTGGGTCCATCGGGCAGGCAGGAGCGTTTGAACTGCTGGGAAAAGAACCGGGTGTAGAATACTCTGAGCCATGTGAGTATGGTCTGCGCGTCGTAGATATCCGAGAATGCCCTTTCGGCCAGGGCCAGTACTTTTGGCGGCGCGAATCCGTGGCGGATGGCATGGTACAGGAAGAAGTCATGGAGCTGGTAGGGGCCGACGCGATCTTCGGTGAGCTGGCGGATTTCTCCATCTTCGCTTGGGGGCAGTAGTTCCGGGGAGATTGGGGTGGCCAGTACATCCAGAAGTACGTTTTTTACGGCTTCGCTCACCCAGGTGTCGGCCGACCACTCCACCAGATATCGCACGAGGGTTTTGGGAACCCCGCAGTTAACGCCGTACATGGACATGTGATCTCCGTTATAGGTGCACCAGCCCAGGGCGAGTTCGGAGAGATCGCCGGTGCCGACAACCAATCCATCTATCATGTTGGCCCTGTTCATCAGCAGGGCCGTGCGGTATCGGGCCTGGATGTTCTCAAAAGCGACATCATCGGGTTCGCCCGTATGTCCCAGCTCTTGCATCTGTGCCCGGCAGCTGTCTTTGATATCGATTGTCTCAAGTTCAATGCCCAGGCCCTTGCAGAGCGCGTTGACATTGCCCAGAGTACGTTCGGTGGTTCCGAAACTGGGCATCGTGATGGCTATTATCCCTTCTTTGGGCAGGGCTAGACTTTCAAAGGCTTGCACGCAAAGTAGGAGTGCCAGTGTCGAATCGAGCCCTCCCGAAAGGCCAATAATGGCATTTTTGATTCCGGTTCTTTCCAGGCGGGTAACGAGACCCGCAATCTGTATCGATGATATTTCCCGGCATCGTTTTTCGCGTTCCAAAGGATCGGTGGGGACAAAGGGTTGGGGGTCGACCGGGCGGATTTGTTTGAGTGTGCCACCCCGCAGGGCCTGCACGGATCCACCGAAACGGATGTCGCGGTAGTTCTGATGCTCCAATTCTCTTCTGGCGGCTGGACCGAAGGAGCGGGATACCCGGCGTTCATGATCGAGAAGCTCAAGGTCGATGTCGGCCAAAACAATATCGGTAGCGGTGGAGAATCGCTCGGTTTCAGCCAGAATGCGACCATTTTCCGATATGATGGCATGTCCGCCGAATACGGTGTCGGTGCTCGATTCACCCGGGCCGGCAGAGCTGTAAATATAGCCTGCCAGACAACGGGCGGATTGCTGACTCACCAAGGAGCGGCGGTAGTCGGCTTTGCCAACCAGTTCGTTGCTGGCCGAGAGGTTGAAAAGCATTTGCGCGCCGGCAATGGCGTGGCGGGAGGATGGTGGGATGGGACTCCAGAGGTCTTCACAGAGTTCGACGGCAAAGCTGATACGCGAGTCTTTTTCATGGGTGAAGATGAGATTCGCACCGAAGGGCACCTGTTGCTGTGCAAGGGTAATTTCGGTGAAAGCAGCCTCGTCGGCTGAAGCGAACCAGCGGTTTTCGTAGTATTCTCGGGAATCAGGGACATATGTTTTGGGTATCACTCCCAGTATTTCCTTGCCACTGCGGACCACCACGGCACAGTTAAAAAGCCGGCCATTTCGGGAAATGGGCATGCCGAACACAATCAGAGCGCCGCGGGCGGAAGTTTCGTTGATAATACGAGCTGCCTGCTTCTCGGCTTCTCGTAGAAGGTTGGATTGAAGAAACAAGTCGGCACAGCTATATCCGGTAATCGAAAGTTCGGGAAACAATACAATGTCGGCCCCATCATCGCAGGCGCTAAAAAACGCATTGATGATTGTGTCACTGTTTGTCAGCACTGCGGATGGTCTGACATGGGGAACTGCGGCCGCGACACGGAAATAACCCATATTTTCCATGAGTTCATCATAGGAGGGGAAAAAGAGGCGGTCAAGGACGTTCAAGCTGTGATACTATAGCGGAATGATTCTGTACTGCGCGCGGGAACGCGTGAGTCCATGTATCTTGTAAAAAATTCAAAAAAACACACGGCGTTCACAGTGTGTTCACATTGTCAGAGGATACTATGAATGTCGACGAGGTCGATAGGAGGTCAAAATGAACACAAGAAAATGGTTCACAGTATCACTTCTGCTTCTTCTTTCCGCAGGATTGGTTTTCGCCCACGATGGAAAATATGACAACGATTATCCGAAGGGTGGATGGATGTTTGGCGAGAAGATGGAATTCCTGGCTGAAGAGAGTCAAACGCTCGAAGGTACTTTTTCCATGGTTGATGGTGAATACCCCGCGTTGCTCAGCGCTGAGGGAGTCACCTACTATCTGATGCTTGGTTTTATCGCGGATAGTCAGGATTTGCCCGAAGAAGGCGCCGCAATGAAGGTGGAAGCGTTGAAAACGCCCATATCGCCGAATACTGTGATGGTGATCAGCGCCGAGGTGGATGGCGAGGAATGGATAATGCCGTACTTTGCGGATGAGGAGTGGCATTATCATTGTCCGGGCGCCTACGGCGGTCGAGCTGGTCGTCGTAAAGGATTTGGCCGCTATCGTCGGTGAAAAAGATATGAAGGGGGGGGTACAGGAATACCCTGATTGGGGTAGATAGAGTTCCCCCCCGACGACGGGAGTGATGGAAAGAGCAATGAATACCGGCATCCCGCATACCCCATGCGGGAAGTTGAGAACCAGAATGTGAAAATTCTGGTAGTGGAAGATGAAAGGCAACTCAATAAGATGATCCGAGACTATCTGGAAAGTCTGGGCTGGGAGGCCCTCGCCGCTTATAATGGCAGCGAGGCGCTGATACTCTTTGCCGCCGAGGAGCCGGATTTCGTTCTGCTGGATATTTTGATACCCGCTCTGGATGGTTTGGATGTGATGCGGCGAATCCGGGAGAAATCCGGGATACCGGTGATATTTCTTACGGCGATGGCCGAGGAAACAGACAAGCTGATCGGCCTGGAACTGGGGGCCGATGACTATCTCACCAAGCCTTTCAGTCTCAAGGAACTTGCCGCTCGTATGAGAACGGTGATGCGCCGGGTGAGTGCTGAGGATGTCAGCGAAGAGAAAATTCTTGTTGTGGGCGATCTTGTATTAGATCCGCTGCGTCGCCACGCGACTCGGGGAAAAGAGCCGCTGAATCTGACAACAGTGCAGTTTGATATTCTTCATGGGTTTATGAGGCAGCCTGGGCGCGTGTTCACAAGAAATGCGATTCAAAGATTTTTTCAGGATCATACCTGGGAAGGGTATGATCGTACAATTGACGTTCATATCAAGAACATACGCCGAATTCTCGAACCCGATCGAAGCACTCCTCGCTATATCGAGACAGTGCGGGGCGTGGGGTATCGGCTAATGGAAGTAAACACTTAGGTGAAGCTATCACTGAGACTGAAAATCGTTGGGTCATTTGCCCTGATTGTTCTCATTTCCTTGGTTCTGGTTGTGTGGTTTGCCAGTCATCTTACAAGATTGGGGTATGACGAGTTTGCCGAAAAGCGCGATTTAGCCCGGGCCGGGGCCTTGGCCGGGGTGATGGGAGAATGGGTAACCGAATTTAAACAAAATGAGGCGATGCCGAGCGAACTCCCGCGAGAATTCCTACTCTTACCGAGCGATCGCACAGCGATGGGAAAGTTGTACATCTTTCCCGAATTCAAGCGAATGGGAAGGATGGAGCGACGCAAAACACAGAAGATGATGCCAATGGAAAACCACGGCATCGACCATATGGTTGTGACGGATACACTCGGCAATGTACTTCTTGATACCGCGGGTTTGGGAAAGCCTGTCATCAATCCCCTGCACGGCGGCGGGGTGCTGATGTCTCACAACGGTTCGGATGTGGGCTATCTCTATTTTGGTCAGATGATACCTGAATTGCATCAGTCTCCTGAAATCATGTTTTTCCGGGAAGCCGATAAGAAGACCTGGATAATAACCGCCGTGGTTTTTCTGTTTGCCATGCTGCTTGGGCTTTTGCTTTCTCAGCACATCGTCAGCCCGGTGAAATCAATGAATTTGGCTCTGAAGAAGGTGGCAGAAGGGCAGCTTAGCGTCCGTCTCCCTGATGAGCGAAAGGATGAATTGGGCGACCTGAACCGGGGTTTTAACGGCATGTCAGCCTCTCTGGAATCCGCGGATTTGCAGCGGAAGCGGCTGATTGCCGATTCGGCCCATGAGCTAAGGACACCGGTGAGTCTGATTCGCGCCCGCATCGAAATGATAGAGGCGGGCATCTATCCCATGGACGGGGATGCTCTTAAAGCCCTTTCGGCGGAATCTGAGCGTCTCACTCGGCTCGTGGAGGAATTAAAAACACTCGCGAACCTTGAGTCCCCGGATGCCGCTCTTAAGCGCCAACCGCTGAACTTTCTCAAAGTGGTTAACAAAGCGGTGAGGGCGATTGAGCCCGAAGCGGCGCGCCGCGGGCTCACAATTCAGATTCAGGCCGGAAAAGAGGACATGGTGCTAAAGGGCGATGGGGAAAAGATGCATCAGCTACTCAGCAATCTGCTTTCAAACGCGCTTCGCCATGCCGCTAAGCGGATACTGCTTACGGTGGAGGATTCTGAAATGGATGTGAAACCAAAGGATGAAGCCGTCAGCCCGGCTAGCGGGATTGATTATTCAAAGAGAAGGCAGGTGAAACTTACAGTGGAAGATGATGGATTGGGAATCCCCATGGATGAATGTAAACGGGTCTTTGAACGCTACTACCGCCTGGATACCTCAAGGAGCCGGGAAGATGGAGGATCCGGCCTGGGTTTGGCCATTTGCGAAGGCATCGTTCACTCTCACGGCGGAAGAATCCACGCCGCGGGCTCTACTCGATTAGGCGGAGCCTGTCTCAGTGTTGTAATTCCTTACTAAGGACAGACCTGAAACCCCATGAGCGAATCTTCAAAAACCCCAGCTATGGCGATCCGGGGTACTTCTCAGGGAAAATAACACGTGTTTTGCTCCCTCAGAAGGAAAGCCCCTTTTTTGCTTCATCCTGAACCTGCCCATAGGCAGGAGCCATCAAGCTTCCGAACTAAGATTTGGTTCTTCGTCCGGCTCCTTAATTTCGGGTGTCGGGGGAATCCACTTATCAAGATGCTGGACGATTCCCTGATAGTATAGAATCAGGGATTTTTCGATTATTTTAATACTTTTCGTGGGCGAGCCAAAATTCTGACCGAGGTCACAATGCAACACAAAACCATATTTTGAGAGAATCCGTCCTTTATTATCTTGGATAAATTGATCCAGTTTTTCGAATGAAATCCGTTCTCTTGCACTATTCTTAAGCTTCAAAGTAACGGATAGATCATTCTGAATGAGATCAAAAATTTCTGGGTTCTTTTCTTCCATTTTTTTAATCTGCCTCCTAATCCATCCAACTTGGCCACGAATCTTGAAATTATCCCTGGGAGTTTCTAGGACGGTCTGAAATTCGACATTTCTTTTTTTGAAATCGGCTTTAACAGTGATGGGGGAAGCGGCATCTGCTACATACAGGGTGGTTTCGATGATATTCTCTTGGGCAATTTTCTTAGCTTCATTTTCTATCCGGGCGTTCCAGTTATCAGCGTATTTTTTTACCCCGGTCTCCACAAGGATGCCAAGTTTTCTACTCAGAACAAGAGCCATATCTCTCTCTTCCTGAACCCAGCTCTCGGCAGCTTCGATCACATCGGGATCTGATGGCTTTATATGTCCACCTTTGCGGATTCTAACTGTTAGATCTTTCCAACCATCCTTCATGGAGGTAAAACCTTTCACACCGGACTTATCATTTTCGAAATATCTCACCACCTCATGCATAATCTCGACTTGATCCGGATCTTCAATATTCAGACTATTATCCGAAAGTAGGATTTGCGCGAGAGTCAGGATAAATGTCCAGGAAAGGTGATATAAAGTTGTCTTCTTTCGAGGGCTGAGTGTCACAGGCGACTGAGTTGGTTTTGATACAAATTGATTTGATACAGTAATGATTCTTGGAATGGAAAACGCGTCGGCTATCTCCGCGTAGCGTTCTATTTGCTCAGAATCGAGAGTATTGTTACAGTTTTTCATCTCGAAAAGTGCAGCATCTTTTACCTTTCCACTTTGCTCAATGCAAATTAACCCATCAAGCCGAGCTGAATCAAACCCGGAAAATTTGGTTTCAGTGAAAACGTGAACTTTTCTGCTTGTAAGCTTTCGGCCTATATTCAAGTTTATATTATCCGAAATCAACCTCCGGAACTCCTTAATAAGGCGAAGCGCGGAAAGAAAAACAGATGTCAGGGCAACTTCATCCCCTGCTTTTTGCGTCGGTATCAATCCCGCCGGACTGGCTTCAGTCAGACACTTAGTTTGAACCTTTTCATTCCGGTATCCGTAGAGTTCGTCAATAGATAATCCAATAAGACTGATTTTTTTCGCCATAGCGCAACTCCTAAAATAATGATGCGGTAAGTCTACTACATATTAGTAAATGATCATATACGAAAATCCTAACAATATTTCGCTCAGGGCGCAAGTTTTCAAGGACTCAGGGTTCAGCCGCGGGCGCGCTCAAGACAGTCAGAGGTTCATTCCTCCGACCATGCATTTAATCATGGCTAGTTTTACTGTGATCAGATGGTTTGAGGAGCTAAGGATCTTCAAAAACCCCAGCTATGGCGATCCGGGGTACTTCTCAGGGAAAATAACACGTGTTTTGCCCAAATACTTGTCCTCTCCCGCGAAAACATCCGATTCCTCGACTCGTCCTTCCACCTTCACTC
>Ga0209562_1000174_pt1 | contig 27948 bp, 30 predicted proteins | sample WorMetvacBELIZE2_FD_187399 | JGI IMG/M metagenome (GOLD analysis project Ga0209562, IMG submission 187399) | Marine gutless worms symbiont microbial communities from Max Planck institute for Marine Microbiology, Germany - Olavius vacuus BELIZE.2... | ecosystem: Host-associated > Annelida >... | reverse complement strand
TAGGCCTATCAAATAATGGCAAGCGACATTGTTTTTTTATTGAACATAGGTACTATACGCCGCTCGCGCGTACGCGAGGTATATAAGTAATAACTGTGTCTGAGGTTCCTGTCGTGTCTATCACTCCACTAAATCGTAAATTCTCTGTCGCTCCAATGCTGGATTGGACAAGCAGCTCTTCTCTAGCCCTTTAAATACAAGGTTTAAAGCAACGTTCCCTCAATACAATTCCACCTATTAGTCCCCGCGTTAGTGCGAAAGTCTCGCAAAACCATGTTACTCAAACCTTCGATGATTACAACGATATACTATTTCATTTTATAGTGTTGGCAACTAGGGGCGTAATTCTCCCGAAACAAGAAAATGATCGTAGCGGTTACGAATATTTGATTTTAGCGAGGGGTAGCTAGCGAAGTTGTTAACGATAGACTCAAAACTGCATCCAGCTTCAATTAAATCCGTTTGGCAAAGTGTGAATAGGTTAGTAAGCAAAAAAGGAATAATGATTGGAAGTTGCTCTTTTGTTTCTGCATATGAATTATTTAGGATCGCTATGTCCGTTCTGAACTGATTGAGGGTAAAAAGTTGCCCTTTACCTATCCGTTGGAATCTCTTTTTAATGGCGTCTGTATTCGGGTCTATTGTATCTTCTTTGCACGTAAATAGTTCCGATGTATCGAGCGTTTCGTCGTTGTATTGCTTGAGCAAAATATCACGATGAAGCTGTGCATTTGATATATTATTAGTATTGTAAGATTTCTTTGCCCAACTACGCTTAACTGATTCAATCACTTTCTCATTGCTTGGACTAAAGTATTTATTCCCTTTTTTCGTGTACCAAGATGGAAGTATATGGCTCACTATTGAGTGCTCATCTGACTCATACTCCAATTCTAGAAAAAGTTCGAAACAAGCGCTCCAAAACATAATCATGTTTGTAACGTATGTAACTCTGAAACTTGAATCTTTAAATGTTAGATCTGTATCACCTAAATACAGCCATCGTTTGAGAAACTCTTCGGCCAACGAGATATCTTTTGTGGAACGCACTAATAAAACTTGCTCGCGTTCCAATGTGCAGTGAGCGTTAATAAAGTCCCAGAAAGTAGATAAGCGATCAGTTTTTTCGCTATTAAGACTTAGCATTAAGACCGCACTCTGGACGTGGTGCCAGCCTCCAATAATATCGTCATCAAGGCTATCGTAGTCTGGGTAGCCTGGGGGAAACTCTAACCCTATATAAGATCGTAGTTTTTCTGTGTTGAGCTGACCAGCACGAAAGTCTCTGAAAATTTGAAGGTCGTGGGTGATACTTTTATTTCGTTTCGTTTTTTGGGCAACTTTTACTAAAAAATCTGATTCTGACTTAATTGAATTAATTGCTCTTAAAGTCGTTCCCTGAAACTGGTTGAACAGTAATCCCTTATCTAGTTCTCGATTAAATAATTTCACTCAAATGTCCCTTTTTTCATGGTTGTATTAAATCAGAATACACATCGAGCAACAAATAAGGAGAAGCTCTAATGTCAAACATCAAACCTACAGACAACTCAGCGAACATGACCAATCGCAATAAAGGTACATCTGGAACAAACAAGCATTACGACCAAGCGATGGGCCACCGTGGAAAGCAAATTCAACAAAACAGAGGTAAAAAATAATGAGTAGAACATCGAATGACGACAGAAGCGACAGCATGAACCCAAACAACGATGCTTATTGGGATAGCTTGGACAATCACTCTAACCAATTAAACCCAAACCACGAGGAATATCGTGGTGAGGACGAGGAAGACTAAAGGTTGTTGAAAAGGGAAGCAGTGCTTCCCTTTTTTGATTGATAATTAACCTCTCAAGTGTCTGTTTTCTTTACAGTTGTTAGTTGAACCGATTTTTTTGAAAATGTCGCTTCCCTTTGTGGCGGTGTTTATAGACGACCGTTTGAAAAACGGCCTCTAAATTGCTTCATTGCGCGTTCGCTTTTTTGGAGCGAGTAGTTAAAAATCAAGGAAGTCATAAAAATGATTAAAAAAAGCGCATTGATTGCAGCATTATGTATTACCCCTTTCTTTAGTAACTCCGCGATTATTACGCATGGAAATCTTTCGTTAGACACTCAAACCAACATAGTCACTGATTACTCACAAGATCTTGAATGGCTTCAGTGGGATGAAACCTTGAATATGTCTCTTGCAGCAGCTCGCGACGATTACCAAGCTGGTGGCTGGGAAGTTGCGATGTATGAGCAAGTTGAGTCACTTTTAAGCAGTCATTTCGGTGAGTCGCTAGGACAGGTATATCAAGATGGCTCCCATTCTTGGGATTACTCTGAAGGTGAAGCGTTATATAGTAGCTTTTCAGAGTTATTCGGCGTAACAGGCACGAGTTGTTTTGAAGGTAATATTTGGTATGACTGTGTTGGTGATTCGAATACCTGGTCTTCGGCATGGTTTTATAAGGAGTCCCCATCGACTAGAAATATGCCTTGGACTGTCACAGCCCGCTCAGCGTACTTGAGAGATAGAACAACTAATTCAAACCCACCTAGGGAGTTCGGACAATCGATAGCTCTGAACGACGAGTTTTCTGAATTTTACACGCGGCCTACACAAGGAACGGCTCTAGTGCGTGCTATCTCCGAGAGAAACCAAGTTAGCGTGAGTGAGCCTTCAGCGATATTTTTGCTTCTAGGGGCTTTACCACTAATATTCCGCCGAAATAAGAAGTAGTTTGGTGGGGTGGCGGTGAAAATTCGTTCACCGCCCAAATAGCTCAAAAGCTTGGTTCTCAGTTTTTGCGTTCGCTCTAAAAGTTCTATATACCCAGCGCTCTGCTTCATTTAAGAGGTGCGCTCACCTTGTGGTATATCTCCAAGAACCACCACCTCCCTCTTCTTGTAAAAGTAGTCGGCTAGGTCTAACACGCTTACCAAAAGTCGAGACTTCCGATTTCCTTTCTCGACTTCCATGTAATACAAATCTTCGTAAACTCCGCTTCTCAACTTTGCTTCCGCCGAGCCTGGAGCAATTTGGAAAAGCTTAGCGGCCTCAGTAAAGGGAACGACAGCGCGGTTACCAAGTTGCTGAAAGAAAAATGTGGCTAGTTGGAGTTTTGACATTGACGCGTTTAGCGTATCCACAGACTGTTCTTGAAGACTGTTATCTTGCATATTTTTTTTGGTACTCAGTTTAGCTGACTTACTTGCGACTAAATCCTTCGCCAGTTGCATCAACGAAATTTCACAATCTAATTCCTTAGATCGTGCGAAATGCTTCGCCAGATCGGTTAGAAGCCTCTGCGAAGCAGGCTCAGCTGAAAACCAATTCGAGATATCACCTGGTTGAACATACTCTTTGTTGAATTGTTGAACTAACAATGAAAATAAAGTGGTTATCATCGATACAGCCTCATTTTGTTCTGACAGTTAAAAGTGTATTTGGAAAAGCGAGAAATAAACACAACCTCATTTGCGCTTTAGTGAAAATAATCTGTTCTTTGGGACTGGCACACTTTTGAAACCTTATGAAAGTTAGCGTGATGTCTCTGCTAACCATCGTTTATCAAACCAGCCATTCATTGGCGTACGAATCCACCCCACTGAACACTACGGTGCTACTGGCGATATAAAGAAGTTTGCAATCATCTGGCGATCCTTCATTTCCAAACGAAACGCAGCTTCAACAAAATCAAATTTCAATGCGTCTTCGTCAGAACCCGTCCAGACTGCCTTGAAAAAACGGAAGAGAAGGCGGTCACTTTTTGTCATATAGACACTTTCATCATCCAGCAACAGCAACTCACCATCGTCATGTTTTTCAAAGTCCCAGTATTTTTCGAGCTTTGGATAAGGTTTTAGCATCGAACGAAAGTTAGCCGTATCGGGGTTGGGAGCAAAGGTGATTTTTGTTGTGAACATTGGTTCTCTCTAAAATGACAAATTGTTGGTAAATGTTAGCGATTAGGCATACACAAAGCGCCTTAAAATCAAAATAGTTTGGAAATTGAGTTTTGTGACTATTAGTTAGGAGCTGGTTTTTTGATGCTTGAAGTTGCACTTTTGAGTTTCGTCGGAATTCACAGCTGAGTTTATGACGGAAGAACGATGGATACAGAGGTTTTGCTATAAATAAAGCCAGCAGAAAGCTGGCTTCAGTAGTTCAAAGTCCTTTAATGAACTTTGAAACGCTACAGTTGAACAAGTAATGAAAGTGAGGCAATAGTGCACTTGTAAGTACGTGTTGTGTGACCTCTGACTCAAAATGTTTCAAAACTGAAAAGTGGGGTGTGAAATAAACACCCGCGACTGTCCTGCATTTTTCATCCAAAGTCATCACCAAATCCATGCTGAGCAGCAGAAATTCAGTTTGAGCTGCATAATTTCTCACGTAATAGATATACGAGCCTTCGCTCTCGAATAAAGCAATGTAGTCCTCATCATCTGAGATGCAATGCTTTGGCTGTTCAACAATTGATAGATGCGTCATGTCTTATTTCCTTTCCTGATTAGTCTTACCTTTTAATAAGTCAGGAATAGGGAAATTTTTCTGAAAGAGAGGCTAAGTAGTCATGAATAACAACAAAAAGGAAAATTCATGACTACAAATACATATCTATGCTCCGCAATGGTATCCGATATTTTTAATAACCTAGCAAGCGCATTTGAGGCTTACCGTGACGAATTTGACGGGAGTCAGTACAGAAACAATCAGCATATCGAAGACGTTATTATGAATGTTATTTTGCAAAATCACATTGTGTCGAATCCTGCGTATTTTCCGGTGATACGTGAACTCATCGGCGTTGTATTGAGCGAGCCTGAGCTTTATGCCGAGTGGACAGAAGACGATTTAGATTTTTTCTCAAAACAGATGAAGTTGGACTTTCACACTGAAGATAGGGAGGAGTTTTCCATCTAGGAGCCTAGTTACTTCTATGGACAAACAGGAGTAACAACATGCAAGACTCAAAACCAACTATCATCAGGAAATATCAACGACGCTCTAGGTCGCCATTCGAAGGAGATGACTCAACAATCCTATTGTTAGCGAATATGACTGATGAACCAACTGGCGTTGTTTTGGATTACCAGCGATACATTTATTTGCATCGCGATAATGTCGGCAAATGGTTGGGGATATCAATCAGTAATTCTCTTGAGCAGGAAATAGATGACGGAGGTGGTAAATACCGCCAAGGAAAAGAAGCGCTTTCTCTACTGCTTTCTTACCATCAAGAAATAACTGACTTTTTGAGACATTTTTCTCGTGATGTTGAAAGTATTTTTGGTATCGATGCTGAAACGTGGATGATTGCGTGTAAAGCTAGATGGAAAAAACTATCTAAATAATGCTGGCGACTCATTAGAGTCGCCCTTTTATAGTATCTTAAAAATTTGAATATTTTTAATTTCTACGTGATATGAAATTTAGCGAAGAGGGGGGGGATCGCCTCTTTACGGTGACCATTTAGTGATATTCTACTTTCCTTTTTTTAACTATTACATCACTTGTTTCATCTGCAACCCATTCACCATTTAATTTCTTATATGTTTTTATCGTTCTTTTTTTATACATTCCGTTGTCATAGAATTCAAAGGTATTTGTAAAAGCTTTTGGTTCATAAAATGAATCTGAGCCAAAAGGCAAGGTGTATTGTTGACTAACTACACTTTCGAGCGACTCAGAATCTATTTTATATCGTAAAATTGACTTGAAATCTCTATTTAGGGATATTTTGGACTTTAGCTTATCTGACTCGCTATATTTATACTCAACCTCTGTTTCGGGTTTTCGAAGAGCTTTTGGATCATATGGATAATACTTAGTTGAAAGCACCTTTTCGCGTTCTATTTGAATATCTAAGCGCCACTGATCACCACTATCGATATCTTCTTCAAATACTTGTATAAGGCTTGGTTTGTAAAAAAAGTTCCAAGTTTTGGCAATCTCACCGCTTTTATCGTAGTAAAGCACTGCTTTTAATCTTCCATCAGAGTGGTACTTCAAAGCTTTGACCGTTTTTTCCTGAGCTTTTTCGGGATCGTATGCTTCAAGTTTGAGTTTAGGGCTAAAATATTCTTTGGATTGTGATTCTACTCTGCCGTTTTTAAGTCTAGTAGTATAAGTTCGCCACAAGTATCCGTCTTCAAATTCGTGAGTTTGGATTTCATCTTTATTTTTTTTCTTAACAAACTTGTACTCAGTTACTTTTGTTTTATCGAAGTACGGCGTTTCTGACCGCACAATATTACACTTTTCGTCATACCAAACTTTTTCGGAGGAGCCTTCATTTTTTTCCAAACGCTGTTCTCCGTATTCGTCCTTAACCGTAAATGTTGACTCTTCAGTGAAAGAGACTCTTAGGTTATTATTAAAATGCGGTGTGCAGTCCTCATAAAGTCCATTCATGTAAATATAAGACTCTGCTTTATGCCTCGTTTCTACAATATTTAAAGTGTGCGAGTGAGAGTTATATGAAAATGCTGCTAAAAGAAGAATAAAAGCCGTCCTTAACATGTACTACTCCGTTTTTTATAATTTTTAATTCAGTAAACCCTTTATGTTATGTTCAAAATGCGCGAGTGTATAGTCTTAATCTTGCGGAATCTAGGCGTGAACTCCTAGGTGTTATTAAAGGGTGCATAGTTGAAGTGCTCGGATACTTAAGGTACTGCTTGAAATTAAGATATCATGAATAGAGTATTCTTAAGCAACAATACCCCTGGCCAGATGCAGTGGCAATAAAATGCAGGAAGCATAAATGAGCGACATTAAATTATTCAGAACGCTGCCAGAATCAGTAGAAGAATTAACGCCGAAATCAGCTAAGCTCGAACGGGAGCTTCAGAAGCAGATAGAAGCGAATATGGATACTTTTCTTAGTATTCGCTTTCTCGCTACTGAGTTTTCAACATCTAACGGTGGTCGCATCGACAGCCTAGGGTTAGACGAGAACGGATGTCCTGTCATTATCGAGTACAAACGGCACTCAAATGAAAATGTGATAAACCAAGGTCTGTTTTATCTGGACTGGCTGCTAGATCACAAAGCCGATTTCAAGTTACTGGCGATGTCAGTGCTGGGTAATGATGTTGCCGATACAATTGAGTGGTCTGGCGCACGTCTTGTTTGCATCGCCTCAGACTTTAACCGCTATGATGAGTACGCCATTAAGCAGATAGATCGTAATATCGAGCTAATGCGCTACAAGTATTTTTCTGATGATTTACTGCTCCTTGAGCTAGTGAATACCCAGATATCCTCCAAGCCTGCTGCTCAAGAGCCAGTCACCGTTAACACAGTGCAGGCAGAGACTAAAAAGACGTCAGCTTACGACTGGACGATGGAAAAGGCTAAGAGTCAGTGTAGCGAAACATTACTATCACTTTTTGACGAACTGTGTTTATTTACAGAGTCGCTGAGCGATGACATCGTTCGAAAAGACTTAAAGTTGTACACCGCATTCAAAAGAATCAAAAACCTCGCATGTGTCAGCATTGTGCCAAACAAAGATCCTCGCGTGATTATCTGGCTTAAGCTTGATCCTGCTTCAATTGAACTTGAGAGCGGTTTTACAAAAGATGTACGTAATGTCGGTCATTGGGGTACGGGTGACCTTGAAGTTGAAATTCGCAACGAAGAGCAGGTAAATAAAGCAAAAGTTCTCATTCAGAAAGCGTTTGAAGAAAGCTGATATTCTTCAATGCGAAGAGGCTTAAAACGTCGGGTAATGTTACAATCTCGGGCAATATAGAAGTCATGATAGTAGGGCATTGAAGCCCCAAGCAGTAAACAGGACAACACCAAAAATATGCTAACAGGCAAACTAAAAAACCAAGTCGATGAAATCTGGGAAGCCTTCTGGACGGGTGGTATTACCAACCCTATCTCAGTTATCGAACAGTTCACCTATCTTCTGTTTATTCGTCGTTTAGACGAAATACATACAGCTCGTGTAAAAAACGCGCTGGTCATGGAAACCGAAATCGAGAAGCCGATTTTCGGTACTGAGCAAGACAGCTATCGTTGGAGCAAATTCAAGAACCAAGATCCCCAGGTTATGTTCGAGTTGGTTCGCGATAAGGTTTTTCCGTTTATTAAAACAATAAACGGCGAAGACACAACCTTCGCCAAACACATGCGAGATGCCATCTTTATGGTGCCTACCGCTGGCCTATTGGATCGCGTTGTTACCATGATTGATAAAATCGACATGGACGATAGAGATACTAAAGGTGATTTGTATGAATACATGCTCAGCAAGTTACAAAGCTCAGGCACTAACGGTCAGTTCAGAACACCGCGTCACATCATTCAGATGATGGTTCAAATGACAGCGCCAAAACTAGATGGCGATAAGTCAGACGTTATCTGCGACCCAGCATCCGGCACCTGTGGTTTCCTTATGGCAGCTGAAGAGTATGTGCGTAATACTCAGGGTGGTGCGCTAATGCGTCCAGAAAACTCAAAGCACTTCCATAACCAAATGTTCAACGCCTATGACTTCGATCAGCATATGCTGCGAATTGGGGCCATGAACCTAATGCTGCATGGTGTAGAGCACCCAGTTGTTGAGTATCGCGACAGTTTAAGCGACCAAGGCGAGCAAAACATCAAAGATAAGTTTACGCTGATTTTAGCAAACCCACCATTTAAAGGCAGCGTGTCATATGATGATTTAGCGCCGGACTTACTTACCGCTTTGGGTAAAACACCGAAGAAAGCTACAGCGAAAACAGAAACCGACGAAGAAGGTAACAAGAAAAAGAAAAAAGGCCCGTCCGAAAAGACAGAGCTACTCTTTCTAGCACTTATTCTTCGAATGCTTCAACCAGGTGGCCGTGCTGCGGTAGTAGTGCCTGACGGTGTGTTATTTGGCTCTACTAAGTCTCATAAAGAAATTCGCAAAACACTGGTTGAAGAGCACAAACTGGAAGCAGTGGTATCACTACCCTCTGGGGTGTTCAAACCCTACGCGGGGGTATCAACGGCAATCTTGTTTTTTACTAAAACCAATGATGGCGGCACCGATAATGTGTGGTTTTACGACATGCAGGCTGACGGTTTTTCTCTCGATGATAAACGTACGCCGCTTATCAAAGAACAAGCCTTAACAACCGAAGCTGATGCTATAGATTTTGAAGCGGCTGAAGGTGAAAGCCTTGAGAAGGGCCAGGCACCCTCAGAGCTTGAAAATCATAAACTCAATAACATTCCAGATGTGCTGTTCCGTTGGCAGCATTTGCAAAATGAATCTGGTCGTGAGCGCACTGAACAAAGCTTCTTTGTACCGATATCTGACATTCAATCAAATGACTATGACCTTTCTATTAATCGCTATAAAGAAGTGGTGTATGAAGAGGTTGAATATGAGTCTCCCAAGGTAATATTAGAGAGAATCAAAGCGCTTCAGGCGGAAATGGAAAAAGGTATATTCGATTTGGAGGCAATGTTGTGAGTTGGCAGAACGTTAATTTTCTAGACGTCTGTAATATTCAAGGAGGCACTCAACCACCAAAGTCTACTTTCGTTTATGAACCGACTGATGGGTATGTACGGTTGCTTCAGATTCAAGATTTTAAGCGTGGTGATAAAGCTATTTATGTTCCAGATAAAAAAACTTTAAAACTGTGTAAAAGAGATGATGTACTAATAGCGAGATACGGTGCGTCCCTAGGAAAAATTCTATCTGGGAAAGAGGGAGCCTATAACGTTGCTTTGGCAAAGACCATTCCTGACACAGCAAGACTCGATAAGACGTACTTAAAATTTTATTTACGCTCTGACTTCTTTCAAAACTTCCTTCGCAATGTTGGTACAAGGGCAGCACAAGCTGGATTCAACCGTGGGGATTTGAGCGAATTATCACTCCCACTTCCCCCACTCCCTATTCAAAAGCAAATAGCGGCGGTACTCGAAAAAGCAGATAACTTACGCCAGCAAAGCCAGCAAATGGAGCAGGAGCTTAATTCGCTCGCGCAATCAGTGTTCTTGGATATGTTTGGTGATGTCGTTTCGAATGAAAAAGGATGGAATCTGTTTAGATTCGGTGAAGTTTGTAGTTCACAACTTGGGAAAATGCTTTCATCCAAAGCAAAGGCTGGTGAGTCACCAAAGAAATATTTGAGAAATGCAAATGTACGGTGGCGAAAAATTGAGACTGATGACTTACTTGAAATGGACTTCAACGAGAAAGAGCAGAAAAAATTTACTCTTCAGCCTGGTGATCTATTAGTTTGCGAGGGCGGAGAAGTTGGACGTTGTGCTATTTGGCAAGGTCAAATGTCTGAGTGTTATTACCAAAAGGCTTTGCATAGAGTACGAGTTGATAAAAAACTATTAACACCTGAATATGTGCAAGAATATCTTTATTGGATGGCTAAATTAGGCGGCTTGAGTGCTTCAGTTTCTGAGGTAACGTTCTCGCATCTTACCGCAGACAAGTTGGCAAAACTGCCCATTCCTATTCCGCCACTGGAGCTGCAACAAAGGTTCGTACAAATTGTAAATGCAGTTACTCATGATATGTCTTCTCGACTAGCAGAGCGAGAATACTACGATGAGTTATTCAACTCTCTAATGCAACGCGCTTTTAAAGGCGAACTTGATTTAAAAGATGTAGCATAAGGATGTACTAGCAAGGATTGCCGATGTCTAATTTCGAATTTCTAAAAGAGTGGCCTCAATTACATGAACATGCTGTTATTGCAGAACAGCAGGTAAATGCTGAGCCTCGTTCTAGTTGCTTCTACAGCCGCTATACGCTGGAACGCACCGTAAAATGGATGTTCGAGTTCGACAACTGGCTTCAGGAGCCAAAGTACGATAACTCGCTAAACACTCTCATAAACGACCCTGAGTTCAAGCGCAGCCTTGGCAGTAACGTTTTTCCTAAAATAAAAGCAGTCCAACGTGCAGGGAATAATGCTGTACATAGCGAGCGTAAAGTTAGCGCCGCAGAAAGCATTCAAACCTTAAAAGAGCTACATCACTTCTTGTATTGGTTTTATCGTACTTATACTTCTAATAAGCCGCCTACCGATCAGCTTTTTGATACAGCGAAAATTCCAAACACTGTTCAGGTAGATGCAAACCTGGTGATGAACAGTGCCAAGCAGCTTAAAGCACTGCAAAAGCAACTGTCTGAGCGTGATGAGAAACACAAAGAGCGGCAAGAACAATTACTGGCTGAAAATGAAGCGCTAAAAAAAGAGCTAGAAGCTCATAAAGCTAAAGTTGCTGAAGACAAGAAGCAAAACCAGCAAGTCAAAGATAGCCATAACTATAATGAAGCAGAAACCCGTAAGTTCATAATCGACCAATACCTGAAAGAAGCTGGCTGGGATGTCACAAAGCCCAACACCGTGGAATTCAAAGTTTTAGGAATGCCCAACAATAAAGGGGTTGGGTACGTCGATAATGTACTATGGGGTAGCGATGGAAAGCCGTTAGCAGTTGTAGAGTCGAAACGTACTACGGTTGATGCCACGCAGGGCAGACAGCAAGCGGTACTCTATGCCGACTGTTTAGAAAAAGCATACGGCCAGCGCCCACTCATTTACTACACCAACGGTTATGAAATTCACTTTTGGGACGACACACAGCAGCCTCCAAGAGCAGTTCAGGGGTTTCATAACCGTGATGAGATGCAGCGCATCATTGATAGGCGGGCACTTCGGGTTCCGCTGACAGACGTTGCTATTAATTCCGACATTGCAGGTAAAGATCGCCCGTATCAAACCCTTGCTATTCAAAGCGTGTGCGAACGCTTCACGTTAAACCAGCGCAGGTCGCTGTTGGTGATGGCAACTGGTACAGGTAAAACACGAACAACTATCGCGTTAGTGGATGTGTTGATGCGTGCAGGTTGGGTGAAAAATGTCTTATTCTTGGCTGACCGAAATGCACTGGTTAATCAAGCCAAGAAAGAGTTCTCAAAACTTCTACCCAAAACATCGCCTGAAATCCTCACATCAGCCACCGATACGCTGCGCGGAAGGCTCTACTTATCAACCTATAATACGATGATGAACTTGTTGAGTGTTGATGCACGAGACCGTTTGTTTGGTATAGGGCATTTCGACCTAGTTATCGTCGATGAAGCTCACCGTAGTATTTATAAGAAGTACCGATATATTTTCGAATACTTCGATGCATTGTTACTTGGCTTAACCGCGACACCTAAGTCAGACATTGATAAGAATACCTACGATATTTTTGACCAGCCTGACGGCGATCCCACCTATGCTTATGAACTTGAAGAGGCGATTGCTGATAAAAAGCTAGTGCCGCCAAAAGATGTCGCTGTCGATTTGGGTTTTATTCGTGAAGGTATTAAATACAGCGATCTAAGCAAAGACGAGAAAGAAGAGTGGGAAAGTAAAGAAGAGCTTGTTGAGCGTGATGAAGTTCTGCCAAGTGAAGTAAACAAGTTCTTATTTAACAAACCTACAGTGGATAAAGCGCTAGAAGTGTTGTTTGAGCGAGGCATACGAGTAGCTGGAGGAGAGCGATTAGGTAAAACCATTATTTTTGCCGCCAACAATAAACACGCAGAATTTGTTGTAGACCGTATTAATGCAAACTACCCCAAATATAAAGGGAAGCTTGCCAGAGTTATCACCTATAAAGAGAAATATGCCGACTCACTTATAGAAGAATTCAAAGGCGAGAAGAAGCCTGCCGATCCCAATTGCCCACTTTCCATTGCGGTCTCTGTAGACATGCTGGATACAGGCGTTGACGTGCCTGAAGTCGTCAATTTGATGTTTTTCAAAGTAATAAAATCCAAAGTGAAGTTCCTTCAAATGCTAGGGCGGGGAACAAGGCTTTGTGATGACTTGTTTGGGCCAAGCGATGATAAGGTTTTCTTTAAAGTTTTCGACTGTTGCAAAAACTTTGAGTATTTCGAAATGCAGCCCGAGGGCGCAAAAGATTCAGGCAGTAAAACCCTTTCACAAGCCATTTTTGAGAAACGCCTAATTCTGTCACAACATTTGAAAAGCAATGAACAGTTCGGCACTGACGGCGCTGAATTACAACGTTCACTGGTACAGAATTTACAAAACCGCGTAGCGGGTATGAATCTGGACAACTTCATCGTTCGACCTCGACGAAAGGTAGTTGAGAAGTACCAGAAGCCAGAGACCTGGCAGCACCTAACAGATGAAAATGTGGGCGAGATTCAAAAGCATATTTCTGACTTGCCCACTGAAGCAGAACCAATAGAGCCGCGAGAGAAAGAAGAAGAGTTAGCGCTGCGTTTCGACCACATGTTACTTACTATGCAATTAGCAATGGTTGAGAAAACAGGTATCAGCGACTATTACCGCGACAAACTAGTAAATATTGCAGCGAAGCTTGAAAGCAAGACTAGTGTTCCTGCTATAGCCGAAGAAGTGGAATGGCTTGAGTATATTCAGTCTGCCAATTTCTGGACTGATCTTACGCTAGATGAGTTGGAACAAACGAGAAAACGCCTTCGACTGCTCATGCGCTTTATGGATAAAGAAGGCACGGGCTACGTTTACACTAACTTTCAAGATGAGCTTTTAGGTGTTAATGAGAATGAAGGCATCTATGTTCCAACCAGTGGTAATGAACTTCAGCTATATAGAAAGCGCGTTGAGTCTTATATCAAAGAAAACCAAGATAACCTGACCATCGCTAGACTTCGCAAAAACTTGCCTATCACGCGTCTGGATTTAGACGAATTAGACAGTAAGTTGATGGAAGTTAGTGGTATCGGTGACCTCACGCAGTACCAAGAAACAATTCACCCAGATAAGAGCCTTGGTGTATTCATTCGCGAGCTGGTTGGAATGGACAGAGGCGCTGCAAAAGAAGCTTTCGCAGAATATTTAGATGAGGCAAAATTCAACGCTCAGCAACTGCGATTTATCAACACAATTATCGATTATCTAACGCAAAACGGCGTGATGAGTGCTAAACAGTTAGCACAACCGCCTTTTAGTGACATTCACTATGAGGGGATAACAGGCGTGTTTTCTTTGGAAGAAGCGATTCGTATTAGGGATACCCTTAAAGGGATTGAGAGCAGGGCGGTAGGGGAATAGCTATGGCGAATCAACAATATAAAAATCAGAAAAAACAGTTAAGATTTTCTAAAAAGGAGATAGACAGAGCCGCGAGAAAGATTAGGCTTGGTGAGGTATCTGGTGAAGAGAAAAATTCAGAGATTGAGAAGGTTCAGAATTTTCGAGAGTTTCACCTATACCCACTTATGCTATTAAAAAACCACTTGGTAAGAACATCTAGGGCTGTTGATGACTGCATCATAGTTGCAAGGCGATTAAAAAGGTTATCAACGATAATTGATAAACTAGAAAGACCCAGCCTTGACGGTAGTAGTGACAATTCTATTAAACTCACCAGAATGCAAGATATTGCTGGTTGTAGGGCCATTGTAAAAGATCTAAACGATCTGAAGGCTTTGCAAAATCGACTAATTCAGAGTCGGTCTGTTCACAAGATTGTTAGCACTAAAAACTATCTTGACCCAAAACCAAGTGGTTATGGGGGCGTACATTTGATTTATAGCTGTTATCGGGACAACGAAACAGCAGAAGACACACCTTGGAAAGGTTCTAAAGTAGAGGTTCAGTTGCGTACAGAACTTCATCATGCTTGGGCAACCAGTCTCGAAATAATTGATACGATGGAGAAAATATCGCTAAAAACCACTCATGCAGGGCATGAGGAATGGAGAGAGTTTTTTTCAATTGCTGGGAAGTTGGTTGCGTCAGATGAAGGAGCTATCGTTTGCGACGATAAGTTGTTAAATAAACTCAGAGTTAGGTTCACTCAACTAGAAGCGCAACTTGATGTTCGTCGAAAATTGTCTAGGTATCGGATAGCCATCGATTTCAGTTCAAGGAAGAAGCAAAACGCCGCTAAAAGCGATGGGACATTTTTAGTAACAGTCCATGTTCCTCAAAATAAAGGCAAAAAGTTTCCTGTTCGTGTATCACACTTTAAAAACGAGGAGAGTTCTGAAGCATTACGGCAGTTGAACGAAGCTGATTTGGAAGAGGGGATCATTATCGCAGTCCTTGTCTCAGCTAGCGATGTCAGTACGCTAAAGAAAGCTTACCCTAACTACTTCGGCTCTACGCAAAAATTTGGGAAGTTTGTCACAAAGCATATTATTAATTGATTAATTACGACTTCAAGTGATTGACTGCTATCAACGTTTGGATAGTAAAAAAGAGAAAACAGGAGGTTACGTGGTCAAAATAACTATAGGTGAACAAACAGCTTATTTATCTGATATCAATGAAAGCTGGATAAATAAAGCTCTTCAAGAGCTAAACCAAAAGGGGTATTCTCAATCCGTAGGCCTTGAAATTTCTACAGTTAACGTGAATCTCCGCTTAATGTCTCCATCGCTACCATCAAATGGTAAAGGAAGAAAAGCCACAGAAGAAGAAAAACAAATATTGATTAACTGGAAAGCTTCAAAATTAGACGATTACTTCTCAAGATCATCACTATTCAGGTTTCTTAAAGACGTAAACAGGCTCATTTAACATGTTACGAGTATTTATCTCTTATTCGCATAAAGACGAAAGTGTAAAGCAAGAATTGGACACCCATTTTGCCATGTTGAAAAGAACAAGTATCGATGTGTGGCATGATAGACGGATTGAAGCTGGGGACAATATAGATCATGCGATAGATGAGAATTTACTGAACTCAGACATCATAATTCTTCTAGTCAGCAAGGATTTCATCGCTTCTAAATATTGTTTTGACATTGAGATGGCAAAGGCTCTTGAGTTACATCACAGTGGCTCAGCCAGAGTTTTTCCCGTTATTGTTGGTGTCTGTGACTGGCATGATACTCCCTTTGGCAAACTGAATGCACTGCCGCGTGATGGTAAGCCTATCGATAAGTTTCCTGATAGAAATGATGGATTTATGCAAGTTGTGAAAGCTGTAAAGGATTTCGCTAAGAAAAAAGTTTCAATGACCACAAATCCCACTTTACAGATGACTCAACTTACAAAAACACAAGTGAAAGCAGCTTTTCCTCGAACTGGCAACTTACGAGTGAAGCATACCTTTACGGATAAAGAAGCTCACGATTTTATTGAGTCAGCTTTTGAATACATATCAAATTACTTCGAGGCGTCCTTAAACGAGCTTGAGAAGAGAAATGTTGGTATAGAATCTAAATTTACGCGTATAGATGCAACACATTTTGTCTCTAGGATTTATAAAAATGGTAAATGTGTAAGCGAATGTAAAGTTTGGCAATCATCAAAAAGAATGATGGGAGGAGACATTTGTTACTCAAGTGATGCTAGTAGTGGTGATAACTCTATGAACGCATGGGTATCTCTTCAAAATGATGGTTACCAACAATATTTTTCAAACTCTGGCTTTGGCTTGACGCAGCCTGGAGTGGGAAATCATGAACAGCAACTGACTAATGAAGGTGTTGCGGAAGAATTTTGGACACGTTTGCTCTCGCCTTTACAATAAACTCCCTGGTTTTGTACATATTTATGTTCAGGACATTTCAATTCTCAGTGTGGGTGCTCAAACGTCACTTCGTAAACTGCCAACCCGCGGACTTCCTAGACTCCGCAACGTGATTGGATGCCATCAAGGGTCTCCGGCTGCTTACCTTGTTGTATTTGCAGTGAAGAGCCAATGCTAGGTTCATTGGTTGATATCTCAGCACGAGTGCGCTGCTTGAGATATCTGATGATCGGCAGAGCAAAAAAATGGAAAAAAGCAGGCATTTCGATGCCTGCTTTTTCTTTTGTCTAAGAAATTTCCCTATGGCAAGCCTAGGTATATTTAGGACTAACTAGGGATATCAACATGAAGATCACGAAAGAAATAGCTTTTAACACACTTATTAAATTCTCAAAAAATAGCATGACACTCGGATATATATTCCTTGCGTTTGCCTTATTTCCATTCTGGCATGAGATAGTCTCTGTACTACTCGATTGGAAACCTGCTGCTGAAGCTAACTTTGAGTTGAATGAGTATTTTTACTACAACTGTGTGTGTATAGCTGCGTCGCTATTTTTCGCTTTGTCGGCAGGCATTGTTCTGCGGTTTATGGCAGACGAATAAAGCGATCTTACTGACGGGCATTCTATGTCCGTTTTCTTATTCTCCGAAAATTCTCGTCAGTCGTTCTTAGTTACTTAAGCAAGTCATAAGCAACTTAGGAGGACAAATGACTAAGCAACAACAACTCGTCATCATGGCATTAGACATGATTACTAAATTTTTGATGAGTATAGGGGACGTAATTTTTGTCATTTGGATATTTCAAATGATAACTGGGTTTGAAGTGCATAGCTCATACCCATTCGTTGGACTTAAGGGGGCTATGTACATATTGCTAATATATCTGATAGCTCTTGCAATCTATCTACAAGAAATGAGGCTTCGTAAGAAATTTCAAAAGTAATTATTGAGAGCACCGAATGGTGCTCTTTTTCTATTGTTACCGATAAAAAGTCTGCTCGATTGGGGCTATAAACTTAGTTCTAAAGATAATTCTCTCACGAAGCAAAGCGGCATCATGTTGGGTCAATAACGGCTGTTTCGTTTTTCTATCGATGCGATTAGGAAGCTCTTTCAATAGTTGCTCATAGAAGCGCTGAGTGTCAGCATTGATACGTTCCGAGCAAGTGATGATAAAAACCTTATCATACAGCTGATTTTCACTGATAAGTGAGTCCTTGAGTTTTAGCAGGGTAGATTCGTGTTGACTTTTTCGTTTAAAAGATGCTTCAAGCTCGACAGCAGCGACTTTTCCAGTCGGCAATAGTACCAAGCCATCTACGTTTTTTACTGCCGAAGATGGATATAACCTTTTGAATTCTATTTCTGTTAAAAACGAAGCCCAAAGAGGCTTCGCTAAACCTTCGGAAGTTTTGTTATTAACTCCTTCGTTCAGAACAAAGCTTAAAACGGAGTCATGCATTATTGCATTTTGATTTACCTGTGTTATCGGCTCTTTAGTCGAGCGAAATGGCACATCAAGTCGCATCATTTCAGATGCAAACTGAGCACCTTTGTTAGTTAAAACATAAATTCGTCTATCCGCAGCGCGTTCTGTTTGGGCTAACGCAAGGTATCCTTTAGAAACAAGCTTACCTAAAAATTCTAGGGCTTTGGCCCGTTTTACTCCCCAAGTCTGCTCACAGACTAGCGCTGATACAAATCCGAATCGTGCGGCATTTATTAGTGCAAAACGTATTTTATTGCGACTGCGTTGAATATTACTTGGCGCAGGTTGATATTGCATATCAATATTGAAGTAGATTTCGTAGCGTTCAAGAATGCTTTTAGTAATACGACTTTCAGACATGATTTCTCCCTTAAATCTAAAAATAGTCATTAGAAAAAAGGCTCAAAGGGCGAGAAATATTGAAGTAGAAGATGTATTTGTTGGTTTTTATGTCGGGATATCATGGCTGCTTGCTCGCCTATATTAATCTCCCAATAAAAAAACTAGTGTTAAGGACTACGCTCACAACACTCGTTGTGAGCTAATACGCTCATAGTGCACGTCACTGCTGATATTGACGTTCGTCAACGCAGTGACTCTACGCCGCATTTGCGGCTAGCACTAACGCTACGGGCGCATGTTCTTGTGCTGCGCACTACCCCCCATTTTGCACGTTCACGCCAATGTATTTCATACATATGGGTTCACTGCCTTCGCTTTGCTCTGCGCAACGGTTTGAATCATGGCGCTATCGCACCAATCATCAAATTTTTTCGGAGGAAAAAACAAAACAGGGGGTAGTTCGCAGCTGCGAACATGCGCCTGCTACGCAATCAAATGTGCTTCGCAATTGTCTTTCTACGCGAGCTGCTACGTTGTTTCACAACGCGTTTTTTACAGACGAATTTGTAATTCGCTGTGATGCTTACGCTTCGCTTTCAGAACGTCAGTTTGAGCTAAAAGCATAATTTACGTTTTTTTGTGTACAACGTTTGTTAGAGAATACATTCGTTCAAATGAAGTGTGTATTCCGCAAAAGTAAGACGTCGCTTTTGCTCCAATTCGTTTGAATTTCTAGTTGTCGCGACAACGCTTTCAGCGCTGTAAAAGCCAAATAAGGTGAAAAAATAAAAGAGAAGGTAAGAGGATTTGAGAAATTAAGCTGCAATATCATTGTTGCTGAACGTTGCAGTCAATGAAATTGAAAATGCCACATTTTTCATTAACTTTCAATAGAGCAGTTAATATTTGAAAATGAGGAAAAATTGATGTCATTACTGAGCTTTAAATTATTCGGACACTGCGCTGACGACGGTGAGGGTGCTATTGCCTCTGATTTTACCGATGAAAACGAGATGGAAATATGCGGGGTAAATGAAGCGACCGGATTACCGTTGATTTCAAGCGGCATTAAGGGTTGCCCTGGTATAATTGACGTCGAAGGAAATCCAAGAGGAACAGATTTATCAGACTTTTCTGAACCAAGCCTTTTAGATGATGATTGCTCAGTGGTTAATGATTTGAGCTGTGGAATGGATATCCACTCCGATACCGATTGGATATGCGACGGCTCATCGATGGATAATGGTTTTGATGACTTTGGCTGCAATGACGTGTCTGTGTTCGATAGCGATTGGTAGATGACTGTATTTCAGACTGCTTTATTAGTGTTGTTATTTCTCGCGGCTTTGGCTATCTGGCTACTACTCGCTATCGAAAGGTTGGTAGATGAATATATTAAGACTGACAAGTAGTCAGCGTTCCTTATGTCCTCAAAATTTTGCCCGCAAAATGCGGGCATTTTTTATCCTTAAGCTAGGTAGCTTAACTTGAGTGTTATCTGAAATATAGCTTCAAAAAGATTGACCCTAGGTAACTATTATTGCTCTATTTCACTGTTAATTATCTCGTATCCAGTTTCTATACAATTGACTAGGTCAACATAAAGTACACAGATCTCATTCTTCTTATGGACATCTACCCTTAAGTATCGCATCGGATCATGACTGAAAAGAGTAGGATCTTGAGGCTTGTAGAATCGTTCATCATCTATAGTTCCCATTAGTTTATATCTACCTTCGCCTACGTAGTGGGTATTAAAAGGATTATTGACCTTTAATACTTTGGGAATAACTAGGTACTCTTTTGAGTCCATAGGTGGGAAATTGCTAGGGAATGAAACGCAACCGTTCAAAAATATACAAAAGAATAAAACTCTAATTTTTGAGAAAAAATACATCAGTAATTGGCATCCTTCGAAAATAGCGCCTACGATATGCAAGCTACTAGCGCGTTATTCTAACTTTATGCCGGAGAGTTAGAAATCAAAGAGTTAGTCATAATGAATTAAATATCAAGGAAGACGAAAGTATGGAAGAAAATATCTTAGAGCTTGGCAAAGAAATATGTGAAGCGTTCATTTGCGGCGATTGGAGATACATACCAGTATCAAACTTAAGGCATTATGAGCGCAGCAAAGACGTTATTCGCCGCTGCCATATATGCCATAGCAACATAGTGTTGATGAAAGAGGGTAAAGACCCTGCACATTTTGAACACCGCCCAGGAAACCCCGACTGTCTTCTTTCTTACGACAAACTTGATCCTGAAAAGGATAGGGCGTCTGTCGCTATCACATCCTTGAGCGATGAACAGGTGGAGGAAAGCTATAAATTTGAGGAATTAATACCGTTTACCTTCAGAGCTAGTAGTGCGCTAGGCACTTTAGCTGATATCGAAGATATTGAACGAACGCAAATTAACCGAACGCTTCGAAAGCAATTAATAGATGCGAGATGCGGGCAAGGAGAATTCAGAAAATCTCTAATATCGTATTGGAAAGCATGTGCAGTAAGCGGCGCAGACAAACTTGAGCTATTAATTGCATCTCATATAAAACCTTGGTCGGTTTGTGACAACAAAGAGAGGCTGGACGTATATAACGGATTCTTGTTATCACCCAATATCGATAGGGCTTTTGATCAAGGTCTAATAAGCTTCAACGACGATGGTTCTATATTGATTTCAATAAAATTTGAATCAGCGCAAGCCTTCGGTATATGCGTAGAGCAGTCAGTGAATATCGAAGAGCGTCACAAGCCTTATCTAAAATTCCATCGGGAAAATGTGTTTAGAAAATAACATTATAACGAAGAGTGAAAGCACGCTGCTAAAACTACTGCTGTATAGGGAGCGATAAATTGAATTAGATAGCCTCTCTCAAAGGTAACAGTCACATACTATACAACCAGCTACATCGAACTCAGTATTAAACATGAGGATTTTTTTAATCTCTTACTCCAGGCATCAAATGGTTTTGATTGGCGTAATCTCTACTGCATCTGAGATACAATTGTGCATTATGGTGGAGATGGTAGCCCCAGAAAAGCTTTCGTGAAAATAGGTTTAGATAAGAGTGAAATAAATAGTTTTACCGCAACTGTAAATAGTTTCGGGATTTAGGTGTCGAAGCGAGGCATGGTGTAAAAGGTTGGAAAATTCCCCAAAAGGTGCTGTTACATGAAAAATCTGTGGAAACTATTAATTTGATGGTAAAAAAATATTTAAACAACGATTATTACCTCCGTTGTGAAAGAAAAGGAAACCAGCAATATAAGGGATTTGTAAATGAACAGTGAAACTCATATTGGAAATGTTGACGAAAATGAACCTGAAATAGACCCTATTAAAGCTGCTAAAATAGCTAAGGCAAAAGCTAAACTATTGGAAAACCTTGATTCCGGTAATTTCAAAGAGCTTATTACCAAAGTTGCTCACGTCCTTAACATCTATCCAGACACACGAAATAGCGATATCACTTTAGCACTCAAATATTGGGAAACTTACCAATATACGATTTTCAATGGTGAGTTTATTGGCAAGAGAGATTTGTTTAAGCTTGAGCGACAAGTCAATATCACAAGAGCAAGAGCTAAAATTCAGAATGAATACAAACTTTTTATGGCTAAAGATGAAATTCGCAACCGAAGGAAAAAGAACGAAGAGACAATGGTAGATGCCATGCGCTCAGATAATGTTCCAGCCATAAAACAGGTTCATGTATACTCTGATGAGAGCGGTAAGACACAAGAACATTTTGTTATCGGTTCTGTTTGGGTACTTCAAGCAAATTTACTAGCGATCTTCTCTCAAAAAATAGACGCATGGAAATCTTCAACTGGCTGGAAAGGAAAAGAAATTCACTTCAAAAAACTTAAAAACAGCGATGTTAGTAGATTCAAAGATTTAGTTGACTTGATTCACGATAATTCAAGTTATCTCGGTTTCAAATTCATAACGGTTAAAAACTCTGAAGTTCATAGAAGCCAATCTGAAACACTTATCAAACTTCATGAGTTGTTGTTGAGTAAGGGCGTCAAGCATGAGGTAGCATCTAAGCGAATCGCACCAAACACACATATCAAAATAACTTTAGATGAAGAAAGCTCCCTTGATGCCGTTGCTCTAGACGAATTGAAAGGAAGTATTAAAATTAAGTTAGACTATTCCGAAGCTAAGGGTACAGAGTTAGAAAGCATAACTACTGTTCCATCTCAGAAAAGCAACTTTGTGCAAATAGCTGATTTAATAGCTTCAGCAGTTGGTAGAAAGCTTAATAATCGAAGTTCTAGAGGAGCTAAAGATGAAGTGGCTGACTATTTAATAAGCAGACTTTCACTAAACATTGAAGATGAAGAAATCATATCTGATATAGCTGTAAGTTTTAACTTACGGAAATAGCTTTGCACCTGTTAAGGTTGTTAAGGTGAATGAGTCTCGACTTGACCTGACAATTTCCCATTCTAATGGTGCCTCAGTCAGGTCAGGTTTGAGCTAAATTTATTCCTACTATGCGAGCTTTTCGCACCAGTCTATAGCTATTTTAACTCTTCGCTTTAATTCAAAGTACGAGTCATAAAGCTGGTCGTTATCTTCGTTTGCATCAAACTCAACAGAGTCATTACTGTCGTATGTGGGGTAATTAGAGTCTTCCCACATATCATAGAGGTCGATACCGACTAGCCCTTCCATTTCGTAATCTAAATAGAGCACCTGAAAATCTTGAAAGCTCATCTTGTTAAGCATTTTGCAAAAGTATTCAGCATTGTCACTGCTGACTATTAAGGGGTTAGGCCACATAGCTCCGCGATTACCGTCTGACTCGATGTAACCATCATTAGCTGGCGTAATTGAAATAAAAGAGTCACCCGCGCTAATATCCTGCTCTATTATACTGAGAAATTGTTCAAGCTCACTTTTCGAGAGGCAATCTTCGAAGAGGGCAACGACTTCTGCATGAGTGGAATTTAATTCTGTTACAGCTTGTTCCCAAGTTATATCTTGGTTCGACATGTGCTGCTGTGCCACACTATTGAGCGCTTGCGTCAGTGTGATGTTTTCTGATTTTTTAAACTTTTTTGCATCTTTTTTAGCGCGGGCAAGGGATATACCAGAAGGGAATGATGGCTCGTTAATATTCATAGCGTTAGCTCCAAAAATAGCGCTTTTTTAGACACGCCCACAGATCTAAACACGCCGATTTTGGTGTTTAACTATAAATAATTTGAGTTAGCTGATTGTCCAACGGGACTGCGCCTAATGTGGGCGTAACAAGCGTATCAGGGAAGCTTTCTTTTATTATCCAACAAAATGGTGATTTGATTCAAGTAATTAACATTGATTCACAGAAAAAAAGGTTTCATCTTCTCACTCATTGGATTTTGTGTCGCTTAAGGAAATTGTTTACCTTCTTGCAATGTTTACAGCTTGTGCGGCGTTGTAAATTTTTACGATCATATTGATGTCCCTATGACCAGTGAAAGCAGCAATCTGCAACACGCTGAAACCCTTCTCAACCATTCGTGACACGCCCTCACGCCGAAGGTCTCTTAGTTGAAGCCCAGTTATACCTGCATGTGCTCTGATTCTCGGGAATAGAGTCGTCAGATATTTAGTAGTTATATTGAAAACTAAACCAGTGCTCTCACCATCACCTTTTAGTGTTTTTAAGATTCTGTGAGCACGCTTTGTGAGAGGGACTATTCTAGGCGCTTCTCTCGTTCCATTGCTGCCTGGACGAACATTTTTCCCGACTGCAATAGTAAAGCGGTGCCTGTTAAATTCAATATCTTCCCAGCGTAAGGATAGAAGTTCAGATGCGCGTAGCGTCGTTTCGATATAAAGAAGAATGAGATAATCATACCTAATGTCACTTTTGCTTCGGCTGGAATATTCCCTCGCAGATGTTAGAAGCCTTCTTAGCTCGCTCCAATCTTTAATTCTTCTGATCCGAGATTTCGAGTCAGCAATTAACCCATTTTTCTTTAACGTCGCATAACTGCTCTCTAAAAGTGCTTCTGCCCGTTTGCTATCAGTGGTCTTTGAAAATTTGTTCATTTCTCGTAACTCTCTTAACGCCCGTTTCAACGAACTAATTTCGATACGAGTAGTGGACGAACTGCACGTGACATTTCGTTCTTTACAGTAGTGTTCTAGGATTTCGTAACCGACGAAGCAGAGCGGGTAATTGGCGAGTTGATAGTTACAAATTGTACGGAGTGCCTCCTGTGTCGTACTTGAAGCGGGTAGCGGCATTGAGTTTGTGTGGTCTAAATAGGCGTTGATAACCTCTTTAACGGTCGATTTTGCGTCTAACTTACGTTGATAGTTTCTAAATATGACCCGCTTTAGTTGAGTGTCTGAAAGCACATTCACTTGGCCTTTAGCTTGCTGGTGCTGTCTTTCCATGACCACCAACATATTTTCTGCCCAAGCGTCAGCTTCTGCTCTGCTTTCGAAAGTTTTGGATTTAGATTTTATCATCGCTTCTTTAGCGCGATTTTCGATTATTGCTTGGATACGGCCATCATCCTTGACACGGAATTTCTTGTGCATGTAGCGTGATCTCACTTCTTAAAAAAAGAGATCACGTATTTTATACACCAAAAAACAAAAATTGTGCGGTAACCATTAAATCGGAAGGATTAGTTTGGAAACGATTACCGGAAGTTTGTTATTTAATCAGGTTGTTTGTAAAGTGAGCGTCATTAGTTTTTCGAAGCGATTTTGAATGTGCTCTGGTGTAATCGAGACATACACATTCCAGAGTATGTTCAAATCTTTGTGGCCCGTTATTCGTGATGTTTCTTCTACCGACATTCCTGCTTCAATTAAACGACTAGCTCCCTCTCGCCTCAGGTCATGATATCGTAAGTCTACTATTCCAAGTCGTTTACGAGCGCGTCGAAAACCAGCTGTCACGCTTCTCGAATTGAATGGAAATATACGCTCTTCGAACTTAGGTTGTTTAAGGATGATAGAAAGACTTTCCCCTAAAAGCGGTAATATCGAATTGTTGTTTTGTGAACCGCTAGGACTTTTCCGGTTTCTCACTAAGATATGGCGTTGCTCTACATTCAAGTCTTTCCATCTAAGCTCACAAAGTTCGCCAATGCGGCAACACGTTAGTAAAGACATCATGAACATATCTGTGTAGGGGATCTCGTTACAGTGGTGATAAGACATTTTTTGAAACTCTCTGAGAAGCGATGAATATTCATCAGCGCTGACTCGTCGGTCACGTCTATTTGACTTAGCAATTAGCTTTAAATCGTGAAGAGCGGGGTATGCGTTTATCACAGCACTGTCATCAGCGGCTACGTGAAACATTGACCTTGCAACTCGCAGTACCTTTCTTAAACAGCTCACATCTATAGATATTGTTTGTGAAGCAGTCTTTTTTCTGCGCTCAAGACAAAAATCAACGATGTCATTTGAATTCAATCTACTAGCAATTACCTTTGCGATAGGATAGCGGCATAGTTGATTTAGACTGTATCGCGCCGTTCGTCCTAAAGGCTTATCTGAGCCATCTTTTGCTTTAATATAATTTTGAATTAACTCTCCTACAGAGATATCGATGTAGGAATACGGCTCGTCTTTTGTATTATTTTCCACCTTATGAGCGGTTTCTTTCGCCCATTTGTTAGCCGCTGACTTAGTATTGAATGTTTTACTTTTAGAAAACGTAATAATGCCACTTTGCTTCTGCCTAACCCTTGCAGTATAGGAAACTCCATTTTTTCTCGTCCCCTTAGTTATGCTAATATTAGCCATCTTAATTGACCCATTGTAGAGGGTGCGCCAAAGCGGAAAATAATTCCACCATTTGGGCACCGCGTTCCCTTAATGGGGACTAAAAGCCGTGAAAAGTCTAATGCTTTTGGCATTAGTGATTATTTGAGGAATGCTGTAAGTGCCTGATATTAAAGTTTTATATGAGAATTCTGTTAAGCCTGCTATCGACAGGCGCTTCTCGGTGGCACCTATGCTGGATTGGACAGACCGCCATTGTCGCTACTTTTTACGATTAATGTCTAAGCACACACTTCTCTATACAGAAATGGTAACCACAGGCGCGATCATTTACGGCAAGGGTGACTATCTGGGTTACAACCAAGAGGAACACCCTGTTGCTGTTCAACTGGGCGGAAGCGATCCGTCTGACATGGCCAAGTGTGCTGAGCTATCACAAGCGCGCGGTTATGATGAAGTTAACATAAACGTAGGTTGTCCAAGTGATCGAGTTAAGAACGGTAGCTTCGGTGCCTGCTTGATGGCTCAGCCAGAGGTGGTAGCAAGTTGTGTCAAAGCCATGCAGGCTGCGGTAGATATTCCCGTTACGGTAAAGTGCCGTATTGGCATTGATGATATGGACGAAGATGAAGACTTCGCTCGTTTCATCGATACCGTGGCAGATGCCGGATGCGATACCTTTATTGTTCACGCAAGGAAAGCGTGGCTACAGGGATTGAGCCCAAAAGAAAATCGCGAAATTCCGCCGTTAAACTATCCGCGGGTTCATAGACTTAAACAGGCTCGCCCTGAATTATCTATTAGCATAAATGGTGGGGTTAAAACGCTAGAAGAAACCCAGCAACAGCTAGAACTTGTTGATGGCGTTATGGTAGGGCGTGAGGTTTACGCCAATCCTTACATTATGGCTACCGTAGATAAAGAGATTTTCGGAGATACTGAAGCTCAGAGCATGTCACGCCGAGAAATTGTGCTGAAAATGCAGCAGTATATTGAACGCCAAGACGATCCCTATTTCAAACCCTGGCATGCAGCTCGGCATATTTTGGGTCTTTATCAAGGGCAAGCGGGTGGACGTATTTGGCGTAGATACTTAAGCCAAAATGGAACAGGAAAAAATCCAGATCCCAATCTGCTGCTAAATGCGCTAGACGCTGTAGAAAGTGCACAAAAGGATGTCGCTGCGTTTAATAGTCAAAAAGACTAACGATTTAGTAATTTTGACCAAAGTTTAATATTTGTTCAATTCTTTTAAGCTCGCTGTCTCGCGAGCTTTTTTGTTTAAATTTATATATATCAATGCCTTAAGTGTTTTAAAAGGAGTTGGCACAGCTCTCGCAATCCTCTAAGTATCGCAACAACGGCGTGTTGTTGCACTGACTAACTTCAGAGGGAAATTATGAAAACTTCACTAATCGCAGCAACTTTACTGACAGCAAGCATGGCAAGCAGCGTAGCAAATGCAGAAGAGTCAGTGCTTCAAACGTTTTTAACTAATGTGGTTTCAAACGCAGTGGCTACCACATCACAGGAAATTAAGGCTGACGTGTACCAAGCAGTAGCAAACGCAACGTATCACTTTGAGCTAAGCCCACAAGAAGTGCGCGGAAGTGGTAAGGTCAGCGTGACTGATTTAGTTGTTGCTACCCCGTCTGAAGGTAGTTCTACAGAACAAGATGCCGACTAATTCGATATTGGTATCTAGCAAAAGCGCCGAAAGGCGCTTTTTTTGTTTGCCCAGCGAAGCTGGCAAACCCGTCAGGTTGAAAGAAACCTGAATCACCCTGACTGAGGGGAAGATAATCCGAATGGCAAGGGCGTGGTTGGCCAACGGCAGGGTCCGAAGGAAGCCATA
>Ga0209562_1000169_pt1 | contig 28400 bp, 27 predicted proteins | sample WorMetvacBELIZE2_FD_187399 | JGI IMG/M metagenome (GOLD analysis project Ga0209562, IMG submission 187399) | Marine gutless worms symbiont microbial communities from Max Planck institute for Marine Microbiology, Germany - Olavius vacuus BELIZE.2... | ecosystem: Host-associated > Annelida >... | reverse complement strand
GCGTAAGGCATCCTCCCGGTACGGATCTTCGCGTAACACAGCTTTTAGTGTTTCTATTATCTCATGATCATTACGTACATCAGGCTCAGCCTTGTATTGCGATTGGGCATGGGCCACCATAACATCGTGTGACTTTCTATAAGCTAGAGATTGTTGATAATAAGCGGTTGCTTCTCCATATTCACCCAAATCCTCACTTCGCTGACCAAAGCTAGCATATTCCTTGGCTAATGCTATATCCGGATCAACAGGACTTTTCAACAGAGCCGCCAGTTCATTGATACGATCTAATAGTTGACGTGAGAGTTGTTGAAATCGGGCCTCCGTCTCACGTGGGTATTGATCTAGATCTTCGTTTATGGAACCCAGTGCTCGATTCAATAGCGCCAAAAAGGCTTGTTCGTCCACTGCTCCATTACTTCCCTGTTTCTCAAGAGATCGCAAGATATCCTCACGCAATTGGCTTTGGAAAGCAGCTTCCGATAAACGTTCTCGGCGGTTACTGATGAGAACTGATAACAGAATCGCTAAGGACACCAGCACAACAATGATGAGTTGTATTTGAGATAGTTTTAAATTTTTTTCTGGCATTCTCATCTTTCAGCAATAAACACAATCTTCGAGCAGTAACGAATGCAGGCTCGTTAATCCTGTCCAAGAAATTACTACAACATAAATTACATGAATTGTCAACTGTTTCATTTATGGATGCATTCAAGGCTGTGCCCCGATATATACACGCATGTAGAAAACACATATTCCCCAAGTTGCATCGGAATGGCAATATAGGATCCACCGTTGTATACATCAAGGCGGAGAGAGTATACTGAAGGGGTGCGTGGGCACTCGGGAGCTAATAGTGAGAATATTCAATAGCACACATCAATCCTCTGTTAGCAATTCGGAATCCGGATGGACTTTTGTGGAGACTATTATCGTTGTTGCTATCATACTTGCTCTTACCAGCACCGTTGCTGTGGCAGGAATACGCTATGTTGAAAAGGCACGCCGGACATCAGCTATTAGTGAAATTTCAGCGCTTTCTTTGGCTCTCGACGGATACTACCTGGATTGTGGCGCGTATCCCACGACTGAGCAGGGAATCGAATCCCTTTGGGCTCTCCCCCAGCAGTCGCCAGTTCCCAAGGGCTGGGCTGGCCCCTATTTGAATAAAAAGGATTTTGTTGATCCATGGGGAGAACCCTATCGCTACGAGAACCCCGGCCCGCACAATCTTGCCTTCGCGCTCATTTCCTATGGCGCCGATGGAACAGAAGGGGGGGAGGGGAATGACGCGGATATTGTCTCCTGGGAAGCCGATTGAGGGATTCGCCACCCTTGATGCCTTAATGGCCATCTTGGTTCTTTCTATCGCTTTAGCCGGTATTGCCGGATGGGTGGGAAGCTTTCGAAGGGCAGCCATAAAGCGGGAAGCTCGTCTGGAGAGCATACTGCTTGAAGCTGCGGAACTGGGAGAAAGAGGCTGGTATTATGGCAATCAGGAAAACCTCAAGGAATGAAGATGGTTCATCGCTTCTTGATGCCTTAGTCGCGCTTATTCTCATCACCATCATCATTGGAGGGGGCGTGTTGCTCTTAGGAAGGCTCCCCGACCAATTGCTTTCGCGTATCAAAATAGAAAGAGACCGCTGGCGTTTTGTGCTTCTCTGGAAGGAATGCCGTACCCTGGCAGAGGATATCCGCCCCGCTTGGTGGTCCAGCGGACCTCGGATAATTGATGAAGAGGGGTTTCTTGACATACGCACAGGGGTTGGAATAAGCGATACTGCCCTTATCCTACAGGCCGAAGAAGATGGAATAATTCAAATCGGCAATCATGAAAGGATGAACCAGTATCGGTTTTCCACCGCGCCAACATGGTCAATCAAGCATGGGGACAATGCTGAGCCCATTGGTCTACGCCTTGAGTTAGCAGATGGCCCTGAGGCTGAAGTGTTTTTTGGTGGACGTCCCTTGAAGCCTCCTGTATTGACGATGGACGATGTGAGATGACTCACCATGATGGGTATGCCACTGTTTATGCAGTTCTCGTTCTGGCAGCCCTTTCCATACTGGCGACTGCCGCCTCGGGTCCCTTAATGCAAGCTGGCGCGCGACTTCGAGCCGTGGAAAAATCACTCAAGGAAGAAGCGGAACTCGAGGATGCTGTAGCTGAACTGATACAGTATTTGGCATCGGATCCTACTCCCAAAGCGGACAGCCGGCAGGATCCGGTTTGGGAATATGTCAGTGCCCCACGTATTGATGGCATACGTTTCAGCTTAGAGGATTTATCAACGGGGTTGAATCTAAACGCCATCGATCCAATCTGGCTAAAAGGACAAGAGCTTACAGGAGCCCTGGCGGGTCTGGGCAACATAGAACTGCTGTACGACAAACGACTTGAATCATTCTTTCGAACAAAGGAAGAAGCATATGAATTCATACCCGAAGACACCATCGGCACTCTCTTTTCACTGTACGGATATGCTAATCCGAATACAACTGATTTGAAAACACTCACCCGCTACCTGGAAGATCGGTTAGAGGACTCTGAAATCGCCACTGCTTTGGCGAATGACTTGGTTTTCCATGCGCAATCGAAGCGCTTGTTTGAGAACGATATTGAGCAGATTCTCGGCGCTCGAATGAATCAGGTTAGCCCTATTATTGCATCGGCGCCAATGATAAACGTCAATATGGCAAGCCGGAAACTGCTCGATATCGTTCTCTCTCTACCCTTTTCCGATGAAGAGCTGAAGGATCCATCAGCAATCCTCAACAGTCTTATGATGAATAAACTTGCCGGAGAGGTTTATCCATCTGATATTCACTCAGGTGTGGATGCTGAAGAAGAGCATCATATGGTTTTTTCCTTTCTGGGAGCGACAACATGGTTCTGGCTGATTCGCGCTGAAAATGAAGGTGGTAAGAGCCTTACGGTTATCATAGCTCGTCTCCCGTATACAGAAGAACGAAAGACGCCCGCTTTTCAGGTGATTGAAAAAACATGGGATGAGGGTGTATGATAAGTGTTGATTTGCTTCTTCTTACCGGGATGGGATTGTGGGTGAGCATTATTGACGCGAGGAGTTTTCGTATACCAGATCAAGCGATTGGTTTGGGTTTTGTGCTTATCTGTGTGCTCGCAATAACTGGTGGTCTAGAAGCTCCTGATGCTCTCATTGGTATGATATTGGCACTCGTGCAGATGGGTGCGGCGCGATGGATTTCCCACGGATGCCTTGGATTAGGCGATGTAAAATACGCTCTCTTCCTAGGGAGTCTTTTAGGTCCAATAGCATGGCTCATAACCAGTTTTATTACCGCCTTGTTCGCTCTCATTATGAGTATCCCGAGCCTTATCGAGCTACGAAGAAGCCGGAAAGACCGCATCCCTTTGGCGCCCTACATGACATGCGCCGCATTAGCAACTCGTATTTTGATGGGGATGACTTGATGAAATGCATTAAACGAAACTTACTGAAAATGCTCTGCGCTGTACTTGCATGTTTTTTGGCTTTTTCTGCTGAAGCTCAGAATCTTACGGATATCAGTTTTCAGAATCAATCGCTCCGAGATATCCTTCAAGTCCTTGGAGGTATTGCAGGATATACAATTCTGCCGGATGAGACAGTGGAAGGTCGCGCATCCTTTGTTTCCCCCTCGTTATCACCTCGCAAAGCTTTAGAACTATTTCTCGAACAGGAGAGACTCTATGGCAGTTGGGACGATGATGTGCTACGTGTATCACGCGTATCTATAAAAGTAGACGATGGAGGACATGTATCTTTAGATGCTGAAAATGTAAAGGCACAGGAGCTGATGGCGGTAATCGCAAGGGAATCTCCCATTTCCGTTGTCTATGACGCCCTGCCCCCAATCACCTTAGACATACATGCAGAGGCTCTGCCGATTCATGAAATCTTAGCTCTTGTGATGCTGAGAATTCCCGAATACGTTTTGGAAGAACATGATAATTATTTTTATGTTCGACTCTCTCGAACTGATCAATCTGTTGTAACTCCTGGCTTTCTTGGTACACGAGCCGTCAACCGAGAAAACGATCTCTATACAATCAATGTTGAACATGGCAGTTTCAGGGATGTTCTCGATCAACTTTTTCGCATTGCGGACACCGAGTACTCGTATCTTAGTCAAAGCGATAGAGTTCTTAACAGAGTCCAATTCAAATCCAGGACTTTCGAAGAAATTCTCAAACTTCTTACCGAGCAGGCCTATACCGATTTCGTGAAAGTGGGCAATCTATATTACATCTATGACATTCGGCAGTCTGATATCTTAGCGAAATACAAGAGTTCTATATACCGTCAACTGGAATTCTTGGACGTGAAAAAAGTCCAACAACTCATTCCTCCTGAAATCGCGCCATCTGGTGTGATGAAAATAGATGCTGAGAGCAACGCCCTTATTCTCTATGGTACATTGGCTTCGTTAGAACCTCTTCAGAATTTTCTTGATCTTATCGACCAATCGCAGGATGGAAGAAAGTGGGAGCGTTACAACCTGGATTACTTGGATCCAAGTGGCCTACAGGCCTTGCTCCCTGCTGAGTTGTCCATGATAAACATAACTGCTATTCCACAAACTTCAAGTATCATTGTTTCAATTACCGACACACAGAAGGAAATGTTTGATGCGTTTTTGAAAGTTGCTGATAAGTTAGTGGAAGGCACCGCAATAGCACTACGATACATCAAGTCTGAGGATCTTCTTGCCCACATCCCCCCATCCTTCGACAAAAACGATATTGCGAAGACTCAAGACCCTTCATTAATATTTTTCAATGGAACCAAGGAAAAGCTCGCAGCATTCAAAAGGATTCTTGAGACAATGGACCGACCAGTCCCTCAGATTCGCTATGACCTTCTGGTGTTAAGTTATCAGGACTCTCAGGGTTTCAATTGGGAGGCAGGAGCTTCCTATGATCCCAGGGCTAATGTGGATTCAACTTCTTTTTCAGGAACGATAAGCCCCTTGCTTAGTTTAGGTTTCGATATCGCCTCAACCTTCGGATACCAGTTTGCCCTCAAACTGAGCGCCAGTTTGGAAGAATCTCAAACAAAGGTGGTTGCTGATACAACGCTCAATGGCCTTTCGGGGGAGAAAATAAGCTTTCGCAACACGAATACCTATCGTTACCGAGACTACCGAATCGATCCTGCCACTGGTGATCAGGTATCCGAGGGCTCACGAGAAATAACATCGGGTCTCTTCATAGATGTCGAGGGGTGGGTTTCTGGAGACAACATGATTACTATGGACATTGCGACAACAATAAGTAAGCAACAGGGTGCAAGCAGTAGTAGCAGTGATGTCCTTCCCCCAACAACCGAACGTGTTGTTGATACACATGTTAGAACACCAGCTGGTACTCCCGTTATTATTTCGGGTCTTACCCAGCAGGATACTGTCATAACTGAGGAAAAAGTCCCAGTACTCGGTGACATTCCCCTACTTGGCTTGCTATTCAAAAAGAAAAAGGAGTCTCAAGAAGACACAGAACTGGTTATCTACATCGTCCCTCATATTGAATACGATCGCAATGACGCTGTCGATCAGGGTGGCCTATTCGAACGTATTTACGTTAAATACATACAGGAACCCTGATGGATACCATCAACCTCTCCACGCCCGAAATAAACTGGCATATCCTCGACCAATACTCGATTGATTTCATAGAAGCTAATCGGGTAATAAAGTTCTCTGAAAGTGAAACCATTGTCGATATAGCCTATGTTCCAGGTGTCACAGAAGAATTAACAATCGACCGTCTTCGACGCCACCATGCACCAAAAACAGTTCGGTTTGTCGCTGCCGATCCGGGAGATCTGGCCGCTGCAATGGCAAGAATTTCCTCACAGGGAGAGGGTGGAATCCGCGGTATTTCGAACAGTGGTACTTCAACAGCTCTCGACCAAGTAGCCAATGATGCCCCCGTGGTCAATCTCGTGAATAGCCTCATCCTCGACGCCCTGGCAGCTGATGCTTCTGATATCCATGTGGAGGTGGATGGGACAACCATGATAGTGCGGTATCGGATAGATGGTGCACTTCGAATAACTGGACGTTATGAACTGGAACGCTTCCCTGCGGTAGCTAGTCGAATAAAAATAATGGCGAATCTGAACATCCTTGAAACTCGACGCCCTCAGGATGGCAGGATAACAGTAACACTCGGAGGACAGGAAATTCATCTTCGCGTATCGACAGTCCCACTAGTAAGCGGTGAATCTTTGGTACTACGACTTTTTAACAGGAAAGAGGGGCTTATGGGCCCTGAATCCCTAGGATTTTCACAAGAAGCGGTGACCGCCATACGAGTGCTTTATAGATTGCCATACGGCCTTGTTCTGGCAACTGGCCCGACAGGAAGCGGGAAAACTACCACTCTTTCCACCTTCCTGGCGGAAATCCGAGACGATTCAAAAAAAATTATAACATTAGAAGACCCCGTGGAGTATATTCTCCCAGGTATCGATCAAATTCCTGTGAGAGAAGAGATAGGAATGGGATTCGGAAGCCTTCTTCGCCGTGTACTAAGACAAGATCCCGATATCATCATGGTAGGTGAAATAAGGGATTCTGAAACCGCCGAACTCGCCATTAGAGCCGCTCTCACTGGGCATCTTGTTTTCGCAACACTTCATACAAACGATGCCCCATCCGCTATCCCTCGATTAGTTGATATGGGCATTCCCCCTTATATGGTTGGTGCTGTACTCCGAGGCGTCATAGCCCAACGCTTAGTGCGTACTACCTGTCCTCACTGCCGCAGCAACCGCAAACCCAATCCCGCTGAAAAGAAATTGATGGCCAAATGGGGAACCCCCATCAATCCTGTCACTGACACTTCAGGCTGTCCTCAATGCAGTGAAAGTGGATATATCGGAAGGACCGCTATTTGTGAGTGGTTCATATCCGATCGCCACCTGGAGGAACTGATAGTCACAAACAAGGTTTCGGACTCTGTTTTCGAGTCGGAACTTGCAAAAATCGGATACGCGCCCATGATAACAGACGGCTTGAAAAAAGTCGAAAAAGGTCTCACCACAATCGGCGAAATTCGCCAAGTATTGCCAAACTAATGCCCAACTACCGATTCCGCGCCAAAAACAAAGCAGGACGAATCCATAAGGAAATCAGGTTTGCTGAAAGTGAGGCAGTCCTTATTGGGTCGTTACGTTCTGAAGGATTTGTACCATTGGCTGTTTCCCCGGTCTCTGGCGGCATTGGAAAGATACGACTTAGAACAAAGGACGCCCGGGAACTATCAGCACTGCTTTCCCTTTTGTTAGATTCAGGGCACACAATTATCGATTCTTTAAATCTCATTCTCCAAATCAGACCTACCTCCCGGATCAGTAAAGCTTGCCAGGCATGGTTGCGCGAACTCAAGAGGGGTGCATCTTTTCAGAAGACCCTGGACTTGGCGCCAGTAGCATTACCAGTCGGTTTTAAGTCTCTCGCTGGGATTGGTGAAATGGTCGGCTCCCTTGGTGCTGTCTTAACACAGCTTGATGAGTATTATGGGAGACTAGCGAAGTTGCGAGAGCGACTTGGCACGGCTTTGATCTACCCTACTCTTGTACTCATAGTTGCCATAATTGTTGGCATCATCATTAGCATATTCATTCTTCCAAAAATGTCCGAGATGCTCATTGTGCTCAATCCAGATATAGCCACATCACCCTCCAGTCTGGATAACACGAGTATCGCCGCGATAATTATAGCTTCTTTGGTTGGTGGGATTATGGCAATGGCGCTGGCGCCTCGTAACTCGACTCTTGGACGTTGGCGTGCCAAGGTGATTCTCCAACTTCCAATAATCGGCCCATTTGTTCGTGACTGGGGCCTCCTGGGCTGGTCTTTTGCCCTGGAAATTCTGACGGTTGGAGGAGTCACAATGGATCAGTCGCTAACAGAAGCGGCCGGAGCTGCTGGAAATTCCAGGCTTGTTTCGATTCTATCAGATATTCCAGCACAGCTTGGCAAAGGTGATTCTCTGGCTGATCTTCTTACGACAGCTCCCTATATACCGAGCATCATACCAGCATGGGTATCCATCGGGGAACGAACTGGAAAGGACTCAGAGATTTTTAAGCCCATCCGCCAGTACTTCGAAGAACGCGTGTCTCGATCTATCGATTTGGCTACTCAGCTAATGGAACCGATTCTGATACTACTCCTCGGAGCCGGTATGATATTCTTCGTTCTACGCTACCTCTTACCGTTCTTCCGAATGCTTGGAAACCTAGCATGAGGAATCATCAATCTGCTGTGAGTGTTGACCGGAAGATAGATGGCCAGCTTGTCTTTCAACAAAACAATAAAGGTCGTATTGGAGCCGTCTATCCTTCTCCAGCCCTCTACGAAATTCATGCTGAAAACTACACGATGCTGAGCCAACGTGATGCGCGGATGGCCCTTCGAACACTCTTACCCACCCTGCTTCCTGGGGATTCTGAAGACTATACAATCGACATACGAACCCGTCGCCTCTCTAAGAATGGAGTAAGAGCTGTTGCACTCATCCTCCGCTCTAGAGATCTTGCGGAAATAAGAAAGCACTATCACTTTGCGCCACTTGCCTTTCCCGTAGCTGTAGCTCTTCTCGAAGGGCGAGAAGGCGACTATAGTTTTTATCATGGCGATCGATTGATAGGTTTCCACCTGGAAGCCGACACCGCTATTCCAGATGCTAATGTTCAAGATCCAGTTTACGAACCACAGAAGAAGAAATGGAAAGATGAAATCTACTTCCTGGAACAGAGAATAAAGAAACCACTGAAACAGCTTATTGCTGCTTCTTTGGCGTTATTTGTTATCAGCTGTGTGGCGCTCATTGCTTATCATTTTGCCAATGAAGCAGAAAACCGCCTGGATGCTGTCTCTGTGGGTCATCGTCAACTCATCAAAGCTACCTCGCAGCATGAAGAGGCAGTAGAAAGGCTCGCTGCGGCGGAATCTGTTTTTGCTGCCCTGCAGGCTAATGCTCCTGTTTCCCCTTACGCGCTTCTTTCACAGCTTGTGGAAGTCCTTCCATCAGGGACAGATCTCGATAGTATGATTATAAAGGGCGATCGATTTACTATTCGCGGTCGTACGACCGACACACTTACGATGGTTCGACAGTTTGAGGATAATCCATTTTTTAGTGAGTCGCAACTCGATCGGGTTTTTCCGGATTCCAGGAGCAAAGGCGAAATTTTCATTTTTGCGGCTAGGTTCCATGGCAGATAAGCATTATAAGAGATTGGCTTTGCTTATGCTTATTCTTACTCTTATTCCAGGATTCTTTGCTGTTAGAAATTTCTTAAGGCTCAATCGTGCCTCTAGAGATATTGCAGATTTCGGTTCAATCTTCTTTTCAAAGACAGATGAGCTTAACAGCGATGAAGTTGCTACTCGCTTCGAAGAGCTTTACAGGCTTACTGAGAATGAACGAAGGCGGTACATGGATAACCCCGGGGCGGTTTTCTATCATTTTGTAGACGATATCAATAGCCGGGCAAAAAAGCGGGGTTTAAGGATTATTAGCGCCTCTGCGAGGGGCAGCAGTCACGAGCGTACTTGGGAGCTAAGTGCAACCGGCAACCCTGCTGCGCTTATGGCATATCTCAGCGATCTTGACAATGAAGAACGATACATTGCCTATCCATCACTATCATTACAGGATGAAGGATATAGAAACCTGGAAATCAGCCTATCGCTCCAACTCCCAGAAAGACCATCATTAGAACCTAATCCGTCATCCGAAGAAACTGAATTGATTCGCTTAGAAACACCACGAATAGCACCGGGCATAGTAGCCACTCTCTTCAGGCCGACCGCGATACCTGAAAAAAACAAACTACAACCCCGCACATTTGATGTTCCGCTTGATGTTCCAATAACCCAAAATCAACCGGAAATAACTTTCGTTGGTCGTTTTATCGACGCAAGTGGCAATGATGTAATTGCTTTGAAGGACAATCAGACTGGTCGTGTTCGACGACTCGTCATCGGAACAGAAGCCCTTGGCTGGACCCTTGTTGAATCTGATGTTTCATCGGCAATAATACGCATAGGCAACGAACAGTTCATTGTAAAATTGGAGTCCCCATGAAACTTACCCGATCAATTCTAATATCTTTTATTGCTCTTTTTATGGTCCTCCTTGCCAGCTCGTGTGCCAGTAAGAATGTTTTATTTTCAGATGAAGTGCACGATTTTGTCGCAAGTGATCTTCTTGGCATGATCTACGACGCTCAGAACCGCCCATGTCATGGCGCACTCATAGTGATCGACGGCAAAAAAAGAAGATATGTCAGATCCGACATCAACGGGCGCTTTATTATTCAGGATCTTCGCGCCGGAAGCCACCAGATTGAAGTAAGCAAAAAGGGTTTCGAACCCAATACCTTCGATGTCGACTTCATAAGCCGCAAACAGGTGCTCCATATCCGACTTATTAGCATTGAAACTCTCTTGAATACTGCCGAGGCCGCTCTCGACTCTCTTGAGTGGAACGAAGCTGAGACAGCACTTATAAGAGCCAGCAAAATTGACGATGAGGATTCCCGATACCTATCGTTGATGGGGGCATTCACCTATCGTACCGGTGATTATGAAGCCGCCCTCTTGTATTGGAAAGCGCTCTTGCATAAAGGGCATCGCGACCCGTATCTGTATCTTCTTATTGCCGATACATGGCAATATGGGTTGCAAAACCCTGAAGAGGCAGTAATTTGGCTAAAGAAGTATCTTAGCTCAAAAGAAGATTCCAATGTACGGGAGAGGCTCAATAGCTTAACACTCGATCAAGAGCAATAAATATCCATCCCGGCCACAAAATATTTTGTCCGGGCGAGCCATATATTATGGACTAGGGGGGGGGAGAACCACCCGAAAACCAACAAACGAATATCGGCTATGCGGCGCATAGTAATTTCGTGCGGCCACGGCGCAGTGATTGGCAGCACTTTGGTAACTACCACCCCGTATAATGCGGTGTGAGCCCGCGGCAGGCCCTCTATAGTCGCTTAAAGGGCCTGATGGATAGGCGCCATTACGATCCCAAATCCATTCCCACACATTGCCACTCATGTCGAACAAGTCCAGCTCATTAGCGGATTTCATCTTCACGGAGTGAGTTCTGTTGTTGGAATTGGCTGCGTACCAAGCATATGCGCTAATAACTCCGCCCCCGGTATCGCCCGCAAAATCCTTGGTATAACCTGTACCACTACCGTCACTGGCTCCCATGGCCGCCCACATCCATTCCATCTCGGTAGGTAGTCGGTAGCCAGTAGCATTCCAGTTTACTGTGGCCGCATTCCAGACCACACTGCTCACCGTTGGAATTTCAGAGAATTTAAGAGTGTTCCAGTTAATATCGCTAACAGTATATACCGGAGTGAGTCCTTCGGAAAGGCTCAGTTTATTGCAAAAGGCGATGGCATGATACCAGTTGACTTTTTGAACCGGATCGTTCATCGTGCCTGAAATTCCTTTCTCACTCGGATCTTCCCCCATAACATGCAAAAACTGGGCTCGGGTTATCTCAGTTGCGCTTATTCTAAATGCGCTGACGCTGCTGGTATTTGTCCCTGTGGCATCACGCTGAAAAGTGCCACTGGCTACATCCGTCATGTCAATAGCCACCCTATATACAGTGACATTTCTCGCGTCGGGTGTTATAGCAAACCCTTTGGGATTTGTAACGCTTACTGTAACTTCCCCCCCATTGGCGACAGTGATACTTGAAATACCTAGAGTGCGTGTATTACCAGTTCCAGAAAAACTGTCAACAGTTGCTCCTCTTATTGTTATGTTGTCTTTCCCCAATGTGGTTGGGTCGGCGCTAAATGTCAGAGTTAATTGAGTGGTGGGGACTGAACCTGATGTTCCATTTGCCGTTAGTTCGTCAAAAGTAATCGGTGTTGGAGCTACATGAACAGCTACGTTTTTCGATAGTGGCGTTATAGCAAAACCATCGGGATTTGTAACGCTTACTGTAACTTCCTCCCCATTGGCGACAGTGATACCTGAAATACCTAGAGTGCGTGTATTACCAGTTCCAGAAAAACTGTCAACAGTTGCTCCTCTTACTGTTATATTGTCTTGCCGCAATGTGGTTGGGTCGGCGCTAAATGTCAGAGTCAATTGAGTGGTGGTGACTGAACCTGATGTTCCATTTGCTGTTAGTCTGTCAAAACTAATAGAGGTAAGGGCTACATGTACACTCACTGTTTTTGACGCTGGTGTGATTCTATATCCAGTTGGATTACTCAATGTCACTGTGATATCTTCGCCATTTCTTACACTAATGTCAGTAATGGCCAACGTTACCGTATTGCCGCTTACCGATAAAGAACCTTTGGTTGCACCACTTACAGTGATATCACCTACGGCCAAGCTGCTTGGAACAGTATCGAAAGTAAGAGTTAATTCAGTCGTTGTTACTCCTGCTGCCCCATTCGCACTCAGGCCGGTGAACTCTATTTCTGTGGGAGAAGGCGGTTTTGCATAAACGGCTACGTTTTTTGCCTGCGGCGTTATGGTAAAACCATCGGGATTTGCAACGCTTACTGTAACTTCCTCCCCATTGGCGACAGTGATACCTGAAATACCTAGAGTTCGTGTATTACCAGTTCCAGAAAAACTGTCAACAGTTGCTCCTCTTACTGTTATATCGTCTTGCCGCAATGTGGTTGGGTTGGCGCTAAATGTCAGAGTTAATGCGGTTGTTTCTATATTGGCTGTTCCTCCTCCATTGGCGCGCAGTTGAGTAAACACTATGGGCGTTCTTGTTCTGTTTACCACAACTCTCCTTATCGGCGATATTATGGTCAATCCAGGAGGATTTGATAGCCTTACAGTTATCTTTTCGCTATTAAGCGCTCTAATACCAGAAATGGTAAGTCGTCTAATTTTACCGGAACCAGACAACTCGCCCTTAGTTGCTTTGGTTATTTCAATATCACTGGCCGTCAATCCTGTCGGATCGGCATCAAAAGCTAACGTTAATACTGCTGATGTTTCAGTAGGTGAAAGGCCACCAAACTCTAGATCAGTAAAGGCAACTGTCTTGCCGTAAGCTTGTGAACTTTCTGTAAGATTCGGACAACCTAGCACAATGACGAGGTAAAAAGCTACAAATAAAATAGAGATTTTATTCAGTTTCATTTCCAGTACCCATTGGAGCAACACCCTCCGCCTAACGAGTATACACTAATCCTACAAAACATCCATGATAATCACCATAGTCCACAATGCCAACTTCTCCTAGTGCTAGTCACAGATATGCTGGAGCGCTCTGATAGTGTAACGGCCTAGGAGATGCTCGGTCATCAGGAAGGGTTCAATAGTGACTGATGTGTATAATCACCGTAGATAACGTATAAATTCTTTCGCAAATTCTAAAAAGGTACAAAAAAGTCCTCAATCTGATTATTGTTTATTTACCAAAAAACTAGTCAGAAGGAGGACTATATGACTGGTAGGATTATAGAAATAAATGAAGAAAAAGTCAAAGATCATCTGGGGAATTTCGTCAGAGAAACAATGGAGGAAACCTTAAATACGATGTTGGAAGCCGAAGCAGATCAGTTATATCAGGCATAAAAGCATCAAAGGAGTGCTGAACGGCATGAAACTCAAAAGAGCTGCTTTATGATGGCAGATGGAATTGTCATGCTTGCTCGCTCTTCCTTGCTTCCTCAAGGTTTTTTGCGTTGCGGCATTGAGGAAATCCGGTACATGCTAAAAATGGACCTCGACGACTGAGTCTAACAATCATGGGGCTCCCACATTTCTCGCATTTAGCACCGTTTGCTCGAGGCAATGAAATAATTTCATCATTGCGAACCGGCAATTCACGCTTGCAATCTTGGTTTGGGCAAACCATAGCAGGTCTTCGTCTTCTGGACTTGATTTGCATGGATGTACCGCATTCATCGCAGTCCATTTCCAAATCCGGCAGAAAAACCGGTTTCCCATCAGCGTTAAGGCTGGCCGTGGATTTGCATTCCGGATAACCACTACAGGCATAGAACTGGCCGTAGCGGCTTGATTTAAGAATCATGGGCTTTCCACAGGTTGGGCAGTTCACCGCTTCGCCATCGGTTTCACCGTCATCCGAACCCTCGTCGGGAAGTGGCATCAAACCCTTGCATTCGGGGTAGTTGCCGCAGCCGAGAAACGCGCCGGATTTTGAGTAGCGAAAAACCAGCGTTCCTCCACATATGGGGCAACGTTCATTCCCGTCCCATTTTCGGCCCTTGAGGGGTTCGGCTAGTTCTATGGCCTCCTCCACTCTCTTGATGAACGGCTGATAAAAATCATCCACTAATTTGTGCCAGTCCACCTTGCCGTCCTCTACAGCATCAAGGTTGGCCTCCATGTCGGCGGTGAATTGGTATTCCATAATCGTGGGAAATTCCCTTAGAAGAATGTCATTCACCGCCATACCCAGCTCGCTGGCATGGAAAGCGCGCTTTTCCAGACGCACATAGCCTCGTTCCCGAATGGTTTGAATGATGCTTGCGTAGGTGGAAGGTCTACCGATGCCTTCGCTCTCCAATGCCCGAACCAGGCTTGCTTCCGTATAGCGTGCCTTGGGCTTGGTCCAGTTCTGTTCGGCATTCAAATCATCCAAAGAGGCTTTTTCGCCACCCTTCAATGCCGGAAGGTTTTGAAAGTCCTCGCGTGCCTTATAGGATTCTGGAGTGAGAACCGTGAAGCCGTCAAAAAGGGTTAGTCTCCCTTTGGCCTCCAGTATGCCCTGGGCCGCCTCCACACTGATGGTGGTAACCGCATATCTCGCATCATGCATCTGACTGGCGACAGTACGGCGCCATATCAATTCGTAAAGGCGGTATTGCTCATCAGTGAGATAAGGTTTAGCCAGTTCGGGAGTAAGTTCTACCGAGGTGGGACGTATGGCTTCGTGCGCGTCCTGAGATTTGACGCCCCCTTTGGCCTTGGGTCCATATTCACGCGGGCTCTTTGGCAAGTACTGGGGGTAATGCGCCCCTATCCAGTTTCGGATATCGATAAGAGCATCAGGATCGAGTCTTGGCGAGTCAGTTCTCATGTAGGTTATTAGACCAACCGCGCCGTCTTGGAGATTGATACCTTCATAGAGTCTCTGGGCTATTTGCATGGTTCTCCGGGTGCCGAAGCGTAGTTGTCCCGATGCGGCCTGCTGAAGAGTGCTTGTGATAAATGGCGCTTGTGGCTTACTGGAGGTATCCTTATGTGTCACATTGGAAATCCGGTAGGATGCGCTCCGCAACGCTATCTCCACTTCTCGAACGCTCTCCTCGGACGATGAGAATTGCCCACCCAAGGCGAATTTTTCCCCCTTCCAACTGCTTAAGGAAGCGCTGAAAGGCGTAGAATCCCCTACTTCGGCATGAAGTGTCGCATTAATCTTCCAAAACTCCTCTGGTATGAAGGCGTCGATTTCCCGCTCACGCTCCACAATGAGGCGGACAGCAACGGACTGCACCCTGCCGGCGGATAAATTTTTTGCTACCTTTTTCCAAAGAAAAGGAGAGAGCGTGAAGCCCACCAGCCGATCAAGAACACGTCTTCCCTTCTGGGCGCCCACCAGTTTCATATCGATGGGTCGGGGATTGGTGAGCGCCTCGCCAACCGCCTTTTTGGTAACTGATTGGTAGGTAATGCGTTTAGCCTGTTCGTCGCTGAGGCACAAGGCTTCTTTGAGATGCCAGGCGATTGCCTCACCCTCCCGATCAGGATCGGGCGCCAGATAAACCTCGGCGACCTTTTCCGAGGCGGTTTTAAGCTCGTTAACAGTCTTCATTTTCGCTGGGATAATGGTGTATTGTGGTTCATAGCCATTCTCCAAATCGATGCCAAAAGACTTCTTCCCCCGACCCTTTTTCAAATCTCGTATATGCCCTACAGTCGCCATAACTGTATATTCCCGTCCCAGCAGCTTCTTGATAGTTCTCGCTTTGGCCGGACTTTCAACTATAAGAAGCTTGCCCTTCTCCCTGGAGGAACTCGTTGCGGCATTTCTTGTTGATGACTTCTTCATGGGGGTATTCGCAGTTTTGCTCACGGGTTTGTCGTCCTTGGTTGATTTCACTTCGGTGGACATAACAACTCCTTAGGGGCGTCGTGCTCGGTTCTTAATTCTACCGAAAGGCGCTGTGCCCGAATATAAACAAAATCAGTCAAGAATCAACCCTTTTTTAATGCCTAAGAAGCCGGGAATCCACATATTGACGACTTCCCCTGTCCAAGAGCTTGAAGTTACACTTAAAATATGAAACAACTCAGTCAGCTTCTTAGCAATGTCTCTCCCCACGAATCCAGGATTGTTGGCGACCCCATCATTTCATCGCTGGTGTATGATTCCCGCAAGACCAAAAAAAACTGCATCTTTTTCGCCCTGCCAGGGCTTCATAGCGATGGGCATCAATTTATCGAAGAGGCGATAAATGCCGGGGCCGCTGTGGTATTTCATACTCAAGAATTAGAGCATTATAGACCGGAGATATGCTATCTTCGCGTTTCCAATACCCGAACCACGCTCTCGAGTGTTTCAGCGGCATTTTGGGATTGCCCGTCTCAAGAAATGACTGTTATCGGTGTTACGGGGACTGATGGGAAAAGCACAACGGTAAGCCTAATTTGCCAGCTTCTTAGTTTCTTAGGCGTATCAGCCGGAAACATATCCACCGTGGAATTGGCCGTGGGCGAACAATCTGAGCCCAATTACATGAGACAATCAACACCCGAAGCCCCGGAAATTCACGCTCTGCTTCGAGCGATGAAAGATGCCAAGCAGAACTATGCTGTAATTGAAGCCACCAGTCATGGCCTTTCAGCATTGAATAGCCGACTGGCCGACGTGGATTTTGATGTTGCGGTTTTTACCAATGTTACCACTGAGCATCTGGAGTTTCATGGGAGTCTCGAACAATACCGCCAGGACAAGGCCAAGTTGTTTGAAATGATTGGGGCATCGAAAAACCGTGATGCCTTCGGGGTTGTGAATCAAGACGATCCCTATGCGGAACTTTTTATTGAGGCCGCCGGCGAAAAACCCGTGTTTGGCTACAGCCTGGAAGATAAGGAAGCCGACCTATTTGCATCCGATCTCCAATCGGGTCCAAAGGGTACCCGATTCATGCTGCACACGCCATTTGGTAAAAGCGCGACAAGCATCACACTTCCATGCTTATTCAATGTCGAAAATGCGCTGGCGGCCCTTTGTGTCGTCTCAGAACTCCTGGATGAGGATCCAGTGGGGCTGGCCCAGCTGCTACCAAAACTCGTCGGAGTGAAGGGACGCATGGAAATGATAAGAGGCGATATGGATTTTCATGTGATAGTGGATTATGCGCATTCGCCAGGAAGTTTTCAAAAAGTGCTACCATTCTTACGAGCCATGACGACAAAACGCCTGATTGTGGTATTCGGATCTGCAGGAGAGCGAGATGTCGACAAACGCCCAAAACAGGGAGCGCTGGCCGAGAAATTCGCCGACGTGGTGATTCTCACCGATGAAGATCCAAGGGAAGAAGAGCCCACGGCAGTGCTCAAGGACATTGCGGCGGGTATCACCAACCTCACTCGGGAAAAGTCTCTTTTTCTCATTCCCAGCAGAAAAGACGCGCTTAAAAAAGCATTCAAGATGGCCGAAGGTGGAGATCTGGTCGCGGCCCTGGGAAAGGGTCATGAGAAAACCATCATCTATGCCCAGGAGTCTATGGAATGGGATGAATCAGAAATATGTCGGACACTGCTTCAGGAACTTGGCTATACAGTTCGATCCACCGTTAACTATCCATCTCCGATGGAACCCTAAGTCAGTATGTAATTCACCAGATAGCCCATAGCGATGCCCAGGCCGGAACCAACGATTACCTGGGGATAGGTGTGCCCAAGCAGTGTTTTGAGGGCTCTAGGGCGATTTTCCTCCTCGAACAGGTGGGAAAAGTTTTCCATGAGTTCGTTGAGAATCTCAGCTTGACGACCTGCGGCGCGACGTATTCCAGTGGCATCATAAATGACGATGAGACCAAAAACCAGTGTTACGGCAAATTGGGGGCTTTCCATTCCATATTGCAATCCACTGGAGGTACAGAGCGCCGCAACAGTGGCCGAATGTGATGAAGGCATTCCTCCTGTTTCAGCTATTCGCGCCAGTATCCAACGACGTTCTGTAAGTAGGATGAGGACTACCTTGCAGAATTGGGCGGAAATCATGGCGAATAAGGCAGAGAGAAGTAGTGGATTGCTCAATATCATCTTCAAGTCAGTCTTCTCCAGACTTGGCCCTGGTGGCCCAACGCTTGTACCCTATGAATGTGAAGAGTATTACCTTACATCCCATATTCACAGCAGTGATTCTACTTGTATGCGTCAAATCAGTCGCTACTGACGATGCCTCATCTATCATATCGGAAAAAATTCTCTCTATCCAGATAATATCTGTTCTTCCCAACGATTTTTTTCCAGGTACGAATGGATTCGGGCCAATCGATGTATCGGCAGAGGCTGATCGTATCTGGCTCATCTGGCCGGGAACTCTGGTGAGCCTTACTCCAAAGGGAACTGCCGATGTGAGAACCCTGCTTGCCATGTTTTCTTCGACTAACGCGAAGTGGGGTGAAAAATCCTGGAGTCCAGCGAATGGGACAGTGTGTTCCGATGGGAATTGGCGGGGATTTACACCGAGTGGAACAGACTATCTGGAGTTGAATACGGAAAATGCCGTCGTACAACAAAGCACATGGCAGTTTTCTCTTCCCCAAACCCTGCTGCCGGGACCTGATGGTGCTATCTGGGCATTTTTCCCCAATAAAACCTTACTCATCAAATCTCAAATGGGAATTGCCGACGAATGGACAAACCACACCATTGAATTGAAACTCTCCGCATCCATCCAATGGGGCATTTCTACGCGAGGGCATTGGGTGGCGGAGATTGATCCCCTTAAAGGTACATTGAATGTGGCCAAATTGAGCGACGACTACGAGTTAATTCCTCTTTGGAATCTTAACCTATCGCAGTTTCACAAATCAATGCCTTGGAGCATGGGCTGGGTGGGAAGTCATTTAGTACTGGCCTACCCCGGTGAATTGATATGGGTGAGTAGTGAAAAGAGCTGGGTGCGGTATAGCGACATACGAATTCCAAATCGTTGGTATCAGGTGCGGGGGGGCGATGATTTTCTGCTGATTCATGCTCCCGAATCAGGACTCCTTATGGTAATCACGAAGGAAGCATCCTCACAAGAGGAGAAATCCGATACAATCCAATTCTCAAAACTCTTGAAAGAATATGCTCTGGAAGCTGGATTATATCTGGAAGCTGCCGGATTTCCTGAGAGCGCGGAGCGGTTTTATGGCTGGGTTATCCCTCATGTGCGGGTCATGCGATCGCGTCAGCCGCTAGAGGAATACTGGCCCTACCTTGAATCTGAACTCGTTCGCAGGCGCATACAGCTCAGATAGGAATGGCCAAAGCTCCCCAATCGATAAAAAACATCACGATGGGCGGCGCAATGTCGAGGGCCGCTTGTTTGCATGGATAGCACATGGCATGATGGCTTGTATGGTTCATGTTGCAATACTATTCGGTGGGCGATCCTGTGAACACGAGGTGTCCTGCGTTTCCGCCAAATCAGTTCTCAATCATTTGTCATCCCATCACGATGCGCTTCTCATCGGCATCGGAAAGAACGGAGCGTGGTACCGGCAGAACCTGCCTTCTGAAGCAAGCGATGCGCTAAAAGTTGTTCCTGATAAAGCCAATCAGCTCTCGATACAACCGTCGGGTGGGATTGTGAATGCCATGGGAGAAAAAATCCCACTAGACGTTGTTATACCTGTTCTCCATGGCAGCTACGGAGAGGATGGCAGGGTTCAGGGATTGTTGGAAATAGCGCGTGTCGCTTATGCGGGCTCGGGAGTCTTAGGAAGCGCTGTTGGCATGGACAAGGAAATAGCGAGAAAAATCTGGCAGCAGGAAGGACTTCCAGTGGTACCCTATCGCACCCTACGAGTTGGGACGGACAGACTAGAAGATGCCAAACTTCCTGATAAGCTATTTGCGGAGCTCGGCAATCCTCTGTTTGTCAAACCCGCAAACGCGGGATCTTCCATTGGGGTGAGCCGGGTAATCAATCGCTCTGAAATGATCGAAGCTTTGAAAACCGCGGCTATTTACGATCGCAAGATATTGGTGGAAAAGGGTGTGATTGGCCGTGAAATCGAGTGCGCGGTGATGGGATATACTCAGCCTGAGGCCTTTGTGCCGGGTGAAATTGTTCCCATCGGACAGCATCTGTTCTATGACTACGATGCAAAATACATCGACCCCAATGGAGCCCTGCTCCATGTTCCGGCAGATCTTAGCGAGTCTATTCTCCAGTCGATTCAAGACATTGCCGTATTAGCCTATCGAGCGGTGGATGCCGGGGGATTAGCCCGGGTGGATTTTCTGGTTGACCGGAAAACCGATGAACTCTTGCTTAACGAAATCAACACGATGCCGGGTATGACCCCGATCAGCCTCTTTCCGCGAATGACCGCCCACGGGGGGCTAGACTTCACCGCCGTGATTGATCGGTTGGTTCAGGGAGCCCTTGAAGAGTTCGCCTACCGAGAGGCGCTTTCGTACAGTCATTCCTAAGATGGCTCACGAACACCGCGTTAGATGAAACCTCAGCGTCAGCCGAAAAACCGACGGGACATTTTTGAACCGTCAGAATTTCTTGGAATATTGGAGAACGAGACGGTCGATCTTGATATACTCATCTTGAGTCGTTTCCCAACGCTGGAACCAGCGGGCATAGGAAGTTTCCTCTGTATAATACAGACCGTTGGCAAATTGTAGGAGTACGGTAAGACCAATACCATTCGCCAAATCAACCTTCATCGCCGGCCCAAAACGCCATTTCTGGAGATCCGAGCCCCAACCATTGGAAGCGATCGTAGACATATTGCGAATTTTCTCTGACAAATAAAACCTATGTTCCGCCACGATGCCGATGAAATTCACCTTCCAGGGTGGTTGATAGCCGATTGCATAATCGCCTCTGTACTCCCAGCCATTAAAGGTTTGTCCGCTATTGGCCCGCCAATACCATGCATCTTTATCCTTGGCCATGCTGTTGTTGTAGTATTGGGCTTTTGCCGTAGCAGAGAAAACCACATGATTCCATTTCCCCGGTACAAGTGCTGCCAAATCAAACTGCAGTGTGGTTCCCAAAAAATAGGTTTCTACCCAACCGCTTCGGGGTACATTATCGATGTTATCCATGTTATTGAGCGCCTGTCCCTCCGCGCCCAAAATGTGCAAAGGCCATCCGGTTCCCCCTGATGCTCCTAATAGCAGCTTGGCGAAGGCGATGGGTGTCCATTGTGCCTCAGTTTCCACATGGAAAGAAACAGGCGAAATAACAGGTTTGACGATGAGGGTGAGGTTGTTATCTTTGTACAGTCCATCACCCTGTAGTAGGGGAAAAACCGCGCGAAAGCGATAATAGACTTCGAATTCCAAAGAACCCCAGCCATTGCCGAGCTTGCGAGTCGCATTAGCTTCAAGGTTTAGCGGATCACCACCGATAGGGCCATTTTGCCAGGCGGCGCTATTGGCATAAGATTTCGGCACATAGCAAGGTGGAAGAAATCTATTCGATCCTCCGCTGCCCCCTTTGTTATCATCCAGGTAGTAAGCGAGGTTTATTCCCCAGGAAGAATCGGTATCAACAGCAAAGAGGGCATTCAGAGCGCACAAAAAAACGAGGAACAATGCCAGATAAGAGCTTTTTCTGTTTATCACATTCAACATTCCCTATCGTTCGGGCATCCTAACGCGGAATCATCCTGGGGATCAAGAAACTCCCCATCCACCAAGCCGGCCAGGGCGCAGACCCAGCGTACGGGCGCCTTTCCAAAGGATGAAAGGATTGTGGAACCCTGATAGGCCAAGCCTTTCAATGCCCTAACCCCATCAAATAGTTTTCCATTGTTTCCGATTGTTTCAATCGATTCAATCCGCCCCGCCTTCACTTCAAACTCCAGTACGACGTTTCCCAACCCGGGCAGTCCAGCAAACCATTCCCGAAAATTCGGGGTTCTTCCCCAAATCCATTCGTCAGAAGCTAAGCGAGCAACGTAATTTCGATAATCAGACTCGTCTTTCCCCCCCTCGCTCACGCCCCTCGCGATCGGGAATGGCGCTCCACCCCATTCCCGGCAAAGCGCGTCTACCACATCGGATACGGTTAAACGGGGCAAAATGGCTTCTTTCACATCGGCAAGATTGGTTACTATCGAGGGTGTGGAGAGTACCCCCCGAGCCTCAATCTTCCGCGGGGGAACATGAAGAAGCTTTCTCAGCATACCAAGATTGGCATTCACCAAAAGCGTACCATGGTGCATTGATGATCGAAGGCTTTGACGGAAGGCGCTCCCACCCACCTTGAGAGGTATGCCAGTTGGGTCCTCAGGGGGCGTAACAAGAAGGTCGAATCGCTCATTCCGCTGAACCTTCAGCCCCAACGTTCCCAGTGCCCGAATAATCCGATCCAGATTCACCTCTTTTTGCGGCCATTTTCGACCGGAAATAATCGAATAGTTAAGGTTTCCCTCACCATGAACCACCGTGCCGCCGCCGGAAATCCTTCGTCTGATGGGAATTCCCCATCGGTTGGACAAACCCATTCGGCACTCCCTCCAGGGATTCTGGAAGCGCCCGATTACCACCGCGGCATCGTTTTCATAGAGAAAGAGAATCTCTTCGCCCTCAGGTATATCTCTAAGCAGCCACTCTTCGGTGGCGAGATTCACCGTTACATCACGGCTTGCGGATATATAGACAGAGCTTCTTATGTTGCCTTCCAAACTCACAATCCGTCCCCTCAATCATATGCTCCCTTGAATCTCTCAATTCTACCTTTTTTACCCGCCAGATTGAATTGTTAGTCCCGTAGAGGCCGTCATTACAAGTATGAAGAGTTTAGCACTGGAACGCATCACCAACATTCCACTGGAGAAACGGCCACGTGAACGATTGGTAAGCCAGGGTGTCGGCGCCTTATCAGATATCGAACTTCTTGCCCTCATGCTGGGTAGCGGCGGCGGCAGGGGTGTGGGGAAATTGGCTTTTGAACTCCTGGCTGTACTGGATCGCTCAGGTGATATACCGGAAGTCGGTGAACTTACCGCGATTGAGGGAATCGGACCCGCTCGCGCCTCATTAGTAACCGGCTCTTTGGAATTTGCCCGTCGACGTTTGAGACCCGCTCGGCATCGCATCAGTGAACCGGGGGATGTCCTACCCTTGGTAAGCCACTGGGCGGATCGGCCTCAGGAATATTTCTTGGTTCTCAGCCTCAATGGCGCCCATGAAGTGCTCCGCTTGCGGGTGGTGAGCCAGGGAATTCTGGATCGGACCATCGTCCATCCGCGGGAAGTATTCGTTGATCCACTCTCCGATCGGGCCGCGGCGGTTATCTGCGCCCATAATCATCCCTCGGGAAACAGCGAACCCTCTCAGGAAGACCGTACACTCACCCGCCGTCTCATGAAAGCCGGTGAGCTTCTGGGAATTCCACTACTCGATCATGTCGTGTTCACTCAGAGTGCTTATTATAGTTTTTTGGAACATAACGCCCTCTAAATCAACGGGAGACTCCTCTTTTTTACGATAATCCGAAGGTAAAATTGATACGTTGTCCAATAGATTTTTATTATATGAATTCAAGTTCTTTATCATCCACGGTTCTCGTAAGTCGTTGTATTATGCCTCCTTAATGAGATCAACAAGGTAATAATCAACACTGTTAGGAGTGTTAACAATATAATATACCCGAAATTAGAACTGAATTTTGACAAAACTGCCATAAGTATTGATGTCAACAAACTCGTTAGAAGAGATACAAGCGATAGACTTGAGTTCCGAATGCTATCACTACGAATTGATCGGTTCAGTATTGAAGTAAAATATGGCGTAGAGAATCCCCAGACTAACCTGAACAAACAAGCGAGAATCAACACGAAATAAAAAGATGAAGCTATTGTCAGTAGAAAAAACGTCAATGCAATAATGGCAACGAGTAAAATCAGGGTATTAATTGGATTTAATGAGAACTTGCACGAATTCAGTTTTGGATATAAAAGTGAACTCAAAAACGCAAAAAGTGTTATAAAAAAATAAAGTACCCCATTCGTAGGACCTGAGATACCCCTTTCGTTTAAATACGTTTGAATGAGGAAGTAACCTGATAAAATAACTGAAGTAAATAGCGCAGACCGGAATATCCAGGATCTAAACTTGGTATCCCGTATTGCATAATGCAAGGTTTCGTTTAATATCGTGAGAGAATTCTTTTTTTCGCTTGATTTGCTTACCTGAGGAAGCCTGAACGACAACGCAAGGCAAAAAAAGTTGGATACAGCAGTGGCATAGAAAACATATCGGATACTGTATTTTGCGAGTATATAGCCTAAAAGCGCAGCCAGTGAAATGCTCAGCCATAAGATTGATGTGGATTGTCCAAGTGTCGCTTCATAATCGAGATTGTTGGATCCGTCTGAACAGTGCTTGAATACTATTGATTCATAAGATCCGGAATAGAGGCTTTGGGAAATCGCGAACAGTACTTCTCCGACAATAAATAAAAAATAGCTTCCTCCTACCATCAATATAGTCGAGCATACGAGCAAGATAGAACTAGCAATCAGCGAAACACGTTCTCCATACCTATCCGAGAGGATTCCCATGGGAATTTCGAAAAGAAATACTGATACTGTATATATTGAAAATACAATGAGAATCCTCTGTGAATTCGCGCCGTAGATATTTTTGAGGTATAGCGCTATAAATGGCGTGTAAAATGTGAATTTGAAGAAGAAGGAAAACAATAAAAGTTGGATACGTTTATCGGTACGCGTAGACACTGTTCGCTCAACTACCTCACGTCACTAAAGGCGAATTGAGAGGGGAAGCCTCTCACCAAACATTATACACAAGTGCGAAAGCACCGTATTCCAATTTTGCATCGGGCGATTCCAGTTTTTTAGAGATATTCTGAATCACCAAGTAAGCTAGCTTCAAAAAGGCATCCTGATTCGGGAAGGCTCCCTTGGTTTTCAACACCTTGCGCATCTGCCGATGGAATCCCTCAATCGTGTTGGTCGTGTAGATGATCCTTCGAATCTCCTCAGGGTATTTCAAACAAGCGCTCAGTTCTTCCCGGTTGGAGCGCCAGGAGCGAAGGACAATCGGATACTTTGCGCCCATTGAGTTTCAAGATCATCCAGACGCTTCTCAGCTAACTCCTTGTTGGAGGCACGGTAGACGAGCTTCAAGTCTCGCGTGAAGGCTTTCATCTCCTTCCATGAGACCTACTTCAGAGAGTCGCGGATCTGATGGATCACACAGAGCCGCGCTTCGGTATTCGGATACACCGAATGGATGCTGGCAACCATTGAAGAGGCATTGTCGAACCAGATGCGCGTGGGTACATCGCCCATATATTCGGATAATTTGTCATTTTCTTTTAATTGACCCTCGTTTATCTTTTGTTTAGCTTCACTTTAGCTCTCATTTGGCTATTGAATATGCCTCAAATGGGAAAAGGGACTTTGGGAGCTGATTGTTAACTCGAGTCTGATTCGCCATCCTAACGCGCTGGGTTTCACTATTCCGCCTCAATTTCTCTAAAACATCAGAAAAATTCGAATTTGTTCAAGCACATAGGCCACTGACTGTTATGAGTTTTGAAGGAGTATCATGTCCAAACAATCTGCTTTGCACCTTAAAAAATTGGAGCACACCCTTGCGATATACCATCCTAAGCGTTAGGATGTATTCACTAAAGAAGTTAGTATGAGTCTTTTTGATGACGATTCGACTACAATGTCCGTTATGGGCTCCGGTGAGAACTTCGGCATCGTGGAAGCGCCACTGGGTGACAATTTGCTTCCTAGTTTCAGCAGCGCGATGTCCTGGCCCGAATCGTTCAGCGAATTGATGGAAGTCGCTCATCATCAATGGTTTCCGAATTATCAGCCGCACGCGGATGAAGATGAGCATCAATCCTTTATGCGCAAGATGAAAGAATTAGCCGCTCTTGAGACTGTTAAACCGGGAGGACCACCAGATAACGATGATTCATTTATTAGAAAGAGTGAAGCTAAAAATGATCCCGATGAAATAATTCCACCTCGTGAACCAAGTAATCCTGAACCTAGCGACCGTAATCCTGGCTCTGGAGGCATTGGAGATAGCTCCGGTAATGGCGACACTGAAACAGAAGAGACTGGTGAGACTGAAACCGAAGAGAAAGAATCCGCAAGTGGAGTTCCAGAACAACGCGGAAGGCATGATATGCCGTTTGTGTCCTTGCGTAATACCCAGGATGAGCGTCTGCCACTGAGAGTTCCTGGTACCGGTGACCGTCCCGGTAGAGAAGTAGTAATCCCCGGCGCCGGACGCCGTAATCCTGATTACATTCCACCAAATGACGACCCCTCTCCCGGCAATGGAGGCAATCGAGGTAACTCCGGTAATCGCGACAATGAAAATGATGAGACTGAGGGCACTAACACGCCTGAATCTGAAGAAGAATCTACTGGAACAGAAAAAGAAACTACTGGACAAGGAGAAAAAATTGGACTGACAGATGTGTCGATTGATCATGAAGGCGATGAGAATTCAGGATTATTTTCCGGTTTGCCTGGAAGGCTCACCGATTGGCGTGATGCTGCGACAAATCAGGTAAATAACTGGCTAGGTGCTGTGGGCAATGGCTTTAGAGGTCTACTAGGCAGATCAGGCTCTGGGGATATGAGTGAAGATGTGGATACAGTGGGGACGACGAATGTGCATGCGATGCCTAGAGGAAAACCTATTACACAGCATGTTGTCAATCTAAGAGCGGCACAAGATAAAGTTATGAATGACCCGAGATTAATGAAAGGAAGTAAAGGTCCCGCCAATGTCGACCATGGCCCCAATGCTACCTGGTGCAATCAGGCGACTTATGCACTTGCCAAGGCCATGGGAATGAACATCACGGAAATACTCGAACCGAAAGGTCCTGGGTATACTACTGCGAATCAAGCAGCATCGGCTTTAGCGGCTATCCAGGCTCAGCCGCCAGCTCATCGCAGTTTGCGAGCGATAAGCGGAGAGATGGCCCAAAAAATGGCGAATGATGGCACTCTCGTCGTTGCTGCATGGGTGAGTCCCCGTAATGGTGAAAGTGGACATTTAGCGACGGTGCGACCTGGCCACACGTATACTGAGGAAAAAGGGCCCACCGTTGCGAATGTGGGTAGAAGGAATGGAGTCAGATCTACTCGTGAGGCCTTTGGCGTTGATATAGAGGGCACCGGCGCCTCATCCATGGATGAGATACGCTACTACTACGATCCGAAGCAGGGCAACTGAGTATGATCCATCTGTTATCACGCAAAAAGAGGGTTATGACGATTAAAAGGAGGCATATCATCATTCTGATGCTGAGCACTGTTCATCTGCTTGGTTGCCCGGGGAAGGAGGCAGTGCACCAAGAGGAGCCTGAAAGCCAAGCGGTAGACGCGGCAGAAGAGAGTGTAAGCACAGAGGCGCTATCTTTGAGCGAACCTGTGAGCGTGGAAAACTACATCGCTCATTATTATTCTGATTATTTCATCCTGAAAATCATTCCATCGAATCTTCTGGCGAGGATTGAAGAGGAATCTCTGGTGTTTCTGGCAGATCGTGAAGATAATAGACGTAGAAGATTTACAGAAGGTGCACCACCAGAATCCTCTATTAATAAGATTCTTTGCGTCTTTGTTGCTGATGGGAGGACACAGGATCATGTGATACCTGGTGGATCAATGGGTTATGATGAACGGGATCTGGATGATATTTTAACGTATGAGCCGTTGTATGGCCCCTGGTTGGATTATTGCTATTTGCCGGATATCGATGGGGATGGGATTCAAGAGGCTGTGATTTTTGGTGTTGCGGGCTTGGGTTTTGGAGTGAATATCTGGAAGTTTCAGGATGGGGAATTCCAGAACATTAAAAGTGAAAATCTAACTCAGAACCCTAGATGGCAAGGCGATACGCAGAATGCTCTCGATTAATGGCAACTCAACATAGGTTCATGGCCGCGGTGATGGCTCCGGTAATGGTGGATGATGTGGACATTCTCAACGAAAGTGGCACCACTCCCTTGATGACTTTATCGGCGCAAATCGAAGATGTTGAGGACAAGCATAAAAAATGAACGCGCTGATCCGGAAGGGCGCCGATCTAACTGTGATTACACAAAACGATGATTTTCTTGTAAGAAATGGAAGAAATATCCTTCACTTCTTTACTTGATGGCCGAAAGAAGAGGATTA
>Ga0209562_1000168_pt1 | contig 28442 bp, 26 predicted proteins | sample WorMetvacBELIZE2_FD_187399 | JGI IMG/M metagenome (GOLD analysis project Ga0209562, IMG submission 187399) | Marine gutless worms symbiont microbial communities from Max Planck institute for Marine Microbiology, Germany - Olavius vacuus BELIZE.2... | ecosystem: Host-associated > Annelida >... | reverse complement strand
TTTTTTTGTCTTCCTTTAGGAAATCTGACAAGAGTGACAAGGATTAAGGCTAGATTAGTGCTATTTACTGATCGAAACCAAAAGAATACCGGCTTGGCCGAATATTTCAGATCGATCTGCTACCCCCCGTGAACGCGTACTAGGCGTCTATGTGGGGGGTAACAGATCGATCTGAAATATTCGGCCAAGCCATCATCATTCCTTTGATGGTAGCCGGTAAACAATAACTGACTGGGCCCTCTATTCTTTTCATCCTTATCGAGATCGTTGCGTTGCTTTCCCTCGGAGCGTGTTGTCAACGACCGAGCTGTACAACACAACAGCAATCGCAAAAAGGCTTCCCCTTTATTCAGTTCTGCTATTGTAAGTTCATCTGCTTTAGGGGGGACGAGTGAGCGTGGATCGTGTTCTGCAGCGCTTCCTTTTTTTAAAAAATTTTTGGAAGGAACGCGTTTCGAAAAGGCAAAACCTTGAAGGTCTAGCGGTAGTTTGCCGGCTACGGAAAAGAAAGAGCATCGGTTCATCCCTTTATCCCGTTTTCATGTTTTCAACCCTTTGCTTTATCCTTCTCTTTTTGACAAAATGGTTTAATGGACAGTCTCATCCGGTATAACGACGCTCAACAATGTCAAAGCAGACGGAAAGGGAGGGATTCGAACCCTCGGTACCCGTAAGGGTACGCGTCCTTAGCAGGGACGTGCTTTCGACCTCTCAGCCACCTTTCCAGGATTCTCACACCACAGGAGAATCGTGGGCATCCTACCTCCTTTTGCTTTTTTCAGCAAGGTTGTCTTACATAGAAGCGGGAGGCTCTACCTTCTTTCCATTTAACCCATTAAAGTAAAGAGTTTGCATCGATCCATCTTCACTTTGTACCGAAAACAGGTAGACCGGCACAAAAATCTCCTGTGTATTGCGAATGTAGAAATCGGAACCAAAGGCAGCTTCTGCTGCTTTTTTAATTTGAAAAGGGGAAAAACGACGTGGAACTCTCTCTCTTCCCTCTTTGCTCTGTTTAGGGATAAAGGGAACGGAGAGATGGGTGATTGGCTGCACATGAAGATTTGGTGTCTGTAAGTGGATGCGGTAGAGGTGATCATGGCGCACAATCAACCTTTTCGCTAAACAGTGCTCAATATGCGCATTTAGGGGCGCAGGTCCCATATTTAGGGATTGCAACAGCTCCTTATGGGTGGCTTGACCCCCGTGAGAAGAAAGGGCTTGAAGTACCTTATATTCCCCCGGCCCAGCCTCTGCCCGGATGCAGTCAGCAAAACCATGGGTTTCTTCCCAATCTTTGGTGTTGATGACCATTTCCCCATCAAATAAATTCCACAACATGACTCCTTCTGCTGTTTGATTGGATAGATCAGTGAATTTGACATCCAAGAGCAGGTAGGGAAAAAATCGAAGAGAAGACTCTGGGTGAGGAGAGGAGAGAGTTCCTAAATTCTCTTTGAATTCCTTTTCCATGATTTGATGAGAGGTAAACCGAGGTTCGAGGGCGTGGAACTGGTTTACGTTGACGATCTCCAATGCTTTATGCTTCAAATCTGGGTGCTTTTCGTTTAACCACCATACTCCATATCCAATCGCGCACAGAACAACTAGAGTAAACAGCAGACGCATAAAAGCCCTTTGATAGAGAAGAAGCCCAGAAGAACCCCCTTATATCGGTTTGTTTGATTTCTTTTCAATCTATGAGCTTGTTATCCTCATGATTTTAGGTGACAGATACGCATGCATTAAATGATTTCTCATCAAGGCGAAACATGGTCGAGGTGTATGCGTTCACGGGGGTAACGGAATAAACCGATACCCCCCCTTTCTTTAAGATAGCCAGCAAAACACCATTTTTTTGTCTTCCTTTAGGAAATTTGACAAGGGTGACAAGAATTAAGGCTCAGTTAGTGCTGTTTACCGGTCGCAACCAAAAAAATGATGGTTTGGCCGAATATTTTCGCGCAAAAGGGTGGGATAACAGTTTTTGAGTATGAACAAGCCCCTCCAGTGTTGCCATACCTCCTTGACACACCGCTCTCTCTCTCTCTCTCTCTCTTGATTTTTTTCTGAGACGCATTGTAATTCAATAGTGTACCAAAGAAAACCTCACCTTCTCCGCACATAAGAGAGAGACCTCGATGTTGTATATTTTTGCAACCTGTCTCAATTTTTGCCGCCCACTGGCCGTTTCTCTTTTCTTTACCCATAGAATCTTCAGAAGAAGAATTGCCCTCTGTTGACGGTGATCTTTCCCATTTCCACTATGGGAGTAGACCTCCTTTGTCAGGGCTATATTGTATTTGTGGAGAGCATGTGTGACCCGATCCTCGCAACCCTTAGGATGCAGAGTGTTCATCTTTCTTTTAATGCACTCATGATCTTTTTCAGAAAGGGCTAACTAACCTGTCTAAATCATTGCATTCTGTTCGCGCCTATTTGTTGGTGACTCAATGTAAGATTAGCTGGAAGCAGGCAAAAAGCCTTTTCTATTTCTATCGTGTTGCGCGGTTCATTGATCAACGATGAGCTCTCAGAGAGGTTGTGCAGCGATCTTGACATCTTCTTCGGAAGGTCGAGCGAAAGACATCTATCCGTTAGCTGCAGCATGTTGGCACGGTCATCACGCTTCCTTTGTGGTTGCATAAGTCGAAACGTTAATGATTAGTTCGTCTCATGAATGGTGCGACAGGCCTTTTTCTCCACTTTTCGAAATATGCTCTATTCCAACACATCCAAACGTTGTGGCACGACGCATGACGTGGACCAACGTTTTCTCTCTCACTATTTTTTCATATGATGTAGCCGTTGCTTCCTTGAGTTCTGATGCAGTGGAACGTTGGCTTTCCAAAAGATGATGATTATTAGGGTAATTGTGAGATTGATTGGTTTGGTTGCTCACCCCCTACTAAGGAAGATGATGATGGGAGAATGAGAAATTTTACGTTCAATGAAAATAGGGCTATCTCTCGTTATTCCCTTTCTGTTACAATAGAAGCGCTGCATGCATTGGTCGAAGGGCGGCGGAGTGCGTGTGGTGGGTTACGGAGTTTTGGATGAGTTCGCAGGAGAAAGAGATTGTCCTCTGATGAGAGAACGCCCAAACATTATGATGGGTCCCTTTCCACATCTAAGCGAATCGGGCCCCTGTTGGCGCAGCTGTTGCAACAGCTTTCTTGCCAGGGAGGGGCAGAAGAAGGTCGAGTGCTCGCAGCTTGGCCTGAGGTTGTTGGAGAACGAGTTTCCCCGATGACACGTGCCCTTTCCTACCGGTCGGGTGTTTTGCGGGTGAGTGTCAGTAATTCTACCCTCTATAGCTTGTTAGTTGAACACGAGAAACCGAGGTTGCTCGCCTTGTTGAAAGAAAAGCTTCCGAAGATCAATCTTCAGAACATTCGCTTTCAAATGGGTTAGATTTTCACGATTGGTGCGTAGGATGTTTCAGTGATGACTTCAGATCAACGATCCGATGTGGAGTATTCCGCACATTCCATTACCGTGTTGGAGGGGCTGCAAGCGGTTAGGGAGCGCCCAGGGATGTATATTGGGGATACCCAATTTAGTGGACTGCACCAATTGGTCTACGAGGTCGTTGATAATTGTATCGATGAGGCGATGGCTGGATGGTGCACGATGATCCACGTGACCCTCCATGAAGATAACTCTGTCACGATCGAGGATAATGGGAGGGGGATCCCCGTAGGTCGGCATGAGCAGGAGTCAAAAAAGCAGAAACGGGATGTTTCCGCTCTCGAGGTTGTCATGACGATTCTCCACGCAGGGGGGAAGTTCGATAAGGAGAGCTATAAGGTGTCTGGGGGATTGCATGGGGTAGGGGTTTCTTGTGTTAATGCCCTTTCCAAGTCGATGCGCGTTGACGTGTATCAGGAAGGGAGGACCTATGTCATGGAATTTGCCAAGGGAAAGGTCGCCTCTCCTCTGACCGTTGAAGGGATGACGAAAAAGAAGGGAACAAGAGTGACCTTTGTTCCCGACGATACGATCTTTACCTTTCTAGAGTTTGATGCTGTAACTCTTTCCAATCGTTTGAGGGAGTTGGCCTTCCTCAACAAGGGAGTGAAGATCCTCTTTTGCGATGAAAGGGAAAGTGAGCCTAAGGAAGTTTCCTTTAAATATTCGGGAGGGATCGTTTCCTTTGTGCAATATCTCAACGAAAATAAGGATCCTCTTTTTGAACCCCCTATCTACATTTCCGGTAAGAGAATGTTGCATGATGGTCCTTTTGAGTTTGAGATGGCGATGCAGTGGAATCAATCCTACTCGGAGATCATTTATCCCTTCGTCAACAACATTTCTACGCGTCATGGAGGAACGCACGTCTCTGGGTTCTCTGCAGCGCTTACACGCTCTTTAAACCAATACATTAAGCAACATCAGCTGTTGAAGAATATGAAGGTGGCGATTACGGGAGAGGATATGCGAGAAGGATTGACCGCTGTCCTGTCGATTAAGCTCGCGCAGCCGCAATTTGAAGGGCAAACCAAACAGAAGCTGGGTAACAGCGAGGTCAGTTCAGTGGTTCAACAGTTGGTCGGCGAGGAGTTGACGATCTTCCTAGGAGAACATCCACAGGTGGCCAAAATGGTTGCGGAGAAAGCAGCGTTGGCAGCCCAAGCAAGGGAAGCCTCTCGTAAAGCCCGAGAATTGACCTTGCGCAAGACAGCATTAGATAGTGGGAGATTGCCGGGGAAGCTCAGCGATTGTCAAGAGAAGGATCCCGCAAAGTGTGAGATTTATATCGTGGAGGGGGACTCTGCGGGAGGACCGGCAAAGATGGGAAGGGATCGTCGATTTCAGGCGATTTTACCCGTACGAGGAAAAATTTTGAATGTAGAGAAGTCTCGTCTACAGAAAGTATTGCAAAATGAAGCTATCGGGATTGTCATCTCCGCCCTGGGGTGCGGGATTGGAGCGGATAACTTTAACCTCAGTAAGTTGCGCTATCATCGGATCATTCTCATGACCGACGCGGATGTCGATGGTTCGCATATTCGCACGCTTCTATTGACCTTCTTCTATCGCCATATGCCCGACTTGATCGATCGTTCGTTTATCTATATTGCGCAACCTCCTCTCTATCGTGTGACTCGTAAGAAAAAAAGCCAATATATTCATACCGAAAAAGAGATGGATAGTTACCTGTTGAGTCTAGGAGTAGGGGATGTACAGGTAAGACTTCATGGGAATGAGGAGCCCTTTAGTCAAGAGGGGGTGAAGACCCTATTAAAGATGATCTCAGAGATCGAAAAATTGATGGTGGGGATTGAACGCAAGGGAGTCTCCTTTCAGGAGTGCCTGTCCCTGTACAAGGAACATGGTCACTTTCCGCTCTACTACCGTATGCGCCATGACCAGGGGGAGTTTATCTACTCGGAGGAGGAGATGATTTCCCTACAGGAGGAGGAGAAAGAACAGCTGGAAGAGGGAGTAGCCTCTTCGACCTCAGCAGATGAGGGGGGAGAGGAATTTGTAGAGGATCTGTCGATGAAATTTACCTACCTCGAGCTGTGTAGCAAGGAGCGGTGGGAAAGGATCCATACCCAATGTTCCCAGTTTTCTTGTTCTCCTAGCCATTATCTGATCGGTAGTACCCTTTTATTTGAGGTTAGCGATGATGAGGGGAATCGAATCCCCTTCTGTATATTGAAAGATTTAGTGGAATACTTGAAGCTGAAAGGGAGGGAAGGGATTGAAGTTCAGCGTTATAAGGGGTTGGGAGAGATGAATCCCGATCAATTATGGGATACGACGATGGATCCTTCTAAGAGGACGTTGGTTCAGGTAACAATGGCAGATGGCGTAGCGGCAGACCATATGTTTACGATGTTGATGGGAGATAAGGTCTCCCCTCGCAGACAATTTATCGAGGCGCATGCTCTCTCAGTGACGAATTTGGATATCTAAGATCATGATCGATACAGAAAATGAGCACATTGTCTCGAGGGACATCAGCGAAGAGATGCAGGAGAGCTATTTGCGCTATTCCCTCTCCGTCATCATCTCTCGGGCTCTGCCGGATGCGCGAGATGGGTTAAAGCCCTCCCAACGCAGAGTGCTCTACGCGATGCGCCAACTCCACCTCGCTCCGAACAGCAAACATCGTAAGTGTGCGAAAATTTGTGGGGACACCTCTGGAGATTACCACCCCCACGGAGAGACTGTCGTCTATCCGACGTTGGCTCGTATGGCTCAAGACTGGTCTATGCGCTACTGTTTAGTTCAAGGGCAGGGGAATTTTGGTTCGATCGATGGAGACCCTCCAGGGGCGATGCGCTACACAGAAGCACGTTTGACCGCCTTTGCCATGGCGCTGATGGCCGATTTAGATAAGGAGACTGTGGTATACCTTCCCAACTATGACGATACCAAACAGGAGCCCACTGTCTTTCCCGCTAAGTTTCCCAACCTGTTGTGTAACGGGGCTTCGGGGATTGCTGTAGGGATGGCAACAAATATTCCCCCCCACAACTTAACCGAACTAGCCTCGGTCACTAAACAGTTGATCGATGATCCCACCCTTTCTATCGATGAGATGATGAAGTTTATGCCCGCCCCTGATTTCCCGACTGGGGGGGTCATCTGTGGTTACCACGGGGTCAAGGAGGCTTATCATACGGGAAAAGGAAAACTGACCGTGCGAGGTAAGATTCGGGTGGAGGAGATGGCTGGCGGGAATCGGCAACGGCTGATCGTTGACGAAATTCCCTATGGAGTGAATAAGTCCCGTCTGCTCGAACGTCTGGCTGATCTTGTAAACAACAAGACGATGAGGGGGATTTCAGATATTCGGGATGAATCGGATAAAGATGGGATGCGTATAGTTCTCGATTTGAAGAGAGGAGAGGTTCCCGATGTGACGATCAATCAGCTCTACAAGTTCACCGATCTGCAGACCACTTTTGGGTGTAATATGTTAGCACTCGACCATGGGCTTCCTCGCATCATGAACGTCAAACAGTTACTCTCCTCTTGGGTCGATCATCGTATCGAAGTCGTGCGTGCGAGGACACGATTTGAACTCGCAAAGGCAGAAACACGTTCTCACCTTCTCCTCGGCTATTTCAAGGCTTTAGAAAACCTGCAAGAGATTGTCCAGCTCATTCGAGATAGTGGAAGTCGAGAGGTGGCAAAAAAAGCGCTGATCGAAAGATATGGTTTGACAGAACGTCAAAGTCATGCGGTGTTGGATCTGCGTTTGTATCAGCTGACAGGGCTCGAAAGGGAAAAATTGGAAAATGAATATGCGATACTGGAGGAAAAAATTGCACGTTTCCGCGCTATCTTATCGGAAGAACGCTTAGTACGCGAGATCCTCAAGGAAGAGATCGACGAGGTGACGCAGTGCGATCGTTCAGGGAGAAAGACAGAGATTGTCATGTCTGCCGACGAGGAGTTGGAGATGGAAGACCTGATTGCCAATGAGTCAATGGTCATCACTGTCTCCAGTGACAATTATATCAAACGAATGTCTACCCAGACCTTCAGAGAACAAAAGCGTGGAGGGCAGGGGGTGATTGGGTTTGATACGACCAAAAGGGAGAACGATGAGCTAAAAAAGCTCTATGTCGCCTCTACCCATGATATGTTGATGATCTTTACGACTCTTGGCCGCTGCTACTGGTTAAAAGTCTGGCAGACCCCGGAGGCTGGCCGTCGTTCAAAGGGCCGACCTCTGGTTAATTTTTTGGGTGGCATGCAAGTCGATCGGGGGGAAGGGATCACGGCGATTTTGCGCGTAAAAGAATTCAGTGAGCCCGATGTCTTCATTTTGCTGACCACAAAGAGAGGGGTTGTAAAGAAAACCTCATTGAGTCTCTTTCATTCTCCTCGCAAGAAGGGCGTGTATGCGATCAACTTAGAGGAGAGAGATGAGGTGATTTCCGCTCATCTTGTCCGAGGGGGGGATCAGGTGATGCTATTTACCCGTGAGGGCATGGCGGTGCGTTTCGAACAGGATCAAATCCGACCGGTGGGTAGAGTAGCGAGAGGGGTAAGAGGGGTAAGACTGAAACATGAGAGCGATGTGGTCATCTCCTCGGAGATAGTTAGGGAAGGGGAAGCTGTACTCGTCGTCTGTGAGAATGGGTATGGAAAACGTTCTCTGGTCTCCCACTTTAGGCAGACCCATCGAGGGGGGGTCGGAGTGCGTTCGATCATCACAAGTAAGCGGAATGGAGCGGTAGTGGGGGCCCTTTCTGTACAGGAGAAAGAAGGAATTATTCTTATGACCAGCTCTGGGCACACCTTGCGATTGAATATGAAGGATTTTCGTGTGATGGGACGCTCGACTCAGGGGGTGAAGGTCGTCAACTTAAGTGGGGAGGAGACGGTTGTAGCGATGCAAAGGGTGGAACCCCTGGAGCCAGATCTCAAGCAAGATGAAGACAAGGCCTGAAGGAGTCCTGATCACCTTTGAAGGAGGGGAAGGAGCGGGGAAAAGTTCTCTGATTCATCGAGTGTATCAGGCGCTTTTATCGGAAAAAGGGGGGGGCGTGCAGTTGACGTGTGAACCCGGGGGGACTATATTAGGAAAGGCGATACGTGATCTTTTGTTGCACCGTGAGGATTTTTCCCTTTCTAGAAAGGCAGAACTATTTCTTTTTTTGGCTGACCGGGCGCAACATCTCCAGGAGTGTATTTTGCCCGCCTTGCATCAGAAGAGGATTCTGCTGTGCGACCGATTTACAGATTCTACCCTAGCCTATCAGGGGGAGAGGTTGGGGCTGACCTCTCAGGAATTTTTTTGGCTATCTACCTATGCTGCGGACGGTCTCATTCCAGATCTGACTATCCTTTTGGATCTTCCTCCTGAAGTTGGTTTGCGGAGGAGAGGAAAGGACCAGAATCGGATAGACCGAGAGTCCCTTCTCCTTCATCATGAAGTCAGAAAGGCTTATTTGGATTTGGCGGTCAAAGAGCCTCAACGGTTTTGTGTGATCGATAGTAGCCTGCCCTTAGAGAGGGTGTATGATGAAGCGATGGCAAGCATCTATCAAAAGATAGATGGGTTGATGTGATGTCTCGCTTTGTTCCTCCCTTTTCTGGCCATCCTCGTGTAGAGAATCTGTTACAACGGTTGCTCTCTGGGGGAGAAATCCCCTCCGTTCTTCTCTTTCATGGTCCACAGGGGGTAGGCAAGCAACGGTTTGCCGAAGCCTTTGCCAAAGCCCTTCTTGATCCTCAGCACGCCTTCGATCTTCGTCTCTTCTCCCCCGTGGGGGCAGCTTGGATTCATCCTATCGAATCGATGAAAGCTTTAATTTCCGAAGCTTCTCTTCCTCCTTTTGCCGCTCCTTACAAGATATGCGTGGTAACCGAAGCGGATAGAATGTCAACAGAAGGGGCAAGTGTTTTGTTAAACACTTTAGAGGCCCCTCATTCGCAGGTTAGGGTGATTTTAATCTCCTCTCGTCCACATCTTTTGTTGCCTACCATCCTCTCCCGCACTTTTTCAGTATGTTTTCGTCCTCTATCTGATGAATCAATCTCTCTCTATTTACAATCGATCTGTCAACAGTCTCCAAAGAAGGCGGAATCACTGGCTCGTCTATCTCAAGGAGACCTATCCAAGGCGCAATGGTTAGCGGAAGAGGGCACAGCTCTTTTTGATCTGATCGTTGCGCTGGGGAGTGATCTATTGTTCGGTCGCTATGGTGAGATATTGAAGGGAGTGAAACAGCTAGAGGATTATTTAGAAACACGTCCGTCTATCGAACGTGCGGAAGAGATTCTCTCTCTTTTATTCTATTGGTATCGGGATCTCTACTTGATCCAACGAGGAGAAGATCTCTCCCTTATCTTTTTCAAGGAGAAAGAGGATCAGTTGAAGAGGTGTGCGGAGAGGGGAAACATCCCCCCATTGGAGGAGATATTGGAGAAAATGGATCAGATCTACCAGGCACTACGTCTAAATATTCCTTTAACGGTCTCTCTATCGGATATTCTCTTCTAAGCGAGAGGAGCGAGAAAATGGTGGATTTTCAGATGTAAAGATGATACCTCCTTTTTTTTGATCGTGTCCTAACTCGTGCTGATATCGCCTAGAAATCAAGGATCGTATTCTCGGTTTAGAGATTAAAAAACAGATCTCGACGCAAAAGATCTTCGGTCTCTATCGAACATTGCCCCTTCCAACGTAAGACCGTTGCATAACCTCTAGTTGGTCGACTTGATGTGAAAAACCATACGAATCCGAGTGAGGTCTCAAATTTTCAATCATTATAAGATTTTCATTATAAACAGTTTGGATATATCCTCCCCTTTCCATTTCTCCTCTGTTGCACAGCTCGGTGGTCGATAATGAGCTTTAAGAGAGATGATGCAATAGTCTCAGAGTTCATGTACTTTTAGTCCAGTGCGTATGGCGTATATTGAAAAATGAAGTAAAGAACAACCATAAGATTGTTGAGCTTCAATGGAATAAATTTAAAGTCAGCGAATGGAATTGAGGGAAAATTGACACAATGGGCCTTTTGAAAAAATGGCCGTTTTTGGGTTAAAACTTGAAAAGTTACTAATGCGATAAAAGTTTTTAGTTTTTTGGGAAAGTTATTAATAGATTTATGCTTGCCCTTGTCTCTGATTTGATTATTTTATCCCTGATTTTGTGTTTTTTTCGAAATCAGAGCAGGGGGGACTGCTCAAAACCCCTGTAAAACTATTTCATGTATACTAATCAATTGTTTGAAATTATGAACAAGAGCTTGCATAAAGCCCTGAAACTGATTCTTGGCAACCCCTATGTAACGTCCTTTCTTATTTTGTTTAGAAAACATCCTCTCGTCAGGCATCCTCTGTTTTGAAGTCAGTCGGTCTCTCTCAAAATCTTTTCCTCTCATATTGTTTTTTAAAATCGCTCTGCTGGTGCAGCCATTCTGCTTTACAATAAAAAACGCTTTCTTGTTGCAATACCCTTTGTCAGCAAACACCACAGTTTCCTTCGGACACACGTTTGGAGAAATTTCTGTTATACCTGCTACTTGATGCAATTGAACGGATGTAACAGATTTTCAACAATTTTTCTATGACAGCCCGAACACTCTTTTGGAAAAAGACCTGCGTTCTTAGTGACCTCATCCTCGGAATAGAGTGCCCTTATGTGGCTAGGATAGCCAAAATGACCCCCTGGCTTTCTACCTGTGGGTCTAGAGATCGGCTCATACGAAAAGGATTTTGTAACGGAGGTTTGGAACTGTTTTTGTTATTGGTCCCAAGTTTTTCTTTGAGGGCCTGATTTACTTTATTCTTGTTGAACAGCTTTTTCTTTCCACTGAGCATATCCCTATTTCAGCTGAGCAGTTCTCTCTTTCCATTGAGCACATTCCTGCTTCGAGATGATAAGACTTTTCTCCAAACAGAGAGTTTTGCTCTCTCTTTCTTGACTAGACCTTTTCTTTGTCATCTGGGCAGCCCTTCACAGTTAACCTTCCTAACCAAAGAACCACAGTATGTAACAAAAAAAATTTTTCGTCTTCCTTTAGACAATGTGACAAGAGTGATAAGGATTGAGGCTCGGTTAGTGCTATTTACTGATCGAAACCAAAAGAATATTGGTTTAGCCGAATATTTCAGATCGATTTGCTACCCCCGTGAACGCGTATGTCAATCAGAGGTTATGCAACGGTCTTGTTTTTTTTAACAAAGAAAAACCACAAAAAATTTCCCCGAAACATTTTCTCTAAGAAAACGCTCAAGTTCTTTATCGCTTAAATTTTCCATCCACTGTAACATGAGAGCCTTCAAAAGGATAACCCTTACGACCTTTATTTTCACAAAATAGCACTTTCAAAGATGCACACAATATTTCAAAATTCACAATATGTAGCAACTTTCGATAAGGGCGATCTTTACACACTAAATCATTAGTGAATGTCTCAAACATATCTTGCTTCTGTTTTCGTATGGATTTGAACATAGTCTTTGTACTCTGCTTATGAACGAATTTACTTCTCAAGTCTTTTTATTTTAAGTTGGTTTTGAAAAATTTTGTCGACATTTCCCATTTCTCAACAGGCCCACAATGCACCCAGGTGAATGCGCATGAGATGGAAACATCTCAGCTTCAGTTTAGAACATTTTTTACTGGAAATAATTTTTTTCTAACCAAAGCGATCCTTCTAAGGAGCACATTGTTTTTGTATTTGATCTGACCTTTTTCTCCCTAAAGACATTCGAAGATTATTTTGTTCGATCTTTCGCATATTGAAATGTTTGGTGGACATGAGATTGGCCCACATCTTGCTCCTTGAATGTGCTTGCATAATAGCTGAAAAATGCTGTTTGACTTATGGTGGGCTGAGGAGGGAAGAAGGTTGGTCATGTGCACAGCTCACAGGTAAGGTTGCGGAGGGGAGTGTTTTTGGGCAAGTCTAGTCCCTTCTCCCTCCATGTAGCGCATGGTCAGTGTGTTTGTAGTGCGAAAGGGGGTGTTCGTGAAGGGTGAGCTCTCGTCGCTTCGAGGGCGATGTTGTTCCATAACCGAGAGATTGATAAGGCCGTGTTAAAGAAGAATAATCTCTGTGATACAGAATCAGATCCATATGGCTCCGATCTTTCAACTCTTTTACTTCGCCCATATGGAGCGGGATAGGTTGATCATTTGATGATTCTTTCTGTTCTGGCCGGCTTCGTTTTTTGGTATGAATTAAATAAAAGGAAAAAAAGTGATTTTCTTTGTCGCTAGAACTTTGATCACCATGATCGTCATTTTGTTGACCGCCCATTTCATTCCTGGTCTTAGGGCGGGCAATGTCTTTGAGCTCCTATTGTTTGGCTTTCTTCTCGCTATGATTAACGCAATTGTTCGTCCCATTCTTACCATTCTTACCCTTCCCGTTACCTTGGTCACTCTGGGTGTTTTTTTGTTATTGCTCAATGGGTTTACATTTTGGTTCGCCAGCGAATTGGCCTATGGAGTCTACGTTTCCTCAATCTGGGGAGCCTTGTTAGGTGGGTTTATCATCTGGGTGACAGGGATGTTAACCAATTACTTTTTATGGAACAAGTGCCTGTCTTAGATTGTGGGAAAAGGGTAAGGGTCGATAGAGTTTGCTTGAGACAAAAGTCTTGTTGTTTTAAACTCCCTCGGGAGGGGCAAAAAGGTTGAACTGCGCGGGAGTGTGTTGGAAGAACGGTGGAGGCTGTTTGCTGAAGGTTGATTGGTGTTTTCCTTCTATGCTGGGTGGAGGGAGATAGGGGTTCGATGAAAGATAGGGATAAACATTTTTGAAGACTAATAGAGAGATTACGGCGTCACAGGTGAGATTGATTGGAAAGAATGGGGGGCAGGTTGGGGTCGTTCAGCTGAGTCAGGCGTTATTACAGGCGGAACAAGAAGGATTGGACTTGGTGGAGATTGCCCCGAAGTCTGTGCCTCCCGTGTGCAAAATTATCGACTATGGAAAATATCGCTATCAGGTAACCAAGAAACAACGTGAGAAGCGAAAGGGGCAGGGCCGGGTTAAACTGAAAGAAGTGAAGTTCAAGCCTAATATTGATCATCACGACCTTCAAGTGAAGGTCAAACATGCGCAAGAATTTCTTGAGAAGGGCAACAAGGTGCGTTTGACCTGTGCATTTCGAGGTCGAGAACTTTCTCACCCGGAGATTGGAGAGAAGATGTTAGAGGAGGTCGTCTCCGCGCTTTCTCCCATAGCTCGGACGGAGACTCCGAGAAAGCTGATAGGGAGAAGTTTAACCCTAGTGTTGGCCCCTTCGAGGAACAAATCCGCTTTGAGGAAAGAAGAATGAGTGTGAAAGTGAAGACGAGGAAGGCGGTTCGAGGTCGCTTTAAGATCACTGGCTCAGGTCGCGTTATGCATGCGCAGCCGGGTCGGCGCCATATCCTTACCAAGAAGTCCTCTAAGAGGAAACGCCATTTGAAGAAGATGTTGGGGGTGGTTCGGGCATATGCAAAGCTATATGCACGGATAGGGTGGACCAAATAAGGGAAGTCATGCCATGAGGAATACGTGTGCGGTCTCCTCCAGGAGGCGAAGGAAAAGGATATTGAAGCAGGCGAAGGGGTTTGTGGGGGATCGGAAGGGCCACATTCGCTTGACGAAAGATGCGGTGATGAAGGCCATGGCGTTTAATTCAATACACCGAAAACAAAAAAAGAGGAACTTTCGCTCCTTATGGATTGTGCGCATCGGCGCGGCTACAAGGCCACACGGTTTGTCATATCATAGGTTCATTCACGCTCTTTCTAAGGCGCATTGCTCGATCAACCGAAAGATGCTCTCCGAGATGAGCATTCATGATCCCGAAGGGTTTGCTTGTACGGTGGAAAGAGCTAAGCAGGCTTTAGCATAGGGTGATTGGTGAAAGAAGAAGTCGAGAAGATTAGGGAAGAATTTTATCGGGAACTTTCGTCCATCGACCAGGTGGGCTGTCTGCGGGAGATCCGTGTTAAATACTTAGGGCGTCGTGGGATGGTGACCTCCTTGATGGAGAAAATGCGTTCCGTCGGATCTAAGGAGGAAAAGGCGCGGATGGGCCAGTGGGTCAACGGCTTGAAGAAAGAGATCTCTCAGACACTAGAAGATCGTTCCTCTGCTCTTTCTGCACAAAGGGAAGAAGCGCGTCTTCTCGAAGAGAGCATAGATATCTCTCTCCCCGGTAGACGAAGGTTTTTGGGGAAAAGGCATCCAGTGGTGCGGGTCCTTGACCAGGCGGTTTCCGTGTTGGTTGGTATGGGGTTTTCAGTCCAATATTCCCCAGAGATTGAATCTGAATATTATAATTATACGGGGTTGAATTATCCTCCAGACCATCCTGCGCGTGAGATGCAAGACACATTTTATTTGGATGATCATACTCTGTTGCGTTCGCATACTACAGCGATTCAGCAACATATTATGGAAAATGTTACCCCGCCGATTCGCATCGTCGCTCCCGGAAAGTGTTATAGGAATGAGACAGTCACCTCTCGGTCTCATGTCCTTTTCCATCAGATCGACGCGCTATATATTGATCGGAATGTATCGTTGGGAGATCTATTGGAGATGATCGACACCTTTTTTATGAAACTATTTCAAGAGAAGACAAAGACTAAGGTGAGACCAAGCTATTTTCCATTTGTGGAACCGGGGATAGAGGTTGATGTGTCTTGCACAGCATGTGCAGGACAAGGATGTTCGCTTTGCAAGCATTCTGGATGGTTGGAGATCTGTGGAGCGGGGATGGTCCACCCCAAGGTGTTGGAGGAGGGAAACATTGATCCCGAGCATTATTCAGGGTATGCCTGGGGCTTGGGTGTAGAGCGACTGTTCATGTGTCTGCATGGTGTGGAGGATATCCGGTACTTTACCGGCAATGATTTGCGTTTTCTATCACAGTTTCCCGGGTAGGAGTTAGCCCCCTTTGTTGGCGTGGTGTTTGCCGTAGATCGCTGCGTCTCATTACACTATCCATTTGCGGCACGCCTTTCTGATTCCCCTTATCCATCGAGATAAGGTGCTATGTTCTCCCTGAGTTTGATGATCGAGATGGAGATTCTTCACCACTTCCCTAAGAGGCATGGGCAGCCATTCTTCAGAAATCTCCTTAGACAGGTAATAGGAGAAGGGATATTCTTTTTCATGGGGAGGATAGGCTCCTATCTCTTCGAGTAGCCGTTCCAGCTCACTGATATGGATCCTTATCCCTGAAAATCCCACAGGTATCCTCTTCAGAAGGCGACCTATTTTTCTCCAACTCTGAGTAAGATGTTGAAGAAAGCTGGCCCTTTCGCTTTCATCTTTCTGTGTGAGCCTTTGCAAAGCTCGATAGAAGATTCTGAGTTCAGCGGTCAACCGGTTTTCTATCTTGCCAGTCGATCTGCGATCAGAAGAAGGAGGGTGACGCAAGAGTATGAACAACTGCTTCCGCATGATCAAATAAAAGAACGCATATTTGGGTAAGTTGACCTTTTCATTTTGTAAAGGCCCTGCAAGGGAATCTTTACCCTTTCTGCTGCGCTCGATGGGATCCACACGGACATTTTTGTCCGAAGGCCCTTCCGGGAAAGAGAGGGGATTTGAAGAAAAGCCCATTTCCTCCTCGAGATCTCACGATCTTATTGCGATCGACACTCTAGGCCGCATGCTAAAGTAAATCAAATTTATTATCTACTCAGCGGATTTTACCCTCAGATAAAGAGCGATCTATTCCAATTTGTGAGCACATTGTCTGATAGTGTAGTGGGGATATTTCGGATCATTGATGCATCTTGCTCTGTGGAAAGGATTTTCATAACCACTTGATTATAAGCATAATCTGGAATATGAGAGGATGTGGTGAAGGAATTTCAGAAAGATATGCGCTGTTGGTCAACATGGGCCAAATTTTCCTTCACGCCAACGGATGGCATGGTATTGTCTCATAGGTTGACAGTTGAACTACTTGTCCGGTATACTACGCTGGCGTCGGGGGAGAGAAGGGGAAATGAGTTGATGCCTAGCCAGAGTTAGGATCAGCATGAATGGTAGTGCAGGTGGTCCCAGAAAAATCAGCAAAATGGTTAGTGAAATAACCAGAGGTCGTGGTATTTGTGTGCTATCATCAATGAACAGCAGACAGTAGGTGTAAGGTGAGTGCTCCGGAATTATCTCAGGATGTGGTTAAGGAGGTTGAGTCCAAAAAAGAGACGGTCCAGGCAGTTAAAAAATGCTATCGCTATTGGCGCATACGGATTTTTTACAGCATTTACATTGGATATGCTCTCTTTTACTTCACCCGTAAAAGTTTTACTTTTATTATGCCCGCTCTGGTTACAGAGTTACACTTTGCCAAGAGCGAATTGGGATTTTTGGGTAGCCTTCTCGCAATCTCCTACGGGGTGAGTAAGTTCGTGAGCGGGGTGCTCTCGGATCGGTGCAGTGTGCGCTATTTCATGTCGATGGGGCTGATTCTGACCGGGGTAGCTAACCTATTATGTGGTTTCTCATCGTCTATGGTGCTCTTTGCCCTGTTGTTGGTGATTAATGGGTTTTTTCAAGGGTGGGGAGCACCTCCCTGCGCGAAGCTGTTGACCTATTGGTACTCTCAAAAGGAGCGAGGAAGGTGGTGGGGGATATGGAATACCTCTCATAACATCGGTGGGGCTCTCATCCCCTTGATCTGCGCGATGATCATCCGGGCCTTCAACTGGCATTGGGCTATGTATGTTCCCGGCGTGTTAGCGATTATCGTTGGGCTGTTCATCATGAATCGATTGAGGGATAAACCACAGTCCCTTCATTTACCTCCCGTCGATCTCTTCAAAGGGACCGGCCATTCCTATACCAAAAGGGGAGAAGAAGAGAGGGAAGACTCCCAGCTCTCTCTCAGGGAGAATCTCATTAAATCTATTTTTAAAAATACGCAAATTTGGATCCTTGCTATCTCCTTCTTCTTCGTCTATGTGATCCGTACCGCAGTCAATGATTGGGTTCAGCTCTACCTCATGGAGAGGAAGGGATACTCCTTGATGGTGGCCGGGTCTTGCATTTTTTGGTTTGAAATTGGGGGGATTATCGGTAGTTTGGCTGCCGGGTGGCTATCGGATATTCTCTTTAAGGGGAAGAGAGGTCCTGTCAATGTATTATTTAGTTTGAGCATCATCGTGATGTTGCTAGCTTTATGGGTTTCTCCGCAGAGCAATCTTTTTCTCGTCTCTGGGGTCATGTTTCTGGTGGGATTTGTCATCTTTGGGCCGCAGATGTTGATTGGAATGGCTGCTGCGGAGTCGACGCACAAGACGGGAGCGGGGACAGCCACGGGTTTTGTGGGCTTTTTTGCTTACCTCGGGGCAGCGGTGGCTGGTTACCCGGTCGGCAAGATTACCCAAGATTATGGGTGGCTAGGCTTTTTTGTTCTTTTGGGGGGGTGTGCTCTGATCACAACTTCTCTCTTAATTCCTTTATGGTCAAAGAAAGGGGCTTCGCAACTGTTGCCATCCGGGTGACATGACTTGGATTCCTCTACACCTTCATTCTCAATACTCCATTCTACACTCTACGATCTCTCTCGAGGGCTTAATCGATCGTGCGCATCATTTAGCGCTTCCCGCGCTTGGTCTGACTGATTTTTGTAATATCTTTGGTGCGGTAGAGTTCTATAAGAAATGCATGGAGAAGGAGATCCGTCCGATTATCGGCTGTGAGATGATCGTCGCCCCCTTTTCTCGTCATGAAAAGCAAAGGACAAGCGACCATCCTGTTGGGTATCCTCTCATCTTGCTCGTACAAAATCGGGAAGGGTACAAAAACTTGTGTCGCATTATGTCGATTGGATATGGAGAAGGTTTTTATTATACTCCGAGGGTGGATAAGGAGACCTTAGAGAGATATAGTGATGGGCTTATCTGCCTATCTGGTCCCCTGCAAGGGAGGTTGGCCCATGCGATCATTCACCAGAATCGGAAGGCAAGGGAAGAAGAGTTGGAGTGGTTGGCCCATACCTACCCTGGTCGGTTCTATTTGGAGTTGCAAAACCATCAAATGAATGAAGAGCAGATCCGTGTGGATGGTATGGATCAAGAATCTTGGCTCTACCAAAGCTATCTGACTCAGATACAGAATGAAAAGAAGGTGATCTCGGAGCTATGCTTCCTTTCTCAGGAAAAGGGGATTCCTTGTGTGGCTACCCATGACATTCGTTACCTATACCCGGAAGATTGGAAGATGCATGAAATTGTCATGAATATCCAATCTGGGGAACCTTGTGAAATCTATGAGAGCGGTGGCAGTGGAGTTCAGCGTATGCTAAACCCCAAAAGGCGCACTCTATTTTCCCATGCGCATGATTTTCAATCCCCTCAGCAGATAGCTCAGCGGTTTAAAGACCACCCCGAAGCGTTGTCCTGTTCGTTGCAAATTGCGGAGAGATGTCACTTCGATTTTGACTTTGAAGCTAAATTTTATCCCGTGTTTATTCCTCCTCACCTGGCGAAGCAGCCGATCGATGAAGCTGTACGCCTTCGAGAGAACGGGAATTATTTACGCGATTTGTGTTATGAAGGAATAAAAAAGCGTTATCATTCTGCTCATTTAGAAAAAGTTAAGGAAAAATATCCCGATCAAGAACCCTTGGATGTGGTGTCTCAGCGTTTAGAATATGAACTTGACCTGATCATTTCCAAGGAGATGTGCGATTATCTCCTCATCGTGCACGATTTTATCTCTTGGGCAAAGGCGAACCATATTCCAGTGGGACCTGGCAGAGGTTCTGGTGCGGGATCAATCGTCCTTTATTTGATCGGTATTACAGATATTGAGCCACTGCGGTTTCACCTATTTTTTGAACGCTTTATTAATCCGGAGAGAGTCTCTTATCCAGATATCGATGTCGACATCTGTATGGAGAAGAGGGCTAAAGTGATTGAATATACGATGCAAAGATATGGGCAAGATCGGGTGGCACAGATTATTACCTTTGGTCGTATGAAGGCAAAAATGGCGATTAGAGATATTGGTCGTGTGTTGAACCTTCCCTTAGGGGAGGTAAACGCGATCGCCAAGTTGGTGCCAGAAGATCCTTCGATCACTTTGGAAAAGGCTTGTCAGCAAGATCCTGAGCTCTCTTGCCTCCTCTCTCATGATGAGAATGCGAAACGGGTAGTACAATATGCCATGAAGTTGGAGGGACTAATTCGCAATACCGGTATCCACGCAGCGGGTTTGATCATCAGTGGGGATCCTCTCACTGACCATATCCCCATATGTCGGATGAAAGATTCCGAGATGTGGGTGACTCAATATGCGATGAAATCTGTAGAAGCTGTGGGGATGTTAAAAATCGACTTTTTGGGGTTGAAGACGTTGACCTCTATTCAGAGGACAGTAGATACGATTGCACAATCCAGACAGGAGGAGATCGATTGGGTCAACCTTCCCCTGGATGATCAGTTGACCTTTGATCTGCTCAATCAGGGAAATACGTTAGGGGTTTTTCAGCTCGAGTCCTCCGGGGTCCAAGAATTAGCAAAACAGTTACATATCGATCGTTTCGAAGAAATTATTGCAGTGGAGGCTCTCTATCGGCCTGGCCCTATGGATATGATTCCTCTATTTATTCGCAGGAAGCATGGTCTTGAAGAAGTAGATATTGACCACCCTCTCATCGGTGAGATTCTTCAGGAGACCTATGGAATTATGATCTACCAGGAACAGGTGATGCAAATTGCTTCTACGCTAGCCAAATTCTCTTTGGGGGAGGGGGATATTCTCAGGAGAGCGATGGGAAAAAAAGACCAAGAGGAGATGGAAAAACAAAGAAGCAAGTTTTTACAAGGCGCATTTGAAAATGGGATTGTCGGGGAAAAGGCGGAAATGATTTTCAATAAGGTAGCCAAGTTTGCCTCCTATGGTTTTAATAAATCCCATGCAACCGCTTATAGCTATTTAACTTACGTGACTGCTTTTCTAAAAGCACACTATCCCAAAGAATGGTTTGCTGCTCTGATGAGCTGTGATTGTGATGACCTGACCAAAGTAGCTAAATATATGAGGGCGGCTGGTGAGATGCAGATTGCGATGTTGCCCCCGGATCTCAATGAGTCGGGAAGGGAATTTGTAGCCACATCCCAGGGGATTCGGTTTTCATTGACTGCGATTAAAGGAATGGGCAGGGCTGTGATAGAGTCGGTGATCTGGGAACGAGAGCGAGGGGGAACTTTTTCCTCTCTTTATCATTTTGTGAGGAGAATGGGGCCCGACAAGATAGGAAAGAAGAAGGTAGAAAATTTAATAGAAGCGGGCTGTTTGGATTTCACAGGATGGAAACGGGAGGCTTTGTTGCTAAGTTTGCCCCCTATTTTTGCGCAGGTATCTAAGGCACATCGAGAAGAATTGAGAGGGGTGATCGACTTTTCTTCCCTTTTAGGAGAAGAGGAGGATTGGTCTCACCCTCCCCCTGTCGAAAAGGAAAGAACGAAAAAAGAATGGTTGTTGCAGGAAAAAGCTTTGCTCGGCTTTTACCTGACGGGGCATCCTTTGGATGAGTATCAGGAATTGCATCAGGAGTTGCGCGCCCTCTCTTTTCGAGAGGTCAGGGAGGCGGTGCCTGGGACGATTGGCCATCTTCTTTTCGTGATCGATCATCTTCGTGTGAAGTTATCGGGAAAGACGCAAAAGAAATTTGCCCTGCTAACGATTAGCGATGGAGAGGATTACTTTGAACTTCCTATTTGGAATCCCCTTTATGAGAAACATCACTTTCTTTTGGTAGAAAACCAACCGCTATATGGTTTGATTCAGGTAGAGGATAGGGAAGAGGTTCGAACCCTTAGGTGTCATGCGCTTGATTCTTTGGAGGGGATTTGCCCAGAAAAGATCTCTGGCTGGATTCATCTATTTGAGCAGGTTCAACATCAACAGAAACAGACCTCTCGTCGTAAAAAAGGGGGGAGAGATAGCAAAGAAGAGATTGAGCGTGGAGAAGGATATTTGGAAATCACCTTGAAGATGGATGAGATGCATCTGAGTCATCTTCTTCAATTAAAGGAGATTTTTTATCAATTTCCAGGGGAGCACACGATTCTCTTAAAATTTAATGGTGTTTGTCCTGAGGCTCAAGTGGTGATGGAGATCGGGTCATCTCAAAGAATCCAATGGAACGAGCGGGTACGATCTCACCTTATGCGCTGTCCCTTCATTGAGGAAGTGCAACAACAAGATCAACTCGATGGTGTGAGGCAGGGTTCCTCTATTTGAATGGGAGGAAGGTGGATTGCCAATGATTTCCTAGTAGGCTACACTGCCTCAGGGTGGTATCCTCGAGGCTCGTTCCTAGGGTGTGAGCTGAGGTGATCGTTTGTCGTAGAGGAAGTAAGACTGTGTGGTTGCGCCTGCCGGGAAAAGGGGGACATGTAAGATGGACGAAACAGAGAGAAGGTCTAAAAGAGCGGGGATTGCTCTTAAGCATCAGGGGCGGGTGATTTTTGCGTCGATGTTTCCATATGGATAGAGGGAGGATAAAGTGGGCATAAGTAATGATCGGGGGGTGATCGAGGAAGATATCGATTCGGGGGAGGTCTACTCTAGAGAAGAGGTGAGGAGGGCTCGTCTGGGCTGTATTCCTCACCATCTTGCTCTGATTATGGACGGCAACCGTAGGTGGGCGCAACGAAGGGGCTATCCGAAAGAGAGAGGCCTCTGGAGGGGAGCATCTATTCTGCCCAGGGTGGTGCAGGCATCGATGCAACTGGGGGTCAAAGTGCTCACGCTTTATGTCTTTTCTACGGAGAATTGGCAGAGGCCGCAACAGGAGATCGATGCGGCCATGAATGTGTTACACCATTATTTAATCGATGAGCGAGCGCGGTTAATCGACCGTGGGGTGAGGCTTCATATCATTGGAAATGTGGGCAGATTGCCGCCGGAGGTCGGTCGAGAGATGGACGAAACCTTGAGGTCTACCTCTAATTGTCGGGTGTTTGACTTGATTCTCGCTATAAATTATGGAGGAAGGGATGAGATTGTGCGTGCAGTGAACTCGATTCTCATTCAAAGAGGGGGTGAGACAGAATGTGGAGAAGTGACCCAGGAGATGCTCTCGCAACACCTCGATACAGCCCGATGGCCCGACCCTGATTTGGTGGTGCGCACAGGAGGAGAGAGCAGGATGAGTAATTTTTTGACATGGCAAACGGTATATAGCGAATTGATCGTTCTCGATGTGTTATGGCCTGAATTTTCACCCAAGCATCTTTTAGAAGCGGTGACCATGTTCCAAAGAAGGTGGCGTCGGTTTGGAAGGTAGAAGGATGATGCAGAGGCAACGAATCGCAGGGGCAAAGGATATTAGCTACAGATCTGCAAATGGGGTGTTTGTCTGTGTGAAAGATGTGGGCTGTTTTCGCTGCTTCAGTTCATGCCGCACAGAGAAGAGCAGATCGTTATCGAAGGCTTGAGCGGCTGCCCATCTAAGGTATTCCTCTGGAATCTCACGGAGCCATCTCCCCTTATGTTTGCCCAACGGCATCTTTTTTAACATGATCGGTCTCTTCAGCCGATTTAAAAGGGATTCTGTAGTTTTAAACGGCTTAGACAAACGTTTAAAGACCTCAATATTGGCGAGGACATCGCTCATTGCTCGATGTGATTCACTCACTTCGATGTTGAAATGTTTGCACAACATTTCCAGAGAATTGTTGGGACTATCCCCATAAAGGCGGGCCATACGCAACGTATCGATGAAAGGTTGACGGGAGATACCTGTTGACATTTGATATCTTTCCGCCGCTGCGTGCAGCAGGGCTACATCAAACGGAATCCCATGACCGACGAGGAGACTCCCTTCGATGATTTTCAAATATTCAGGGAGAATGTCCTTCAACGGAGGTTTATCCTTGACCATCTGATCGGTAATATGGTGGATGTCTATGCTTTCTTTAGGAATCGCGATCCCCGGATTGACCAGATCTTTTCTTTTTTCTAAGACCTTATCAAAGGTAAACTTTGCGACGGCGATCTCTACGATTTGATCACTTTCTGGGTTCAGCCCTGTCGTTTCACAATCAAAGCAGACAAAGGTATCTCGATGAATTAGCCCCATATCTTACGCAATATACTCAACAATCTTTCCCTACACTTTCCGCTCCTCGTAGAGTACAAGAGGGAGGGGTATCTATTCAAGCTTCCTTTATCGACTTGAAAAAAATTCCGCTGTGCTTGTTTGGAAAGTTTGTCCGCTTTAGTGAACACCACGATAACGGGCAGTGTTCTATGGTCTGCCCATTTTAGAATGGTATCATCCTGTGGTTGCAGGAGCTGTCGACTATCTATCAGTAAGAGCAAAGCGGTCAGTCCATGGCGGGTGTTGAGATAATGTTCGATATGGGCAGACCACTCTTTCTGGACTGCTTTAGCTTTTGCGGCGAATCCATAGCCTGGCAGATCGACGAGAAACCATCGGCGGTCGACTAAAAAGAAGTGAAGCCTTTCTGTTTTTCCGGGGGTAGTAGAGGTTTTAGCGAGAGAAGGTTGGTCGCACAGGTGATTAATCAATGAGGATTTGCCTACATTGGATCGACCGACCAACACAATCTCGGGAACTCTTTTTCCTGCAGAGGTGAGCCAGTTGGGGTATTCTTCGGGTTTGAGAGCTGAGGAGATAAGCTGAACATGGCCGATCCGATTTTTTTGATTCATTGCTTAACGACGATGGTTCTATGATTCTCCTCAGGTTGATAGAGAAGGTCGATTGTCACAGGGGAAGAACCCAAAAGAGAGAAAATTTTTTCAGGCCACTCGATCAGAACTGGACAATGGGAATGCAAGTAGTCTAAGAAACCTTTGTGTACAAAGGCTCTCTTATCCTTCAAACGGTAAAGGTCAAAATGATGCACGGTTTGTTGGCCTGAATAAGTTTGAAGATAGGTAAACGTAGGGCTCACCACCTCGTGGGGATCTGTTCCAGTCAATGTAGCGACCATCCCCTTAATCAGAGTGGTCTTGCCCGTTCCCAACTCTCCTCGCAAACAGATCAGGGAGGAGTGAGAGAGGAGTGTCTGCACCAATCTTCCTCCGATATGGATCGTTTCCTGTGAAGAGCGGCTATAAAACCTTTCGAAGAATGTCATCGGAGTCATGAAGAGAGCTCTTTGCTCTCTTCTACCCAGAGTTTGATGTGCTTAGCAAATTCTGGATATTGGCTTAGAGCGTCGATAAAAAGGACAAGATGCTCCTCGTCGAGCTGATCTTCGATAAAGGTCATCAGCTGACCTTCGATATGGAATCGATTTTGACCCGGAACTTCTGAAAGGTGAACCTCTTTGATATGATTTTGCCTAAAATCCTCGATCACGGCCTCCTTGCTGTTGAAGAGCTTTCCCGTTAGCCCTGAAGAGAAAACGAGTTTGGAGATCGGTTCTTTGCTCTCTTCGATGTAATTCTTAATGATTTCTGGATCCTCCGAAACAAAAAATCTTTTGACCTTAAGTCCGTCCATATATTCTTGATTCTCTGGACACTTAGAGACCCAATCATAAATCGCATCTTGCGGATTTGCGTGGGTGTTATCCCCGAACACTTTTCCAGTGAAGGGACAAATATAGATTTTTTTTGTCTGTGAGTTGACCACGGGGGATCCCACTTGAATCTTAATCTCTCTTTCCCTGTACAGCTTACCTTTTTCTTTAAGTAGTTGCAGGAGAAGGTCGCAGCTTTGATAGATCGTTTTTTCTCGAAAAAAAAGAACAGGGTGGATCTGATATTTCTCTTCTAAAAAGAAAAAATATGAGGTTAAGAGGTCCGCTTTTCTATGTTTTTTCAACCAATCCAAAAGTTTTTGTTTGAGCGCTTCAGCGATCACGGGCACACCCATAATTTTATATCCTCTCTGTGGCTACCGACATGGGGGAAATGTTACCTAAAGAATGATATCCTTTCAATGGAGAGATGAAAAAATATGGGCTTGTAGTGGCTCAAATGTAGAAAATAACGTTTGATGAGATGTAAGCTTGAGGAGTGCGAGGTCGTCGTATCAGCTTTTATCTAGAAAAAAACGATATCGTACGCTTGAAGGAGAGAACTATTCTAATCCACTTTGTTTTACAATTTCATTCTTCACCAACATCTTGCGTTAGAACTTCCCAAGGTGAAATTGGGGCCTCCTCCTCAATCTTTTGGCTTACCATTGTGCATTGAAAAAGTGATGCTTAGACAGATGTAATGGTTTTAAAAACAAAGTATAACACATTGAAAAAAAGAGAGTTACAGACGCATAGCGGATACGGATTCGTCAAAAGAATTGACAACATAGAAAAGGGTAGGAATCTAGATAGACTTCTCTTGCGGGGATAATTCCATGTTGCGACGTGAGCTTGTTCTATCGTTTTCTTATCCCTTTTTTTCATAAGCCCCCCTTCTAAGGTCGGTCCTTCCTGATGATCATTTCCCCCTTTTGCCATACTTTTTTTTATCTCGGTGGAGTGGCCTCTTTCTTGTGGAAAGGATTCTGTGAGTTTCACTAAGGCTTTTATCCATCAATGCCTAATAAAGCGAGACGTTCTCAATATGTTATTTCTGAAAACGGAAGAAGTCTTTTCTTAGACTCCATATCACGGAAAACATATTTATGAAGCATAGCGACGCTTCTTGCTTGAAGTGACTGTGCTCCTCGCAGCAGTTTAAATATTGTCACGACGCGCGGAAGTCCGTTGAAAAACTATAAAAACCGGACGGAAGACCAGTCGCTGGCAGAGCGCAATGCAAAAAACGAAACAAACCACAGCCTATGGCCCTCCTTATAAAGTAGACCCTACGTTGGTAATGGCTGAGACAGCTATCGCTACCCTATTTCTATGATGTATTCTGCTTAGAGATCGCCACAAGCCAGGCAATATCCCTAGCCCTTCCCCTTCCTGTCCGTAGGACTTGGACAACAAATCCAATTCTTCCTGCAATGCCAACCCTTCTTCGCGAACACATAACCTATTCTGGAGCGAAGAGCTAGCCCCATTGCATGCCTGGCTAATGAGCCGTACGACCTCAGGAGAATATCGAGAACTGCATATTTTTTCTCTGAAACCTTTGCACGCACCAACCGCTGCGTCCAGAATTTTCACTTCGAACTTGATAAGCCGTTTGGATGGCAACGGCTCGTTCTCTTCGCATCCATATAACTCGTGTGCCTCTCGATCCACCTTGACCCACCTTTCTTCTAGGGAGTCAATGCATGGCGACTTCATTGTTAGAGTAATGGCAGTCAAAGCGCACCCAGACATCATCCTTAACAGAACCTGAAAGATTCTACACTCTTTAGGAAGATTCGGAGACTTACGCTTTACAACGCTCCTCTCACATTGTTGGACATAGCCGATCAATAAACTCTGAAATTCTCTAACATCTTGGTGCATCCCTAAGACCTCCATCCCCCTTGATTTTTTTGGAGGGAACAAGCGCACCATTTGTTTTTTCTTTGTTGATACAACGAACAGAAAAAGGGTCCTCGCACTTTTCTCCTCCACTTGGGCAAGAACGCAAACCACTCCCTCTTTATCGCGCAATGTCTCGCGCAGAGACCTTGCGAACTCTTTTGAGGAGAGTTCAGCTTGCCTGGCGCGCTCTCTTCGGTCTTTTATCTTGCCAACATCGGGGCTATGAATCACGATAAAAGACATCGGACAGTCCGCTATTACATTTAGGGCAGCCAAAACAGTGACTAAAACCCCCGTTGAAGAGCTCTCTCCAGATTGCGCGAATTGCGAGATGGCTTCCTTGACATCTTCGCTTGGAACAAATGCTTGATCTATTAGGGGAACCTGCCCCCAGTCAGTTTTCTTGTAAGAAACGACAGAGAACTTGGTTGGATTTCCAACAGATAACATAACTTCCTCCTTCGGGCTTATGAAAGAGCGTATACCAGAGCACACCACCGCCTCCATTGCAACCCTTTGTTAAGGCGCCGGTTACCGATGTTGACTAGCGGCTGGCAAACGAAGTTAGTGAACAATAAATGAGTAAAAATTGCAACAACAATTTTTATGCAAACAAAAATTTTTTTGTTTGCAATGTGGTCTTGTTAGTACGCGGGGGGCAGCGGGTGAACCGGTGCTCCTTCTTCCTTACAGCCAGCAAGATCCCCGCTAGACCTCCCCTCTTTCACCTTTGGATACTCAACTTGAATTGCAGGCTTGAAGTAGGAAGAAGGCCGTTGCATCATCCTCCTGATCGGTCGACTTGATATAAAAAATCATGGAGGCCCGAGAGAAATACTCAAAATTTATAATCATTACAAGCTTTTCATCAAGAATGATTTAAGGGTATGCGTTCACGGGGGGCGCGTCGTACGAATCTGTACCCAATTTAACCGTTCAGCCATATGTTTATTTTCTTGAAAATCAACGTTTTAAATTAATTTTTTTTGAGAAAATTTTATGAAATTTTTTGCGCACTTCGCTTTTTCGACCTACGCAATAAGACTGTTGCATAACCTCTTCCTTATGAAGGTAGAGAGCTGGTAAAATCTTTTCAGACATAAGGAGAACCGAAAGCAAGGAGATATGAAATGTCATTTTTTCTTTTAGGAGCGAATGAGCGAATTGGAAAGACAAACAAGCTTATTAAACTTTTCAAACTTAAGACTGTTGCATAACTTCTGATTGACCAACTGAATGTGAAAAACCATGGGAATTCAAGCGAAGGGCCCAAAATTTACAGTCTAAGTAAGTTTTTCATTATAAATTGCTTATACATATTTTCCTCTTTTTTATTTTCGTTGTGCCACATGGCTTGATGATCAACGACAAGCTCTAAGGGAAGTTATGCAACGGTCTTAACTTGTTAACTGGGACCGTGTAGACAAATGTTTGAGCAGTCTCCGCAAGAATGCGCTTTATTCCCTCGGGGGACCTAAAGGATATAATAAACTCTCTATGTTCAAAGCAATCTTATTGAGCCAGTGGTACAACTTGAGCGATATAGGGCTCGAGGAGGCTTTACGCGTTAGGTTGGACT